>Ga0182024_10014100_pt1 | contig 15489 bp, 16 predicted proteins | sample P32metaG_FD_120480 | JGI IMG/M metagenome (GOLD analysis project Ga0182024, IMG submission 120480) | Permafrost microbial communities from Stordalen Mire, Sweden - P3-2 metaG (Illumina Assembly) | ecosystem: Environmental > Terrestrial > Soil > Wetlands > Permafrost | place: Sweden: Stordalen... | reverse complement strand
ATCACCCTCCCTGCTCCCAGACATTACGCCCCTTACCTTATGAGAGAAATAGACGCTGACACCTCTGATTCAGCTGCTACAGAGAGGATTCGGATGGATTGTCAAAGAGCAGTCTTGCGAGAGGGGTGGGGCGCCTGGCGCCTGCAGGCTTCGAGCGTTCCTACTTCCTTTCGCGTCTATCCCTTACGAGGACAGGCAGCGTAAGCTGGTACCCTGAATTCTGAGAAAATCGCTGAGAGAAGGCCTATTCTTCTCAATAGGCGAGCAGAGCTATGGCAGAGTTCGTTATCAAGCTGGCCGATGAGCGCGGCCGAACGCAGGAGCAGGTGCAGACCGCGGCCACGGCCGAAGAGCTGCGGGCCCGGTTCGTCCACGCGGGTTACCACGTATTTTCGGTCCGCGCCCGCGGCACCATCGGCCGCGGCCGCCGCAAGGTCAAGCTCGAGCCATTCCTCATCTTCAATTCGCAGTTCCTCACCCTCATCCGCGCGGGCCTGCCCATCCTCGGCTCGCTGCAGATGCTCGGCAAGATCCAGAAAAATGCCACTTTCGCAGGCCAGTTGGAAGACGTCGCTTCGCGCGTCAAGACCGGCGAGGCGCTTTCGGTTGCCTTCGAGGCGCAGAGCGTTTTTCCGCTCATGTACACCACCACGCTCCTGGCCGGGGAGCGCTCCGGCAACCTGCCCGAAGTTCTGGATCGTTATGTGAGTTTCCAGAAAGTTGCGCTCACCTTGCGCAAGAAGCTCATCGGCTCGCTCATCTATCCCACGGTGCTGCTCACGCTGGTCTGTGCACTCCTCATCTTCATGTTCACGGTGGTGGTGCCGCAATTCGCGCAGCTATACGATCAGCTCGGCAACAAATTGCCGGCTCTCACCATGGCCCTGCTCACCTTCGGCACGTGGATGCGGCACAACATCCTCTGGCTGGTGCTCATTGTGGTCGCCATCGCCCTCGCCCTCTATCGCTTCTCCATCACTGAGCGCGGCAAAGACTTTGCAGACGGCGTGCGCATCCGTCTTCCCATTCTGGGCAAAATCTGGCTCAAATATCAGGTAGCGCTTTTCGCACGCATGCTCTCCACGCTGCTCACCGGCGGTTTGCCCCTGGTGCCATCGCTGGAAACGGCCTCGCGCTCCATCTCCTCGCGCCGCGTCTCCCGGGCCGTGCAGACTTCGGTCGGCACCGTGCGCGAGGGCAAAAGCCTCGCCGATTCGCTCGCCAAAACCGGCATCTTCCCCGACCTGGCTACGGAAATGATCACCGTCGGCGAGCAAACCGGCGCGCTGCCGCAAATGCTCAACTCCATGTCGGAATTTTTCGAGGACGACGTAGCCACGGCCCTCGCCGCCGCTCTTGCGCTCATTGAACCGGCGATCCTCATCGTCATGGGAGTCGTCGTCGTGTTTATTTTGATCTCGCTCTACCTGCCCATTTTTTCGCTCGGGCAGTCGGCGGGAATGTAGGAGATTGCTCAAATGCCCGAGACCAACGTACTGCCCATACCAACGCCCGCCAGTAGCGAGGAACGCGCCCAGGCGGAATCCCTGGCGCGCCGTTATCACGCCGAATTCGTTGACCTGAAGAATTTCAAGATTCAGCACGAGCTGCTGCGCACCGTCCCCGTCGAGCTCATGTTCCGCTACAACTTCGTGCCCATCGAGCTAACCCCCGACGCGCTCGTTATTGCCGTCAGTGACCCTTCGCGCCTCATGGTCGTGGACGAAATTGCCGGGCTGCTCGGCTCGCGCATCGTGGCCCGAGTGGCGACTCTCTCGCAAATTACCGATTTGCTGAAGAAGACCGAACAGTCGCAACGTGTCCTCGACGAGGCCAGCGAAGGCCTCACCTTCGACGTGCTCACGGGCGACGATAACCCCGACGAAAACATCTCGATCGAGAAGTTGACCAGCGATGCCGAGGACATCAGTCCCATCATCCGCCTCGTCGACACCACCATCTTTACCGCTCTCGAGCGCCGCGCCTCCGACATTCACATCGAGAGCTACGACGATTCGGTGCACGTCAAGTACCGCATCGACGGCGTGCTGCAGGAGGCCATGGCGCCCATCGCCCGCGAACACCACGGCACCATCCTCGGCCGCATCAAGATCATGAGCGAGCTCGACATCGCGGAAAAGCGCGTGCCCCAGGACGGCCGCTTCCGCGTGCGCTACAAGAACCGCCTCATTGACTTCCGCGTCTCCATCATGCCCACGATTTACGGCGAAAATGCCGTGCTCCGCGTGCTCGACAAGGAGTCGATGAGCGAGAAATTCAAGCACCTCACGCTTGACGTCGTCGGCTTCGCCGAAGACGATGTGCGCCGTTTCCGCCGCTACATTCGCGAGCCCTACGGCATGGTGCTCGTCACTGGCCCCACCGGCTCCGGCAAAACCACCACCCTCTACGCCGCGCTCAATGAGATCAAGAGCGACGAAGACAAGATCATCACCATCGAAGACCCGGTGGAGTACCAGATTCGCGGCATCACGCAGATTCCCGTCAACGAGAAAAAAGGCCTTACCTTCGCCCGCGGCCTGCGCTCCATTCTGCGCCACGACCCCGACAAAATTCTGGTCGGCGAAATTCGCGACCAGGAGACTGCGCAGATCGCCATCAACTCCGCGCTCACCGGCCATCTTGTCTTTACCACGGTCCACGCCAACAACGTGGTCGACGTGCTGGGCCGCTTCCTCAACATGGGCGTCGAAGCCTACAATTTCGTCTCCGCGCTCAACTGCATCCTGGCGCAGCGCCTGGTGCGAACCAACTGCGAGTACTGCGCGCACACCGTCCACCACAGCGACGAACTCCTGATCTCAAGCGGCATGGATCTCGCCGAATGGCGCGACTTTGACTTCCGCGAAGGCACGGGCTGCATAGAGTGCGGCGGCACGGGCTATCGCGGCCGCACCGCTATTCACGAGTTGCTCGATCTCACCGACACCATTCGCGAAATCATCCTCGCCAAGAAACCTACCTCGGAGATTCGCAGGCAGGCGCAAAAAGAGGGCATGAGTTTCCTGCGCGAATCCGCCATCGAGCGCGTCCGACGCGGAATCACTTCACTCAAAGAGATCAACAAGGTTACATTTATTGAGGCTTCGCGATAAAGCAGGGGCCGAGGGACTGAGGGACTAAGGGAAAACGAAAGATGAGTTCAATTTTCAAGAAGAACGCAGTGGGCAATCAGTCCGGCGGCCGTCCGCCTGTTGCGGTCGAACTATCGCCGGAGGGGGTTCTTGCCGCCGCGCTTCCTGCCGCGCGCTCGGGCGGCGGCGCAATCACAGAAAAAGGCTACGTCTACGCCTTCGCTCCGCTTGCCCCCGGCGCACTGGTTCCCAGCCTGGACGAACCCAATCTGCGCGCGCCGGAAGCCGTGGCGTCGGCCATTCGTTCGGCGCTCTCCGAGGTTGCGCCGCGCAAGCGCGCTGTCACATTGGTGCTTCCCGACACGCTGGTCCGCGTCTTCGTGCTCGACTTCGATTCCATGCCCGCCAAAGCGTCTGAAGCCGTCTCCGTAGTGCGCTTTCGCCTGCGCAAAATGGTTCCTTTCGATGTAGAGCCCGCCGGCGTCAGTTACCAGGTGCTCGCGCGGAACGAGTCAGAGTATAAAGTGTTGGCCGCCATCGTGCCCGGACCCATCCTCGCAGAGTACGAAGCCGCCGTTCGTGACGCGGGCTACGAGCCCGGCGCAGTCGTCTCCTCCAGCCTGGCCGCGCTGGAAGCGGCGGATGCCACTGAAGGCGTGCTGGCCGCCAACCTCAGTGCCCGCTCCATCACCACCGTTGTCACCAGCGGCCAGGATCTGCTCCTCTACCGCACTTTGGACCTGCCTCCGGATCCCGCGTCGCGCGCTGCTGAGATCGCGCGCTCGATCGCAGTCGCCGCCGCGTACTTTGAAGACAAGCTGGGCGCGCCCCCGCGGCGTTTGTATTACGCGGGTATTGAGAGTCCCGCGGCGTTTGCGGCGTCCATCGGCAATGCGGAGATTTCTGTCGACGCATGGGCCGAGCCGCCTGAAGAAGGCGCCCTGACGGCCCTGCCGCAAACCAGTTTTGCCGGCGTCACGGGCGCGCTGGCGGGAGCGAGCTAGATCGATGCGCATCACACTCAATCTCGCCACGCGACCCTTCACCGATCTCGGCCCGGCCATCAAGCGCCTGCGCATCGGAATGGCCGTTCTCGCCGCGCTTTGCCTGCTCTTTGCGCTTGGCCTGCATCTCTTCGACAGCCAGGCGGCGCAGGCTCGCGCCCGCGAGCACTCCCTCGATGGCGCCCTCACCCGCGTACAGGCTGAGCGCCAGCAGGATCAGGACCTGATGCGCCAGCCCGGCAACGCGCAGATCCTCACGCAGTCCGAATTCCTGAATGAACGCTTCGATGAGAAGGCCTTCTCCTGGACCCTCGCCATGGAAGCCATGGAGACCGTGCTTCCGGCCGGCCTTCAGGTCACCTCCATCGAGCCGCAGCGCAGCAAGGACGGTCACATCAACGTGGAACTTCGCGTCCTCGGCCCTCACGACCGCTCCGTAGACCTGGTGCGCAACCTCGAGCGCTCCCGCCGCTTCCTTCAGCCGCGCATTGAGAGCGAAAGCGCCGAGAACAGCAGCAACGCGAACCAGCAACTGGGGCCCGTAAGCGCCTCCAATCGCTTTGAATTCGAGCTGTTCGCCGATTACAATCCGCCCACGCTCGAGGAACGCGGCCACTTAAGGAACGCGACAACCCATCCCGTGTCGCCCTCGGCCCATCCGCGCGCGGTTCCCGCATTTCCACTGAAACGCGGACGCGGACCCTACACCGGGTTGCCGCCCCATCCCGTGCAGCCGCCACCCCATTCGGCGCCCGCCACGAACGGAGGCCCGCAATGAGCGCAACACCTTCCTCCACTACGTGGCGCGAGCGTGTCGCCTCCCCGCTCACTTGGCACATTGCTGGATTCTTTCTGCTGCTCGCGCTGGCGGTTGCGATGGCCGTCCGTCTCGGCCTCGACTGGGCTGTCATGGACAGCCATTCCACTGAGGTCCTTGCCGGCAAGCAGATCCAGTTGCGGGCTCTGGAAATTCAAACCGCCCCACTGCGCGGCCTCGATCAACGCGTGGAGAAAACCCGCGAGCAATTAGAGGACTTCTACCAGAAGCGCATCCCTCCCAACTACTCCTCCATTGATGCGCGCATCACCGAGTTGCAGATCGCCTCGCGCGTGCGTCTGACCCGTGTGCAGTACACGCAGGGCGCGCCCGGCCCCGGCCTCACGGAAATCAGCATGGACGCCAGCATCAGTGGCGACTATCCCGCGATCATGCGTTTCATCAACAGCCTGGAGCGCGATCCCATGTTCTTAATCATTCGCGCCATGGCTTTCACCGGCCAGCAAGGCGGCCTGGTCAATTTGCGGCTGCGCGTCTCCACCTGGCTGCGTCCCGCCGACGTCCCCAGCGACCTGCTCCCCACGCCGGTTGACAACGCGCCGCAGGCCCCCACCTCCGGCAAGGAGGGCGAATAACATGGCCCTCGCTCTCGGTCTTGAAAACAAACGCAATGTCGTCCTCGTCATCGTGCTCTTCGCGGCTCTCATCGGCGTGGCCATCTACGTGTTCTTCTCCGGCCCGTCCACGCCGCCGGCACCCGCGCAAACCGCAATGCCTGCTCAAGGCGAAACCCCGGCCGGCAACGCCACTCCAAACAAACCTCTCGCGGGCGGCGGGGAAGCGCAAAGGCTCTCGAACGCGGGCATCGATCCCTCGCTGCACTTTGACAAGCTGGCGCAAAGCGAAGACGTGCGCTACGAGGGCACCGGCCGCAACATCTTCTCGGCAGAGTCGACTCCCGTTGCCATCCCGACGCCGCTTTCCAGCGGGCGCAACGACCTGGCAAAACTGCCTCCGCCTCCGCCCGGGCCGCCGAAGCCGCCCGATATCGACATCAAGTACTTTGGTTACGAGCAGGACCCGGACAAGTCGTTCCGCGCCTTCTTCGTTCACGGCGACGACATCTTCATCGCCCGCACCGGAGAGATCGTCGACCATCGCTATAAGGTGGGCGCCATCCACCCGCTCAATGTCGAGGTCACGGATCTCGCCTACAACAACTCGCAGACGCTCGCCCTGTCGTCCTTCTGAAAAAGACAGGGAGCGAGGGAGCAAAACGGAACGATGACGAAATCGGTACCAATCCGGCGACGCGTGAAGCCTTCCGAAGAAGGCTACGTGATGCTCATCGCCATTTTTCTCATGGCGCTGCTCGTGATTTCGCTGGGCATCGCCGCGCCCCAGGTTGCTAAATCCATCCAGCGCGATCGCGATCTGGAAACCTATCATCGCGGCTTGCAATACCGCCGCGCCGTTCAGCTCTATTACCGCAAGTTCCAAACCTATCCGCCCAACACCGACGCCCTCGTTAAAACCAACAACATTCGTTTCCTGCGCCAGAAATACGTCGATCCCATCACCCACAAGGTCGATTGGAAGCCGGTCCTCTTCGGCCAGAACAAAACGCCCACGGCGATGGGCTTTTTCGGCCAGCCGCTCGCGGGCGGAGCCACGTCGATTGCCGGAATTGGCCCCAGCGGCGGCAACGGCCTCAGCGGCAGCGGATCCGGCGGACCAGTGTTGCCGGGCGGAATCAGCTCGATTTTCGGCGGCAGTCCCAATAGCAGCACCCCGAGTGCGGGCTCAACCAGCCTTGGATCTACAGGCACCCCAACCGACACTTCTGGAGGAACTGGCGGAAGCGGGAGCACGAACTCAACCACAAGCTCGACCACGAGCTCGACATCGACCACTTCATCGGGAACGACTTCCAGCGGCGGCACGGGCTCCTCCACCGGCTCTGATCAAAGTGGGCAAACCTTTGGCGGCGGAGGCATCATCGGCTTCTCGCCCGCCAGCCCCAGGAAATCCATTCTCGTTTACAAGAAGAAGAACCACTACAACGAGTGGGAGTTCACGTACGACCCGATTTCCGACATGCAAACCATGAGCGGCGGCAACGCCGGTGGCGTCGGCCAGCCCGCCAGCAACACATCCTCGCCGGTTGGCTCCTCACCTTTCGGCGGCCCATCTTCGGGACCACCCACCAACACTCCAAGCCCCAGCCCAAGCCCTTCCCCGCAATAGCCGATCCGTCCACCCTGCGCGGCCAATGGCAGCCAAAACACAAAAGGCCCGCACCTTCGGTGCGAGCCTTTGCCTTGTTCTCTTTTTTCTCAGCTCCAGCCAAAACCGCTCACTCACCGCGACGAGCTGGAAGCTAACAGCTAAAAGCTGCTCTTACACCTGGAACGACGAACCGCACCCGCAGGTCGACTTCACCTGGGGATTGTCGAATTTGAAGCCTGCGGCCTCCAGAGTCTCCATGTAATCCACCGTGCAGCCATTCAGGTACATCAGCGACGTAGCGTCGACATACACCTTCAAGTCGTCGAAGCTGAAAACTTTATCCATCATCCCCGGCTGGTTCTCAAAGGCCATGGAATATTGGAAGCCGGAGCAGCCTCCGCCCACCACGCCGATGCGCTGGCCAGCGGGAAGCGGGTCCTGGGTGGCCATAATCTCGCGCACCTTGGCGATCGCCTGAGGACTCAGCACAAGTGGCGGTTTCTTCTGGGTTTCCTGCATCGGTTCAACGGTGGTGGTAGCTGTAGCCATAATTCCTCCCTTGGAGTGATTGGCGCGGTTTTCCTTGTTCTACTGTACCGTTCCGCGAGCCCCGGCACAAGCCCCCGCTCGCGGCGCTTCCATTACACGTCACTTAGTAGATGCCGCGGGCCAAGGGAAGGTCGCAGTACCTCAAGTCCATTTCCTTCGTGATCGGCGGGCGATGGCACCCAGTGACCTGGGCCGTTTCCCGGATTCGCGAAGCGAAGACTGGGATATGGTGGGAGACCACAGCCGTCTATGAACCACTCAATCCAAATGGCTTAGCCAGCCAAGTTTTCCCCGCGCCACCGGTTAGCCCCGAATATTTCGCTCATCTTCAGCACTCCCTTCAGCACTCCCTTCCCATTAACGAAAATCCAGTAAAGTGAAAATCCCGCAAAGTGGTTCACAACTTCACCTGTTTGGGACTATGATGGTCAACCGAAGTGGCCCCTCTGGCTGCGAGACCGCGATTCCCCACGACCCCGCTGGTACCTGGGACCGTAAATTCGTTGGGAGGTGCAGTATGACGGTTTCCGCGATAGTAGTGTGGAGCGTGTGGGCTGCGTTCGCGCTCTTTATGGCTGTTCTGTATATCTATCGTTCCAGCCTCACCCGCGATGAGGAGGACCAGATCTTCCTCGACGAATCATTCGATCACGAGAAGGCACATCAGGCGGCCATTGCGGCAAGGGTCGCTAAAGTCGAGCCTTTAGTCAGCATCGCACGCTGGCTGGTCGTGGCCATGACCGTTGTGGTGGTCGGCTATTACATCCGCGACGTGATGTTGCAGCTGCACATCATGCAGTAAGGCGGACCACTCACGACATAGCCCGAGTGGCCACGATAGGGCCCGACTGGGCACGCCGGGGACTCCCCGGCCGCATGATGTATTCGTGCGCAGATTCCCTGGCGGCTGTGATGCCGGACGGGCTTCCACCGGGCGCCGGACGATTCCCTGTCTGCTCTATTTGCTGAATTATTTGCTGAACTGGCGGAACACATCCAGAATGTAATAAGCCAGAATCAGCAGCGTCATCAGGCCGGCAAGCGCCAGAACCGAGCGCTTGAGCGGTTGAATCCTGCCCATCCGCGCTACAATCTCTTCCTGTTCAGATTTCTCATGACTGGACGAGTCGGCGAGAAAAATCTGCGACTCCTCATTCCTTCCCAGTCTCGCCGCATAGAGGCTCACGCCTGCAGTCAACACCAGCGACACACCCCAAACAACCCACATCACCGGAAGCAATCCCATTCTCTTCTCCACGCGTCAGAATTATGCGGCCTCATGACCGGTGCCATCGCGGCAGACAATGCTATCGCGAACACCAGGGCCTCACGGGCACATCATAGTTTTGCGGAGAGAGCAACATCGGTGACAGGAGTCACGCCTGACGCGAGAAATGCCCGAATCGAGCTACATTCCGAAGCGGATTCCGAAATGGAATCGTGAAATCTACTCCACTTCCTGCTTGGCGCGATAACCATCCCGGGTAATGATGTCGTATTTCAGCGGCTTTTTCTTCTCGTCCTGCATGCGCAGCGGCTGACCCTCGTCGTCCACCAGCTCCACGCGGATCTTGCGGAATGTACCGTCCAGCTTGGCGTTCGTGGGGCGGTAGACGAGTTCGTATTTGGCGCGGATGGTCTCGTTGATGGCCTTCACATCGTCGGGCATCTCGCCGACGAACCGTGGCGCAAAGTGCATGCCTCCGGTCCAATCGGAAAAGCTCTTCATTTCGTTGTCGGCCTGCAGGTAGGTCATGTCGCGCATGCCGCCCCCCATGCCGCCCCGGCCCTCCGTCATCGCCTCAAAGAACGCGTCGGTGGAGATGGTGTCGATCGTGATGTCGTGCGCAGCCTTCACGCGCGCCGAGATCTTGTCGAACGTGAGCTTTGAAAACGTATCGATGCCGGTGGCAATCAGAACGATGTATTTCTGGCCTTCCACACGCTCCAGCCGGTCGATTGACTCATTCAGCGCGTCGAAAACATTGCTCTCGGAAAATGCCGCGGGCATGTAGACCTCGTTCTCCAGCATGATCATGCCCTGCTGCAGCTGCTGCTTGTCCTGCGTGAAATCGGTAATGATGTGGGTATTCATGTCGAAGGTCACCATGGCAATGTAGTCCTGGGGCCGCAACTGCTGGGCAAACGCCAGGGCGGCGTTCAAAGCCTGGATCCTGAAGATCATCCCGCGCGCCGAATACTCCATCAGGATCAGGGCCGTGATCGGCGCTTCCGTCCGCTTGAAGCCTTCAACTTTTTGCTGCACTCCATCCTCGTACACGCGGAAATTCGATGGCTTCAAACCCGGCACGAAGCTGTGCGTTTTCTCCAGCATCACGCCTACGTCGATCGTCACTTCCGGGACATTCACATGGAGGGTCACATTTCCCATGCCCTCGGGGTTCTTGAATTGGGGCGCGGCCGGAGCAGGCGGCGGAGGCGCTTCGTCGGGGTTCTCCTTCTTTTTGGGTACGGCGATCACGCCGGTATCGCCGCTGGGGCCGCCGGCGTCAGGCGTGGTCTGATCGGGCTGCTGGGCCTGCCCCGCGGGCTGCTGGTTCTGCTGCCCTGCCGATGCGGCTTGCCCTTCTGCCCGCATCCGCGGCGCGCCGGCCAGAGCCACAATCACCATCAGCAGCAGGTCGAGCGTGAGACGTTGCGAAACAGAGAACTTCGGGCGCGGCATGGTCATGACATCCCCTTGTGCTCACAGCATACGCGATCCGTATCGCCACGGGCGCTCTGCTTTTGACGTCTTAGCGCAGGCGGTGGCTCTGCGGCTCGCTGTACTCTTATAGACGTGGCAACCTACCCAAATGGAAACAAGGGGCGGCCCCCTGCCCCTGCCTTTTTCACCATCGCCCTTTTCGCTGTTCTGGCGCAGGTGGCAATTTCTCCGTCCCCGCTCTCCGCTCAGACCACCGGGCAAGACCCCGCGGCCCCCGCGCAGCAGCCCGCTCCTCAGACGGCGGGCCCTCCGCGGAACCCCGCATTCTTCCCGCTGAATCAGGTCCGCCCCGGCATGACCGGCACCGCCTGGACAGTCTTTCAGGGAACCACGCTCGAGCCCATGCAGGTTGAGATCCTGGGCGTGTTGCGCGGTGCGCGCGGCCCCGGCCAGGACCTCGTCCTCGCCCGGCTCCACGGCGCAAAACCCGAGTACACCGGCGTGGTCGAAGGCATGAGCGGCAGCCCCGTCTACATCGACGGCAAACTGCTGGGCGCGCTCTCCTATCGCATCGGGCAATTCACCAAGGAACCCATCGCCGGCATTACGCCCATCGCACAGATGATCGAGGTCCGCGACCTGTCCGCACCGGACCTCGCGGTTGCCCCATCTCAGAAGGCGGATGCACGCGACGAAGATGCGGAAACGGCGGGAAACAACGCATCCCCATCCCCGCTCGCCGACGGCAAAATGGTCTTCCAGCCCATGGCAACCCCGCTCGTCCTCAGCGGATTCGGCCCTGAAGCAATTCACTTCTGGCAACAGCAGACCGCCGGCACTGCGCTCGAAACCGTCGCGGCCGGCGGATTGGGCAGCTCCTCCGCGCCCGGCACATCCCCTGAAGCTCCCGTGCCGCCGTCACTCCAGCCGGGATCTTCCGTCAGCATGCTGCTGGTACGCGGCGATGTCGAAGTTGCCGCCACCTGCACCATCACATATATCGATCCCAGGCAACTGCTCGCCTGCGGTCATCCGGTTCTCGGCGCCGGCCCGGTTTCCCTGCCCATGACGACTACCGATGTCATCACCACGGTGGCATCGCCGCTCGACGCCTTCAAGATCATCAACACCGGCGCCACCATCGGCGCCTTCAACCAGGATCGCGAATCGGCCCTGCACGGTGTCTTTGGCGCCGAGGCGCATATGATCCCCTTGCACGTCTCCGTCGATGCCCCCACCGGCCAGCGCAAAGTCAACGTGGAGATTCTCGATCTGCCTTCCCTCACGCCGATCGCCATGCAGGTGGTTCTGCTCAATGCCCTCACTGAAACCAATGAGAGCAGCGAAGCCCTCAGCTATCACCTCACGGGCAGCATCGATCTCTCCGGATATCCCTCCATGCCGCTCGACCTCTGGGCTCCGGCGGCATCCGGAGTGCCCGCTTCCATGCAAGCCGTGCTTCTGGCTGGCCAGCAGTTCACGCGCCTCTACGCGAACGGTGCTCGCCGGGGCGTGATTCGCCAGGTCGATCTCCACATTCAGGCGGTTCCCCGGCCGTTTCTGGTCACGCTCGAACGCGTGCACTTTGTCTCCGGCGATATCGCCCACGCCGGCGACACCGTGGAGATCGAAGCCACTCTCCGCCCCTGGCAGGAGCCCGAGCGCAACGTCCGCATCGCCTTCAGGCTCCCGGCGCGCCTCGTCGCCGGCAATCTGCGCCTGCTCGTCTCTGACGGCGCTACGCTCGACCGCACTCTCTTGCAGCCCCGGCTTAACGCCCCTCCGGCCGATCTCGCCACGGTCTTGGCCGAGGCTCGCGATCAGCATCCTGCCGACCGCATTTACGTCAGCGTGCTTGCTCCGGAGGCCCAGGGCGAGCTCGAGGGCCAAGCCCTTTCCAGCCTCCCGCTTTCCATGGCCAATGCTCTTGAGCCCCTTCGCAATACCCAGAACGCCAGCCTGAATGGCGAATCGGCCGAACTCGCCGCCGAGGCGCCTGCGGGCGGCGTGCTCAGCGGTTTCCAGGTTCTCAATATCCACATCGAGCCCGGCGGCGGTTTAAACTAGGGCAGTGAGAATTCAATTTCCCTCCAGATCGGAACGGTGCTTTGGGGATCCTGCCGGACCGATGGCCGCTCAGCGAGGCTTTCGGAGCAACACATGGCTCAGATTCAAGGACTTGCAGTCCATGCAGCAGGAGCCGAACTCCTGTCATTTCGTTATGACCCGGGTAGGCTCGGTGCGTACGAAGTCGAAATCGCTATCACGCACTGCGGCATCTGCCACAGCGATCTGCACCTCATCGCCAACGATTGGGGCATCAGCCAGTACCCCTTCATTCCCGGTCACGAGATCATCGGCAAAGTCTCCGCCATCGGCTCCGAGGTCAGGTCCCGCGAGGTCGGCCAGCGCGTTGGCCTCGGCTGGCAGTCCAACTCCTGCGGCCACTGCGAGTGGTGCCTGAAAGGGCTGGAGAACCTCTGCTCTGAAGCAGAAGCCACCTGCGTGCACCGCAACGGCGGATACGCCGATCGGGTCCGCGCCAACAACCGTTTTGTGGTCCCCATCCCCGACGCCCTCGACAGCGAACATGCCGCGCCGCTGCTCTGCGCCGGCATCACCGTCTACAATCCGCTGCGCATCAACGGAATCAACCCCGCCTCTCGCGTCGGCGTGGTCGGCATCGGCGGTCTCGGCCATCTCGCCATTCAGTTCGCCCGCGTCTTTGGCGCTGAAGTTACAGCCTTCTCCACCTCCCCGGCCAAGGAAGAGGAGGCCCGCGCTCTGGGCGCGCATCACTTCGTGAACAGCCTCGAATCCAAAGCCGTGAAGGACGCCGCCGGCTCCCAGGACTTCATCATCACCACCGTCAACGCCGATCAGGACTGGAACGCCTACCTTCAGTGCCTGCGGCCCAACGGAACCCTCTGGTTTGCCGGCGTTCCGCCCAAGCCCGTCTCGGTGAATGCCTTCCCGCTCATCTCCGGCCTCCGCACCATCGGGGGCAGCCCCGTAGGCAGTCCGTCGCGCCTGCGCGAAATGCTACTGGTCGCGGCCCGCCACGGCGTCAAAGCTACCACCGAGCTCTTCCCCATGGCCAAAGCCAACGACGCCATCGAAAAGGTGAAGAAGGGCAAGGTACGCTATCGGGCGGTGCTGGCGAATTAGCGTGCCGAACCCAAGTTCGCATCAAAGAGAGATTGTCTTCCCGTTTAGGATGGGAGACCTTGCTCCCTCGGTCCCTTGCTCCCCGTCTCTCTCGATTTCCACAACCCTTTTTCGCTAACATATTTCAGCATGCCTTTTCCGATCCGCACCTGCGTGGTCTGTCACGAGGACTTTGAACTCCGTCCCGGCAAGCCCGGCTTCGCCAATCGCTGCCCCTCCTGCAGCGAGCCCGAAGCCACCGAGCCCGAGTCCCATAGCTCCGCCGATTACTCCGACCGCCACGCCGAATCCGAAGTGAACGCCGCTCGCCGCCGCGCCATGCGCGACTTGCTCTATCGCAAAGACAGCTAGGCACGACTCACGAACCACGACTCACGGTCCACGTAAAATAGTCTCGTGACCAAAAGCCTTCCGGCCCGCACCGCAATCCTGGCAGCTCTCCTCTGCGCCGCAACCGTATGCCTCACCGTACACACTGCGCACGCCGCCAAGCCGCTGCTCGCCGCTCTCCGATCCCCCTGGGACACTCATCCCGTCGCGCTCACCGCCGCGCCCTACGCCTGTTCCCCGGTCGCCGCCATGCCGCACGACATCGTGGCCTACGATTATTATTCCGACTCCAAACACTCCATCATCGATCCCACGCGCTACGCCGCCTACCAAGCCGCCTCCCGGCAATACGGCGACGTGGAAGAGGCCGTCGAGCGCGCTGCCGACAACTTCCAAAACACCGGCAGCCGCGAAGCCGCAGCGTGCGCCGCGCAAATCCTCCTCGCGCAGGCGCAAGCCAAATCGATGACGGGCAACATGTCGTCCAACCAGGCCTACTATGTGCAGGGTTGGGCGCTCGGCGCCGTGGCCGTGGCCTGGCTTAAGGCGCTCCCCGCGGGCGACGCCGCGCTCGGCCTCACGCCCGCGCAATCCGCCGCTATCGACGCGTGGATGAAAACCGTCGCGGGACTGGTCGAAGACTACTTCGAAGGCTTACACGAAAAAGGCGCCAGCAGCGGGCGCAACAACCACTTCTACTGGGCCGGCTTCGCCGTCATGGCTGCCGGCATCGCCGCCAATGATCGCAGTCTCTACAACTGGGGCGCCGGCACCTACAAATTCGGCGTCGACCAGATCCAGCCCGATGGCACGCTGGCCCTCGAAATGGCTCGCGGGCAGCGCGCTCTGCATTATCATCTCTTCGCGCTCGCACCTCTCGTGACCATGGCCGAACTCGCCTCCGCCAATGGAGACGATCTGTACGCCTACGACAACTCACGCCTCAAGGTTCTCGCCTCCGTCAGCATCGCCGGACTCAACGACAACCACTTCTTCCAGGAAAAATCCGGCGTCGCGCAGGATACTCCGAAGGACGGTCACATCACCCCCTCCGACATTGCATGGCTCGCGCCCTACGCGCGCCGCTTCCCCAGCCCTGACATCACCGCTCTGCTCCATGGCCTGCCCGCTGCGCCCGACCGTTACCTCGGCGGCTTGCCTCCGCCGTAGGTCGGTTGCAGCTCTTGGCTCTTAGCTGTTGGCTGTCAGCTGTTCACGGTTCACGAGCCACGAGTCACGACCCACGTACAATAGAACTGTGATCAAAAGCTCCCCGCCTGCGGCTCCCACCGTTCCACCCCACGAAGCTAAGGCCGCTTCCTCGGGGCCCAGGGTGGGATTTATTTCTCTCGGCTGCCCCAAGAACCTCGTCGATTCCGAGGTCATGATGGGCCTTCTCGACCGCGCAGGCGCGCGGCTCACCGCGCATCCCGAAGATGCCGAAATCCTCGTCGTCAATACCTGTTCCTTCATCGACACCGCCAAACAGGAATCGGTCGACACCATTCTCGAGATGGCCCGCCACAAAACTGCAGGCCGCGCCCGCAAGCTCATCGTTGCCGGCTGCCTCGTCGAGCGCTATCGCGACGAAATTCGGAAAAACATTCCTGAAGTCGACGCCGTCGTCGGCACCGGCGAGCTCGAGGCAATTCTCGAAGCGGCGGGCCT
>Ga0182024_10014099_pt1 | contig 15489 bp, 17 predicted proteins | sample P32metaG_FD_120480 | JGI IMG/M metagenome (GOLD analysis project Ga0182024, IMG submission 120480) | Permafrost microbial communities from Stordalen Mire, Sweden - P3-2 metaG (Illumina Assembly) | ecosystem: Environmental > Terrestrial > Soil > Wetlands > Permafrost | place: Sweden: Stordalen... | reverse complement strand
TAATCGGGCGCGAAGTCTGTTAAAATTTGCGGTAAATGAATCCCTACTCCATTGCTTTGATCTCGACGGGGGAAAGATCGCAATGACCGAGGCGCCTTTCTATGACCGGCCGCCGCTTACCGACCGCGTGAACACCTATGATGAGCAGCATCTGGCGATATACCTTCGGTTGTTGATGGCCGAGGAAGAGGGCGCTGACTGGCGAGAGGTCGTGCTGGTGCTCTTTGGGGTCGATCCAGCGCAAGAGCCCTGCCGCGCCAAGATCGTCCATGAGAGCCACCTGGCGCGCGCCCGCTGGATGACCGAAACCGGCTATCATCACCTGCTCGAGCCACGGGTGCAGTGAGCCGCCGCAAGCCTGTTGTACGAGTTGTCGTCACACGCGATGCAATCATAGGGTCTAGCGCAAAGACTGCGTTTTCGGATGCTCTGAAGCTCCCCGAATAGGGGAGCAAGACGAGAGGAAACGCCATGCCGACAGAGTATTGGCGCGCGCCGGAGACGATCGATCACTTGAATCGCCTCGAACGCCCCGGCTTCGCCGCCGAATTCCTGCGCCGCAACGCCGATTACCGGCGCGACTACGCCCAAATCCAGCGCCAGATCGCGCGCGATCATGTCGATGCGGAGTCCGTTCGCGCGGATTTCGCCCGGCGATGGGGGTTGCGGTTTCGCCCACGACCCGAGCATTCCGGTCGGCTCCGAACCCGTCACCTGGCTGCCGGAACTATCGCCCGGCACGCTGCTGCTCGGTGCGGCGCCGAGCGGGTTTGCGCCTGTAGCCCTCGACCCATCCCAACTCGGCACGATTGTCGCTGACCGAACCGATGACGAGGGCCGGGAGGTCGTAATCGTCGATGGGTCGGGCGAGCTTCACATCCGGCTCTGCAGCGATCTGGCTATTCGGCGCCCCATGATTCTCCTGCCGCTAGGCGCGGCATCGGTCGATCTTCGACTCGATGTCGCGTCGCGCTTCATACGCCGGCTGGGCGGCCAAACCATCGGCCTTCTCCCCCGGGCGCTCCGACTGACGACGCAGCGCAAGCGCCGGCTCGTTCAGCTTCTTCACACCTTCGACATTCACGAGGAGGGCGGTAGCCCTCGCGACATCGCCGAACAAGTTTTGCGTTCTGCTCAGGCCCAACTTCCATCGGTCGAGTGGAAAGACTCCCATGCCCGGCGCGCGGCCAACCGTCTGATCCACGACTCGATTGCACTCGTCGAACGCGGCTATCTGAAGCTTCTGCGCGGCGGCTGACCAGCCACGCAACCGGCCTTCAGCGCGCGCTATCCCTCCATTCATCCCCGCCTTGCCCATGACGAATTGGACAATCGTCCGCTCATTGCCGCGTGAAGGGGGACGCCCCCTCCTGAAAATCTTCGTCCACCCCCAACGCCCGGCCTCTCCGCCACCGTGACCTCGACATGCCGCGACTTGGCCGCGGCGCTTCGAGGCAAGACGGAGGCTTCCCATGCTCGACAGGTCCGCGCAGCTCGCCGCCCGCTACGTCAGAACCCATGAGGCGGCGCGTATCCTCGGCATCTCGCCGCGCACGTTGGAGAAATATCGCTGCCACGGCAGCGGACCCACCTTCCGCAAGCTCGGCGGCCGCGTCGTCTACGCCATCGACGACCTCGAGGCCTGGGCCGATCAGGCCGCGTGCAGCTCGACGTCGGATCCTCGATACGTCGAGGCCCGCGCCGCCGGCCACGCGCATCGCTGAAGCGGCGCTCGTCGATGTCGTCGCCCCGCCCCATCACAGCCAGCGAACGGAGCAAGCTCGAACCGTTCGTCGTCGCCACCGGCGACGCCAGCCCGCGCGATCAGCGCGACTTGATGGAGCGGCCGTTCTTCTCGCTCGCTAAAGCCCGGCGCACAACTCCGATCCACTACGCGGCCGGCGATGTCCGCGTCGAGGTCTACGCCGTGCCCGAACACGGCATGGCGACCATTTGGGACGCCGACGTGCTGATCTGGGCGGCGAGCCAGATCGTCGAGGCCGAAAACCTCGGCTTCAAAACCTCGCGCTTCCTGCGCTTCACGCCCTACCAGCTCCTCACAGCGATCGGACGGCAGACGGGCGCCCGCGACTACAAGCTCTTGAAAGGTGCGCTCGCCCGCCTGCAGTCGACCGTCATCCGCACAACCATCCGCAACGGCGAGCATTGGAAGCGGCACCAGTTCTCCTGGATCAACGAGTGGGAGGAATGCACGACGCGCGACGGTCGCGTCGAGGGCATGGAGTTCGTACTTCCCGATTGGTTCTACCGCGGCGTCATCGATCGCTCGCTCGTCCTCGCCATCGACCCCACGTATTTCCGGCTGACCGGCGGCATCGAACGCTGGCTCTATCGCGTCGCCCGCAAGCATGCCGGCCGCCAGCCCAAGGGTTGGCTGTTCGAGATTGCGCATCTCCACCAGAAGTCCGGAAGCCTGGTGCGCGTCTCCGATTTCGCGCTCCAGATCCGCCGCATCGCCGCGCGCCAGCCGCTGCCCGGCTATCGCCTGCGCATCGAGCGCGGCGACCGGCGCGAGCTGCTGCGCATCCTGCCCGTCCACTTATCCACAGTCCCTGTGGATAGCGCTGTGGAAACGCTCGGGACTTCGCACGCAAACGGTATCGGGATTCCGCACGCAGCCCTATCGGGACTTCGCACGCACGAACCGCAGCTAATGCTTTGGCCCGAAACGGCGATTCCGGGCCTTAACTTAGAGTCTAACTCAGAATCTAACTCTTGTAGTTGGCCGGCGCGATCCGAGGATAAGCAAGCCGCCGCCGCTGCGCCGACCCCCGAACATCCAAGCCGCCAGCCCTCATTGCCCTTTGCCCGCAAGCCGGGAGGGAAGAGATGATCGTCGCCCTGCTCAATCAGAAGGGCGGCGTCGGCAAGACGACGCTCGCACTGCATCTCGCCGGCGAGTTGGCGCTGCACGGAAAGCGCGTCACCCTGATCGACGCCGACCCGCAGGGCTCGGCGCTCGATTGGTCGCAGCAGCGGGCGCGGGAGAACGTTTCCCGGCTGTTCGGCGTGGTGGGACTCGCCCGCGACACGCTCCATCGCGAGGCGCCGGAGATTGCACGCACCGCCGATCACGTCGTCATCGACGGACCGCCGCGCGTCGCGGGACTGATGCGCTCGGCGCTGCTCGCCGCCGACCTCGTGCTGATCCCGGTGCAGCCGTCGCCCTTCGATGGTTGGGCCTCGGCCGAGATGCTGGACCTGCTTCGCGAGGCCCGCATCTATCGCCCGCAGCTCGCCGCGCGCTTCGCGCTGAATCGCTGCGGCGCGCGCACGGTCATCGCCCGCGAGACGGCTGAAACGCTCGCCGAGCACGATCCGCCCGTGCTCTCCAGCACCGTCGGCCAGCGTGTCGTCTTCGCCGATGCCGCGCAATCTGGCCGCCTCGTGTTCGAACTGGCGGAGCAGAGCGCCGCGGCGCGCGAGATCGCAGCGCTCGCCGCTGAAGTCGTGAGGATCGCGCCATGAGCGGGGGTGGCGCCCGACGCGGCTTCGCCGCCCGGCCCGGCGACGCGGAGAGCTGGATCAAGGCGCCAGACGCCTCGAGCCGTCGCGGCGACGAGCCCTCCGCCTTCACCGCCCGGCTGACGATCGACGTCACGCCGGCACTGCGCGGTCGCATCAAGGTCGCCGCTTTCCGGCGCGGGACCACCGTCGCCGACATGCTGCGCGACCTCCTCGCGCGCGAATTCCCCGCCGATCCCGGAGAGACGTCATGAACGACAACGAGCCATCGCCGCCGCGCGTCGTGCCGCCGTCGCATCGGCGAACCATCGCTCTGACTCATGTCGAGCTGACCTGGATCGAGAAGAAGATCGAACACTGGCTGCGCTTCGGCCGCCGCGTCGAAGAGAAGATCCTCGATCGCCGCCGCAGCATCTCCAGCTTCAAGCCCGGCAGCATCTTCGCGTTCGTGCGCTGGGCCTCGAACGACTACGGCACCATCATCTCGCGCATGGACATCGTGCGGGCGGTCGAGCCTGGCGCGCGCTTCCAGACGCTGCCCTTCGTGCGCCCCGGCGGCGAGATCCTGCTGCGGGTCGATAGCTGGCCGAAGGTCGAGCGCGTCCTGCAGGCGATCGATGCGGTGGAGGCGTTCGACGTCGACCCCGCCGACGCCGCGCCCGAATATTGGCGTCACCTCCACAACCGTCTCGCCGCCGGCCATGAGCCACGCGCCTATACGCGCGAGCAGCATGCCGCTTGGCTCAAGCGCCGGAGCGTCACGCCATGACCGGCTTCGGCTACGTCATGACGACGTACTTCGCCATGCTTGTCTTCATCGGCTTGGCCTTTGTCCATCCCGCTCCGCGGTTGATCTGGAACGCCACGGCGAGCACGCCCACCGGGCTTTATGCGCTCCAGCCGGCCGGACAGCTCCATGCGCTCGAACTGGTCGCCGTGCGCGCACCCGAACCGATCGCCAGCTACCTGGCCGACGGCGGCTTCCTGCCAAAAGGCGTGCCGCTGCTGAAGCATGTGATGGCGCTGCGTGGGCAGACCGTGTGCCGTGCCGGCGACGCCGTCACCGTCGATCACGTCGCCGTCGGCGCGGCGCGTGAGCGCGATCACCTTGGCCGCCCGCTGCCGCGTTGGAGCGGCTGCCACACGCTCGGTCCCAGCGAAGTCTTCCTCATGAACCCGACCGTCCCGGACAGCCTGGACGGCCGCTATTTCGGCCCGCTTCCCACCACCGCGATTGTCGCCCGCGCGGTCCCGCTGTGGACCGACGAGGCCGGAAACGGCCGCTTCGTGTGGCGCGCCGCCACCGATTGACCCGCTTCTCAACCCGCCAACAACGGAGGTTTCCCATGGCGCAGATTGGTCAGTTCACCCGCGACAAGTCCGGCTTCACCGGGCGCATCCAGACGCTGTTCTTCACCCAAGACCTCTCCCTCGTACCGGCCGAATCCTCCGATGCCGAGAATGCGCCAGACTACCGGGTCCGCATGGGCGACGGCGACGGCCCGGAGCTCGGCGCGGGCTGGAAGCGCACCGGCGAGAAGGCCGGAGAGTATGTCTCACTCGTCATCGACGATCCGGCGCTGTCGCAGCCGATCCACGCCAACCTCTTCCAGTCGGGCGACGACAAGTCCGCCTGGGTGCTGAACTGGAACCGTCCGCCCAAGCGCGGCGATCGGGGTTGATCGCATGCGGCACGCGCTTCTTCTGCTCGCCAGCGTGACGGCGCTCGGCATGCCCGCCAGCGCCGTCCATGCTCAGGCGGCGCCCATCGCGCTGCAGGCTTCGAGCGACTCCTACGCCGCTCTCATTGTCGAAGCCGCGCAACGCTTCGGCATCCCAGCGGCGTGGCTTCGGGCGATCATGCGGGTCGAGAGCCGAGGCGATCGGCGTGCCGTCTCACCCAAGGGTGCGATGGGCCTGATGCAGCTCATGCCCGAGACATGGGCCGCGTTGCGCGCTCGCTACGGCCTCGGGCGCGATCCGTTCGATCCGCACGACAACATCCTGGCGGGTGCCGCCTTCCTACGCGAGATGCACGACCGCTACGGATCGCCGGGCTTCCTCGCGGCGTACAATGCGGGGCCTGGCCGATACGAGGACTATCGCGACCGGCATCGCCCGCTGCCGCCGGAAACGGTCGCTTATGTTACGGCGCTCCTCCCTTTTGTCGGGGACGGCGCGACCGATGGGCCTGTCCTCGTGGCGGCCTTCGATCCGTCGTCCTGGACACAGGCGCCGCTGTTCATCGTGCGATCGGCAAGCGCTGAACCTGTCAATCGTGCGGCAGCCAAACCGCCGCCGAACGACTCGCCGCCTGCGGTCGCGGTGCGCGACCTGTCGGCCATCGCACCGCAATCCGATGGGCTGTTCGTCCACGTTTCCGCAGCGGGGCCGAAGCCGTGATCGCGCCGCTCTCCCGTCGAGGTGCCGCTATATCGCCTCGGTCAGCTCACGCTTTCCCTGTCGGCTCGGCGGCCTCCGACATCGCCGGAGGCTACATCGCGGCTCTCGGGCGCGATTTCGTAGGCAGGCGCGGCACAGCGTTCTTCCGGGAAGAAGGAAGGGCAGGCAGGGGAGGAGCGCAGAAACCAACCGACCGAGGGCGAGATAAAAGGCCGCAAGGTGCGGCTCGGTCGGTCGGTTGTTTTTATTGGGATTTTTCAGCGATCCGGCAATGTGCGCCCATGGGGCGCAAGGTGCGTTGGACCCGCAACGCTTTGCCGTACTTAGCTTTTCCGCACATTGCCGGGGCCGGCGATGGCTGACGAGAATGACTTCCGGCCCCGGCCAGGCCGCATCCGTTCTTCGCGGAGCCAACGGGCCAAGCCCTTCATCGCCCAGGCGCTCGCCGCCGCCCAGCGGGCCGGCGGCGGCGTGTCGCGTCAGGGCATGCTCAGAAGTGGAAAGCGCTCGACGTTCGGCCGCGGCCGGGTCGCCAGCGTGCAGGCGAACCGTCTGCTCACCGGCCGCTCGCGTCTGGTGACGATCAAGACCCGCGTCGTCCGTCATACGGCGAGATCAGCGCCGCTCTCGGCCCACCTCGGCTACCTCCGGCGCGAGGGCGTCACCCGGGACGGAGAGAAGGCGAGGCTGTTCGGACCGGAGATGGAGGATGCCGATCCCAAGGCCTTCGCCGAGCGCTCTCAGGATGACCGCCACCATTTCCGCTTCATCGTCTCACCCGAGGATGCCGCCGAGCTGTCCGACCTCAAGGGCTACGCCCGTGAGTTGGTCGGGCAGATGGAGACGGACCTCGGCACCAAGCTCGATTGGGTGGGCGTCGATCACTGGAACACGCAGCATCCACACGTCCACATCATCGTGCGCGGCGTCGCCGACGACGGCCAGGACCTCGTCATCTCGCGTGACTACATCAAGGAGGGCATGCGCGCCCGCGCCCAGGATCTGATCACTCAGGAACTTGGGCCGCGCACCGATCTCGACATTCAGCGGGCGCTTGAACGCCAGGTCGATGCCGAGCGCTGGACTCAGCTCGACCGGCAGCTCGTTCGGGATGCCGATCACCACGGCGTCATCGACGTCGCGCCGGCCGCGGGACGCCAGCCTGATCCGTTCGAAGCGCTCAAGGTCGGGCGATTGCGGCGTCTGGAGAGTCTCGGTCTCGCGCACCAGCTCGGGCCGGGTCAGTGGACGATGGACGCGGCCGCCGAGACCACCTTGCGCGAACTCGGCGAGCGCGGCGACATCATCAAGCGCATCCACCGCAGCCTGACCGAGCGCGGCATTGAGCGGGCTGCCGCAAGCTACGTCCTCGCCGGCGAGAGCCTAGACGTTCCGGTCATCGGCCGCCTGGTCGATCGCGGTCTCGACGATGAGCTGAAGGGTACGGCCTACGCTGTCGTCGACGGCGTCGACGGGCGGACCCACCACATCAAGCTTCCCGATCTCGACGCCGCCGGCGACAGCGCGTCGGGCTCGATCGTCGAGCTGCGCAAGTTCGACGATGCGCAAGGGCGGCGGCGTATCGCCATCGCGGTGCGCTCGGACCTCGCCATCGAAGACCAGGTGACGGCCAGCGGCGCGACCTGGCTGGATCGCCAGGCCGTCGCGCGCGATCCGGTAGCGCTCGGCCAGGCCGGCTTCGGCGCCGAGGTCCGCGAGGCGATGGATCGCCGGGCCGACCAACTCATCGAGCAGGGCCTCGCCGAGCGACAAGCGCGGGGGATCGTGTTCCCCTCCGGCCTGATCGGAACGCTTCGACGGCGGGAGGTAGAGGCGCTGGGCGAGCAACTCGCCGCCGAAACCGGCCAGCCGTTCAAAGGCGCGGCGACAGGCGAGTATGTCGCCGGGACCTATCGGCAGCGCTTCGCGCTCGCCTCCGGCCGTTTCGCCATGATCGATGACGGCCTCGGCTTCCAGCTCGTGCCCTGGACACCCTCCCTTGAGAAACAGCTTGGCCGCCACGTCTCCGGTGTCACCCGCGCGGATGGCGGGATCGACTGGGGCTTCGGCCGCAATCGGGGACTCGGGCTGTGAACGAACCTTCCAATCATCGACCTCAGGAAAGGACGTCTTCTATGTCCGCGACCAAGATTCTCTGGGGCCAGGTCATCACCGTCTTCACGATCGTCCTCATGGCGATCTGGACCGCGACGGAGTGGACGGCTTGGCGCCTCGGCTTCCAGCCCCAGCTCGGACACCCCTGGTTCGAGCTGCTGCATTTCCCGTTCTACCTTCCGCCGGCCTTCTTCTGGTGGTGGTACGCCTACGATGCCTACGCGCCCGACATCTTCATCGAGGGCGCCTACATAGCCGCATCGGGCGGCATCATCGCCGCGGCTGTCGCGATCGGCATGTCCGTCTGGCGCGCCCGCGAAGCGAAGAATGCCGAGACCTATGGCTCCGCACGATGGGCTCAGCCGAAGGAGATCGAGCGCGCCGGCTTGCTCGGTCCCGACGGCGTGGTCCTGGGGCGCCACCAGCGCGCCTACCTCCGCCACGACGGGCCGGAGCATGTCCTGTGCTTCGCCCCAACCAGGAGCGGCAAGGGCGTTGGCTTGGTCATCCCCTCGCTCTTGACCTGGCCAGGTAGCGCCATTGTGCATGACATCAAGGGCGAGAACTGGCAGCTCACCGCGGGCTTCCGCGCCCAGCATGGCCGCGTGCTCCTGTTCGATCCCACCAATGCGAAGTCGTCGGCCTACAATCCGCTGCTGGAGGTCCGCCGCGGCGAGTGGGAGGTGCGCGACGTCCAGAATATCGCCGACATCCTCGTCGATCCCGAAGGCAGCCTGGAAAAGCGAAACCACTGGGAAAAGACCAGCCACGCGCTCTTGGTCGGCGCCATTCTGCACGTCCTCTATGCCGAGCAAGACAAGACGCTCGCGGGCGTCGCGTCGTTCTTGTCCGATCCCAAGCGCCCGATCGAATCCACGCTATCGGCCATGATGCGAACACCGCATCTCGGCGAGGCCGGCGTCCATCCCGTCGTCGCCAGCGCCGCCCGCGAGCTGTTGAACAAGTCGGGTAACGAGCGGTCCGGCGTGCTGAGCACGGCCATGTCGTTCCTTGGCCTCTATCGCGATCCGGTGGCCGCCGAGGTGACGCGGCGCTGCGACTGGCGGATTGGAGACATCTTGACCGGCGAACGGCCCACGACGCTCTACCTCGTCGTGCCGCCCTCGGACATCAACCGCACCAAGCCGCTGATCCGCCTGATTCTCAATCAGATCGGCCGGCGTCTGACCGAGGACCTGCAGGCTAAGGCCGGGCGTCGCCGACTTCTGCTGATGTTGGACGAGTTCCCGGCGCTCGGTCGGCTCGATTTCTTCGAGAGCGCGTTGGCCTTCATGGCGGGCTACGGCATCAAGAGCTTCCTGATCGCCCAGTCGCTGAACCAGATCGAGAAGGCTTACGGCCCGAACAACTCGATCCTCGACAACTGCCATGTGCGGGTGAGCTTCGCGACCAATGATGAGCGGACCGCCAAGCGCGTCAGCGATGCGCTCGGGACCGCGACCGAGATGAAGGCGATGAAGAACTATGCCGGCAGCCGCCTCTCGCCCTGGCTCGGCCATCTGATGGTCTCTCGATCGGAGACAGCGCGGCCGCTACTGACGCCGGGCGAAGTCATGCAACTCCCGTCTACCGACGAGATCGTCATGGTGTCAGGGCTCCACCCGCTCCGCGCGAAGAAGGCTCGCTACTACGAGGACCCACGCTTGCAGGAGCGCATCCTGCCGCCGCCTGTCCCCACTCGGCCGAAGGAGAGTCGGCTGGACGACTGGAGTTCACGACCACTGCCGCCGCAGCCACCGTTGCCCGCAATGCGTGACGGCGAGGAGGCCGACGATGAAGATCCGAAGAACTCGGACCGCCGTCGCCAGCCTGAACTGAACCAGGAGACGGTCGAGAAGAAGCAGCCGATCGACAACGAATTCGCCCTCGATCCGACCGACGAGCTTGAGGAGGATGCGCCCCGCGTAGGTCGGATGAACGACCTCATGCAGGGCTTGGCGCGCCAAGCCTCCCTCGACCCCGGCGACGACCTGGGACTGTGAGGCTGGGATGCCGGCGCCGAAGAAGAAGGCTCAGGTCTCCGTCTATCTCGATCCGGACGTGATGCGGTCCCTGTCGGTCTACGCGGCGCGGCGAGAGCAACCGATGTCGCTGATCGCCGAGGCCGCCATCGCCTCGTTCCTTTCGCCGGACGCAGATGAGCGGCGCGAGGCTGCCATCGCCAAACGCCTTGATCAGCAGGACCGGCGCCTGGCGCGGCTCGAGCGCGACGTCGGCATCGCCGTCGAGACACTCGCCCTGTTCATCCGCTTCTGGCTCACCACGACACCGGCGCTTCCTGAACCGGCTGCCAAGGCGGCGCGGGCGCAGGCTGGACCTCGCTACGACAACTTCGTCGCCGCGCTTGGCCGGCGCCTCAGCCAGGGGCCAAAGCTTCGGCAAGAGATCCCCGACGATGTGCGGGAAGACCCGACTCGATCGGCGGACACCGACTAGACGCGATCCCGAATAACCGGAGCGTCACCGAAGCCGTCGAAACCGAGTCCGAACCCAGCAAGTATTTTTTCTCTGCTTTACGCCTGGCCCCTACGCCATCTGAATACTTGTTGAATCGCCCTACTTACTGCCTTTTCTAATCGTCCCCGTCGCTAGTCGCGTGTCGCGATTGGCCAATGACGGGGACGATCGTGGCGGTCACACCACTTCATTCCGAGGCCTTCTCCCGCGGTGCGCGCATGCTGCGCACCGCGCTCGGTCCCGCCATCGCCGGCTTCCTCGAAGACCCGTCGATCGTCGAGGTGATGCTCAACCCCGACGGCCGGCTTTGGATAGACCGGCTGTCGGGTGGTCTGGAGGACAGCGGCCGGACGATGTCCGCCGCCGATGGCGAGCGGATCGTGCGCTTGGTCGCGCACCATGTCGGCGCGGAGGTCCATGCCGACAAACCGCGTGTCTCGGCCGAGCTGCCCGAAACGGGAGAGCGGTTCGAGGGACTTCTGCCGCCGGTGGTGGCCGCCCCGGCCTTTGCGATCCGCAAGCCTGCCGTCGCGGTGTTCACCCTCGACGATTATGTCGCCGCCGGCATCATGCTCGTCGGGCAGGCCGCGGCGCTCCGCGCCGCCGTGGCAGATCGCAAGAACATCCTCGTCGCCGGCGGCACCTCGACCGGCAAGACCACGCTTACCAACGCCCTCCTGGCTGAGATCGCCGGCACCACCGACCGGGTCGTCCTGATCGAAGATACCCGGGAGCTGCAGTGTCGCGCGCCCAACCTCGTGGCCCTGCGCACCAAGGACGGCGTCGCCTCGCTCTCTGACCTCGTCCGCTCCTCGCTGCGACTGCGGCCCGACCGCATCCCGATCGGCGAGGTGCGCGGCGCCGAAGCGCTGGACCTCTTGAAGGCGTGGGGCACCGGCCATCCGGGCGGCATCGGCACCATCCACGCCGGCACCGCGCTGGGTGCGATGCGCCGCCTCGAACAGCTCATCCAGGAAGCCGTCGTCACCGTCCCCAAGGCGCTGATCGCCGAGACCATCGATCTCGTCGCGGTGCTGCGCGGCCGCGGCAGCGAACGCCGCCTCTCCGAACTCGCTCTCGTCGCCGGTCTCGATCCCGCCACCGGCGACTACCGCGTCCAGTCCGCCGGGGCGGGCGGCGACCCTTTGCCCCTCGGAGACCCATCATGAACCGCGTTCTTGCTGTCGCCCATTCTTCACGTCGCCGTCTGGCCGAGCTCATCACGCTCGCGACCCTGACGCTCGCCTTCGCCCCGGCGGCTTACGCCTCCGGCTCCTCCATGCCGTGGGAGACCCCTCTCAACTCCATCCTGGAGTCAGTGCAAGGGCCCGTCGCCAAGATCATCTCGGTGATCATCATCACCGTGACCGGCCTGACGCTCGCCTTCGGCGACACGTCGGGCGGCTTTCGCCGCCTGATCCAGATCGTCTTCGGTTTGTCGATCGCCTTCGCCGCGTCGAGCTTCTTCCTGTCCTTCTTCTCCTTCTCCGGCGGAGCGCTGGTCTGATGGCGGCGATCGTCGATCCGGATGTGCCCGGCTTCTTCGCGCCGGTCCATCGCGCGCTCACCGACCCGATACTGATGGGCGGCGCGCCGCGGACCGTGGCGATCGCCAACGGCACGCTCGCGGCGGCGATCGCCCTCGGCCTCCGGCTCTGGATCCCCGGCGCGCTGATCTGGGCCGTCGGGCATGCCGCCGCCGTCTGGGCGGCGAAGCGCGATCCGCAGTTCGTCGACGTGGTGCGCCGGCACCTTCGTTATCCGGCCCATCTCGGCGTCTGAGGCTCCCATGCTGAACCTTGCCGAATACCGCAGCCGCCCCGCGACCCTCGCGGACTTCTTGCCCTGGGCGGCGTTGGTCGAAGAGGGCGTCGTTCTCAACAAGGACGGCTCGTTCCAGCGCACGGCGCGCTTTCGTGGTCCGGACCTCGATAGCGCGACGCCGGCCGAACTTGTGGGCGTGACCGCCCGACTCAACAACGCGATGCGCCGACTCGGCTCCGGCTGGGCGATCTTTGTCGAAGCGCAGCGAATCGCCGCCCAGACCTATCCGCACAGCCGCTTTCCCGATCCCGCCTCGGCGTTGGTCGATCTCGAGCGCCAGGACGCTTTCGAGGAAGCCGGCGCCCATTTCGAGAGCCGCTACTACCTGACCTTCGTCTGGCTGCCGCCGGCCGAGGACGCCTCACGCGTCGAGGGCTGGCTTTACGAGGGCCGCGCACAGACCGGCGTCGATCCGTGGGAGCTCCTGCGCGGCTTCGTCGATCGGACCAACCGCGTCATCCAATTGGTCGAGGGCTTCATGCCCGAGGTGGCCTGGCTCGACGACAGCGACACGCTGACTTACCTGCACTCGACCATATCGACGCGGGCGCAGCGTATCCGCGTGCCCGAGACGCCGATGCACCTTGATGCGTTGCTCGCCGATGAGCCGCTCGCCGGCGGCCTCGAGCCGCGCCTCGGCGCCCACCACCTCCGCACGCTTACCGTGGTTGGATTCCCGACCGCGACCCATCCCGGCATCCTCGACGAGCTGAACCGGCTCGCCTTCCCGTACCGCTGGTCCACCCGCGCCATCCTGCTCGACAAGACCGAAGCGGTGAAGCTGCTGACCAAGATCCGCCGGCAGTGGTTCGCCAAGCGCAAGTCCATCGCCGCGATCGTCAAGGAGGTGATGACCAACGAGGCGTCGACGTTGGTTGACTCCGACGCCGCCAACAAGGCTGCGGACGCCGATCTGGCCTTGCAGGAGCTGGGCTCGGACGATGTCGGCCAAGCCTACGTCACCGCGACCGTCACCGTCTGGGACGAGGACCCCGGTCTCGCGGCAGAAAAGCTCCGCCTCGTGGAGAAGGTGATTCAGGGCCGCGACTTCACTTGCATGCCGGAAGGGGTGAACGCGCTCGAAGCCTGGCTCGGGTCTATTCCCGGCCACGCCTACGCCAACGTCCGCCAGCCGCCGGTCTCGACGCTGAATCTGGCGCATATGATCCCGCTCTCGGCGGTGTGGGCCGGGCCGGCGCGCGACGAGCATTTCCAGGCGCCGCCGCTGCTCTACGGCAAGACGGAAGGCTCGACGCCATTTCGGCTCAGCCTCCATGTCGGCGACGTCGGCCACACGCTGATCGTGGGCCCCACGGGCGCCGGCAAGTCGGTGCTGCTGGCGCTGATGGCGATGCAGTTCCGCCGTTACCGGAACAACCAAATTTTCGCCTTCGACTTCGGCGGCTCCATCCGCACCGCCGCGCTCGCCATGGGCGGCGACTGGCACGATCTCGGCGGCAGCCTGTCCGCCGGTTCGGAACACTCGGTGTCGCTTCAGCCGCTGGCGAGCATCGACGATGCGGCTGAGCGTGCTTGGGCGGCGGAGTGGGTGACGGCAATTCTCGCCAAGGAAGCTGTCACCATCGATCCAACCGTCAAGGACCATGTCTGGTCGGCGCTGACCTCACTAGCGTCTTCGCCCGTCGGCGAGCGCACCATCACCGGCCTGGCGGTCCTGCTGCAATCGACGGCGCTAAAGCAGGCGCTCCAACCCTACTGTGTCGGCGGTTCCTCGGGCCGGCTCTTGGACGCCGAGGCCGAGCAACTCGGCTCCGCGCCGGTCCAAGCCTTCGAGACCGAGGGGCTGATCGGCGCAGGCGCGGCGCCCGCCGTGTTGACCTACCTGTTCCACCGCATCGAAGGTCGCCTCGACGGCCGGCCGACCTTACTGATCATCGATGAGGGCTGGCTCGTCCTCGACGACCCCGCTTTCGCGCAGCAGCTTCGCGAGTGGCTGAAGACCCTCCGCAAGAAGAACGCCTCGGTCATCTTCGCCACGCAGTCGCTGTCCGACATCGACGGCAGCAACATCGCGCCCGCCATCGTCGAGAGCTGCCCGACGCGCATCTTCCTGCCGAACGAGCGCGCGATCGAACCGCAGATCACGGCGATCTACCGCCGCTTCGGCTTGAACGATCGCCAGATCGAGATCCTCGCGCGCGCCACGCCGAAGCGCGACTACTACTGCCAGTCGCGACGCGGCAATCGCCTCTTCGAGCTCGGCCTCGGCCCGGTCGCGCTCGCCTTCTGTGCTGCATCCTCCAAGGCCGACCACGCGGCGATCGAACGTGTCGTCGCCGAGTACGGCCGCGACGCTTTCACGCCCGCTTGGCTTGCGGACCACCAGCTCCTGTGGGCCGCCGATCTCATCCCTGACCTGACCAACCTGGAGACGTCATCATGATCAAGCTGCGCCATTTGGCGGCGGCAAGCGCCGTCGTCCTCACCCTCGCCGTCGCCGTACCGCCGGCGTCGGCGCAGTGGATCGTCTACGACCCGACCAACTTCGGCCAGAACGTGCTCACCGCCGCGCGCGAGCTGCAGCAGATCAATAATCAGATCACGATGCTGACCAACCAGGCGACGTCGCTGGTCAACCAGGCGCGCAACCTCGCCAACCTGCCGATGTCGACGTTGACCCAGCTTCAAACGTCGATCGCCCAGACCCAGTCGCTGCTGGGTCAGGCGCAAAACATCGCTTTCAATGTCCAGCGCGTCGAGCAGGCTTTCTCGACCAGCTACGGCACGGCGGCTGGAACTGGTTCGACCACCGCCATGGTCGCCAACGCCCAAACGCGCTGGCAGAACTCCGTCGCCGCCTTCGAGGACAGCTTGAAGATCCAGGCGGGCGTGGTCGGCAACATCCCGACGAACTCCAGTGCGATGACCTCGCTGGTCACGGCCAGCCAGAGCGCCGCCGGCGCCCTTCAGGCGGCACAGGCGGGCAACCAGCTCCTGGCGCTGCAATCCCAGCAGCTCTCCGATCTGGCGGCGGTGCTGTCGGCCAAGAGTCGGGCCGATGCCTTGGAGCAGGCGCGTACCGCCTCGGCCGAGGCGCAAGGCCAGCAGAACTACAAGACCTTCTCGACGCGCACCGGCTATCAGCCCGGCAACGTCACCATGTTCAGCGGCAACTGAGGCGCCGTGATGCTGGGACGGTCGGAAATCTTCCGCGCCGCCGCG
>Ga0182024_10014098_pt1 | contig 15489 bp, 12 predicted proteins | sample P32metaG_FD_120480 | JGI IMG/M metagenome (GOLD analysis project Ga0182024, IMG submission 120480) | Permafrost microbial communities from Stordalen Mire, Sweden - P3-2 metaG (Illumina Assembly) | ecosystem: Environmental > Terrestrial > Soil > Wetlands > Permafrost | place: Sweden: Stordalen... | reverse complement strand
GAGCTTTCCCTTGTAGAAGTTCGCCGATGAATGGATTCCGGATCCGGCGTCGAAGGTCCAGCGCTTTTGGCCGGTCTTGGCGTCCACCGCGTGGAAGATTCCATCTTCGTCACCGATGTAGACCGATCCATCGACGACTGCGGGGCCGGCGGAGAAGCCGCCCTCGCTGCGGTAGGTCCAGAGGCGCTTGCCGGTTTTGATGTCGAGGGCGCGGAGCGCGCCCGAGCGGTCGGCGGCATAGACGACGCCGTCGACGATCGCGGGGGCTGATTCATAAGCGGGAGTGACGGTCGAAGCGGATGCGTCATTGGGTTTGGGCGGCGGCGCCGGGTCGCTGTCAGCGCGAAACTCCCAGCGCTTCTGCATCGGCGGCGGCGCGATCGGCGCGGCGACGCCGAGCAGCGGGCCGCCGTTGTGGAAGGCGGGGTAATCGGAGAGAGTCGTCGGGGACGCAGGAATCTCGGCGGCAGCGGTGATCGCGGCTGGGGAATCCGCTTTATCGCAGCCAACGGTCGGCATCGCGATGAGGGTTGTGAGAAGAAGATAGGTAAAGGAGCGGGATTTCAAATTTCAGATCTCGGATTTCAGATTTCAGATTCCAAGACACGCTCCCCTTCGGGTCGCGGCTAACTTAAGAGGATTCCAGATTAGTTAGCCGCGACGCAACGCGGAGCGTGTCTTTGGAATCCCGGTGCTGAGCTTCCAAAGCTTACCGCGCGTCCGCGGTGTTCAATCCGATGTCGAGGCACACGAGCGAATCCTTACCCATCGTATACAGCTTCCCGTGATAGATGACCGGTGACGACCAGACCTGGGAGAAATCGAACATCTGCTTCTGACTGATGACCTTCGAACCTTTCGGGTCGGCTTGCACGAGGAACAGCTTGCCGCGTTCGCTCATGACGATCAGTTTGTCGCCGGCGCGCATGACCGAGCCGCCAGGGCCGAGGCGAAGGTTGTTTTCCCACTGGATTTTTCCATCGGGCCAGTGCATGCACTTGAGCGTGCCTTCGCTGTTGGCGTAGTAGTAATCTCCTTCAAGGATGCCGGGCTGGAATCTCTGCTCGATGTTCTTATTGGCCCACAGCTTCTTAGCCGTGCCATCCGGCGCGAGCTGGATCATCATGCAGCCCTGCTGATAATCGGTGGCGATGAAGAGGTAGCCGTCGCGATACTTTGGCGTCATCGCGTTCACCTGGGCTTTGTTGACCCATGGAAACGACCAGAGTGTTTCGCCCTCTTCCGGGGTCATTCCATAGAGCGTGTCGTTGCCGAAGACGATCAGCTCGGATTTGCCCTGAACGTCGACGATAATGGGATGGGCGTATCCGCCGACTGTTTGCGCCTCGGATTTCCAGACAAGCTTGCCGGTCGTCTTGTCGAACGCCGCGCACGTTGAGCCGTTGTTGCCACCCTGCACGATGACGGTTTTCTCCGTGAGCAGCGGGGTTGAAGACTGGGCCCAGTTAAGAATGGTTTCGTTCAATTCCTTCAGGACATTGATGTGCCAGATTTCGGCCCCGCCGTCGAGCTTGCGGCACACGAGGTCTCCTCCGCCGCCGTAGGTATAGATGCGCTCGGCATCGATGACCGGGGTTGCCAGCACGAGGGGAAGGCCGTTGTCCGGATTCTTCGACTGGACTGCTTTGGCTTCGATCGTCCCGGCGTATGCCTGCTTCCAAACAGTCTTTCCCGAACCGGCGTCGAAAACGGTGAGGGTGTCGTCTCGGCCGACCTGACTGAACAAGTAAATCTTGCCATCAAGCCCAAGTGGGCTGGAATAACCAAGCCCGACCGGTTGCTGCCAAACCTCGCGCGGGCCGCTCGCGGGCCAACTCGGCGCGATCGCTTCCGTGCTGATGTTGTCGCCCTTGGGGCCCATCCAATTGGGCCATTCTTCGGCATGGAGCACGGCAGTGCCAACCAGGCAGGCGGCGGTAATCAATAGAAGTGTGCGTCGCATCTCGGGTTCTCCTTGACAAGATCTCTTGTTTGACAGGCGGTGCGATTCTAGGGCATTCGTTGGCTGCCGCCAGACCTTTTCATTGCGCAACTATTGCCTTTAGCGCAACAATTGCCTTTACAACGAAATAGAATGTGGTAAATAATGTGCCGCAAAACCTATCTCCGGGCTCGCGGCGGTTGTCCGCGTGAAATTGGAATCCCGGCTAGCGCACATGGAGGTGCCGTATGGTTTCCGGTCGTCGTCTATTTGTCTCCTGCTTATCTGTACTGGCGTCAGCGTCATTTATTCATGCCGAAGATTCCGCGTCCTCGAATGCCGCCAAGCATTTTGACGGCCGGGTGACGGCGAATTCGGTTTTCGTGCGGAGCCGGGCGTCGGAAGACGCCTATCCGACGATGATGCTGAAGAAGGATCAGACCGTCACGGTCGTTTCGATCAAGGGCCAATGGCTGCAGATCGTTCCACCGCCGGGCAGCTTCGCTTATATCCCGAAGGTGTACACGCTGATGCGTGGAGACGGCACTGTCGGCCGGCTCAAGCGCGATTGCATCGCCCACGTCGGCAGCAGCCTGAACGAGCTGGCCACCGAGCCGATGGCGACGGTTCACACCGATGAAGATGTGCAGATCATCGGCCAGCACAACGAATACTTCGAGATCAAGCCGCCGACTGACAGTTATCTGTGGGTGAACAAGCAGTTTGTTGAGCCACTTCCGCAGGTTGCCGACGCGACGCCAAAACCGGCGGACGAGAAGACAGTGGCGGCAGCTCCGACGGACACGAAGATTGCGGATAGCACCGCCGTCACCACGACAACGCCGGATGCATCGAAGCCCGCAACCGGCGCGGACGTCGTTGCGGCGGCAGTTCCGCCCGCGACGCAACCCGGCGCGGAAACCGCAACCGAGGTCGCTGCGGCCCCACCCACGACGAAGCCGGCGTATGACGCGGTTGCCGAATATGATCGTCTCGAGCAGCAATACACCGATGCGGCCAACAAGCCGATCCTTCAGCAGCCGCTGCCGGACCTGCTGGCTGGATACAACAAAGTGCTGGCGTCGGAAGAGCTTCCATCGAGCATGCGGCAGATTGCTTCGATTCGGGTCGCTTCGCTCAAGATGCGTAACGATGCCCGCGAGCAATTCCTGAAGGTGCAAACCGACGAAAAGAAGACGGCCGAGAAGCAGCAGTCGCTGATTGCCGAGCGCGGTGAGATCGAAGATCGCATCAAGCAAAACAACATCGACATTTACGCCGCCGTTGGCACGTTGCGAACGTCGAGCCTGCAAGTGGGCAACGCGACGCTGTATCGCCTGACCGATCCAGCTTCGGGGCGGACCGTTGCGTATATTCGAACCAACGACGCCAAGATCGGCAATTACCTGGGCCAGTTCGTCGGCGTTCGTGGGCCGATCATCAGCGACGCTCAGCTGAAGTCGATCATTGACAGCCCGACCGATATCAAGGCGGTCGATCAGACGAAAGTGAACGTGAGCATCGCCGCCCAGCTGGTTCCGCCGAGCCTGATTCGCACGGCTTTGGTTCCATCGTCGGTGAACTTCACGAACAAAGAGAGCACGCCGAAACCGGATGACGGTGAAGCCCGCATCGACAAGGAACAGCCACAACCGCAGTAAACGGCAACAATAATCGAGCGGCGATTTGTATTTGCAGGCTCGAGGGCAACCTCCCACGCCGGCACGAAGCACAACTTCGGCCGGCGTTTTTACTTGGCGGCGAAGATGGCCCGTTCAATCCGCTCGACATTCGGCGTCAGTGCGAACTCAGCAAGCACGCGTTCACGGCCCACGGCGATGAATCGATGCCGCTCTTCGTGTGAAATTGCCAGTCGGGCGATATATGCCTTGAGCAGCACACCGCGAACGTGCTCGTCCTCGGCCGGGATCAGGAAACCGCAGATGTTCGGCTCAATCAACTCGTGGATGGCCGGCAGATCGCCGCTTATGACCGGGACACCGCACGCCATTGCTTCCATGAGGACAACAGGGATTCCGTCACGATCACCAGCGCCGTCAGTCCGGCATGGCAGCACAAACGCATCGGCTTCGCTCAACAGTTTTTGCACTGCGGAATTGGCAACCATCCCAAGCCACTTGATGCGGGATTCGCAATGAACTTCGGTCGCCAATGACTTGAGCATGGCTGCATCAGGTCCATCGCCGGCGACCGTGAGTTCCCAATCGATCTCCATCGCCGTGAGGCCGCGGATGAGCGTATCGACGCCCTTCTTACTAATCAGTCGGCAGACAACGAGTACGCGAAACGGTCGATCGGCGGCAAATTCATCTTCCGCCCGCGGCTTCCAACCATCGACGTCGACGCCGCAGCGAATCACCTGATAGCTCGGCGTCGCGCTTGGCGCGGCTTGGCGGTAGAACTGCTCGTGCCATCGGCTGATGCATGCGACGAACGCCGCCCGCTCAAGCTTGCGCGAGAGCAGCGCTCGGCGCTGGAACAGATCGTTTGCATGACCCGTGAAGCTGAAGGGAATGCCAAGCTGCATCGCCGCGTACATTCCAACGGAAGTGGGGGAGTGGGCAAAATGGCAGTGCAGATGTTTAACGCGCTTCTGCCGCAGTTTGCCCGCGAGCCCAATTCCCGCCAGCGCCTGGAACGGAAGCTTTATACGGAGCAGGCCTGAAGTCGGCTCCCCGGGCGAAATCGCATCGCGGAGCGATTGCGCGATCGTGGCGAGCGATCGCATCGGATGCCGGATGAACTCTCCCAACGCGCTGATAAGCGTCGATGGGAATCTCGATCCGTAAACGACAATGGCCGATCGCGCCAGATCGGCCAGCGCCAGCTCAGTCAATGCAACCGGCTTATGGAGGCTCGCGGCATGCACCATCCAACCTCGACTTCGCAGGGCCAGCACCTCGCGATAGACGAACGTCTCGGTCGCGCAGGGAAGCTGCGACGACAGATAGGCGATCGGAATGGTTTGAGAGGGATTGGAGACACTCATCGCGGCCGGCCGATTCTATGGATCGCTTTGATGTCGCACCCGATACAATTCTCGCAGAGTCCTTTGTGAACGAAAGTGCTTCCGCTCAAATACAGTCGGCCGCGGGCGATCGCAACTACGACGCCGGGCAATACCTCGCGGCCCTGGATCACTATCGGCGCGCCGCCGAGCTGGCTCCGGCCGATGCCGAGATTCATCACCGGCTGGCCAGCGCGGCGTGGAAATGCGACGACCTGATCTCGGCTGAGACGCATTACCTCCGGGCGGTTCAGATCGATCCCGATCACGTGCGAGCGCACGAGGCGCTGGGCCATCTTTATCTGCAGCGCGATCGCGTGGATCTGGCGCGCACGCATTCCGAGCGTGCGACGGCGCTGGAACCACGCAACGCGGAACTGAGCGTCTCGCACGCATTCGTGCTGCGCCGTGCTGGCGAAATCGATCAAGCGTATCAGCGAATTGTTCAGCATCTGGATGACGCCGAGCTCGGCGATCGCGCGCTGCTGCTCTATCTGCAAATGGCACGGCAGCTCGGTCGCGCCGATGACGCGATTGGCCGACTCAAATCGCTTCGTCAGCCCCGGCTTCCAGAACGTTCGGGTTTGCACTTTGCGGCGGCGGCGCTGCTGGATCGGCTCGGTCGATACGACGAAGCATTCGCGCAAGCGCAGCTCGCGCACGCGACAGCGGTCCGGCCGCAGGTGCCGGTGGATTACGCCGGCCGGCTGCGCACGCTGCTTTCGCATGCAAAGCCGGGCTTGCTGGATGGCGTTGCGCGGGCGACGCACGACAACCGGCGGCCTGTATTCGTCGTTGGCATGCCGCGATCGGGCACGTCATTGGTCGAGCAGATTCTCGCTTCGCATCCGCAGGTTTTCGGCGCGGGCGAGCTCGTGCATCTTACCGCCGCCGGGGTCGAACTGGATCGGCAGCCGATTCCGTATCCGCAGGTGCTGCGCTACCTGACCGAGCCGCTGCTGAATCAGAAAGCCGGCGAGTATCTGGCGGAGATCGACAAGCTCGATTCGCAGGCGAGGTACGTCGTCGACAAAATGCCGTTGAACTTTCTGTATTTGGATTTGATCCAGCTGCTGTTCCCGCAAAGCCGCGCGATTCACTGCCGCCGGTCGGCCCTTGATACGTGCGTGTCGTGCTACACGACCGACATCGATGTGGGCCGCGATATCGCGACGGATTTGTCTTCACTGGGCCGTTTTTATCACGGGTACAGTCAGCTCATGCTCCGCTGGAAAAACGTTCTTCAGATTCCCGTCCTCGATGTCAATTATGAAGATTTAGTAATTGATCCGGAGGCGCAGGTTCGGCGGTTGCTTGAATTCCTTGGCCTCTTATTTGACAAAAACTGCCTCCATTTTCACGATTCAACGAGGAATGTCGCGACCGCCAGCCGCGAGCAGGTTCGCAAGCCTTTATATTCCACATCTATTGGCCGGTGGCGGCATTATGAGCAACACCTGGACGAGTTGAAGAAAGCTCTTGGCGTTTGAACAAGCGTCTGGTTTGCGGGCGTGATTCGTACTGGGATCTCAAGCCAGGATGAAGAACTTCCGTGGGAATCGCGCGGTATTAATTCTTCGACCGCCGGAATAAACGAGGTGCGGACCCGAACAGAGAAGCAGACGGATGGCAGGTCTGCGACCTACAGTGGAGCCAAGACGAATGTCGTACTCGCGTAACAAGAAAACCCGCGCCACGCGCCGAGAGACTACCGCCGCGCTCATCGAGTCGCTGGAACAGCGCCAGTTGCTGTCGGCGTCGAACATCGTGATGCATTCGAACCTCGCGTTGAAGCCGGCTTCAAGCACGACCAGCAGTACCGTACAGGGCTTTACGCCAGCACAAATCCGCCAGGCGTATGGGTTCAGCAACATCACCTTCAGCAATGGAACGGTCCCGGGCGACGGTGCAGGTCAGACAATCGCGATTGTCGATGCGTATAACGATCCGAATATCACCTCTGACCTGAAAACGTTTGACACGCAGTTCGGAATCGCCGCGCCCGCGAGCTTCAGCATCGTGAGCCAGACGGGCAACAGCACCAAGTTACCGAGCACCGACTCGGGCTGGGCCGGCGAGATTTCGCTTGACGTCGAATGGGCGCATGCGATCGCGCCGGGAGCGAAAATTCTGCTCGTGGAGGCCAACTCCGATTCGCTCGACGATCTGATGACGGCGGTGAATTACGCGCGTCACGCCAGCGGTGTTTCCACAGTCTCGATGAGCTGGGGCGGGAGTGAATTCTTCAGTTGGAGCCAGGGCGAGTTCAGCGGGCAGACGGCCTATGACCCGTACTTTACCACACCCACCGGCCATCAGGGCGTGACGTTCGTTGCCGCCGCCGGTGACAGCGGAAGTTTCTCGGGAATCGAATGGCCCGCCAGCTCCCCCAACGTGCTCTCCGTTGGCGGCACAAGCCTGACGCTGGATTCCAGCGGCAATTATGCCAGCGAGACTTCGTGGAGTTCGACCACCGGCGGGTACAGCGCGATCGAAGTTGAGCCGTCATATCAGGCCAACGTGCAGAACACGGGTGCGCGCTCCACGCCGGACGTCGCATTCGACGGCGATCCGAACACCGGCTTTGCGGTTTATGATTCGCTGCCAGACCAGGGCTACAGCGGCTGGCAGGAAGTCGGTGGCACCAGCGCCGGCGCACCGGCGTGGGCTGGATTAGTCGCGATCGCCGACCAGGGCCGCGCAATTCTTGGCCAAGGCACCCTGGACGGTGCTTCGCAGACCCTGCCGCTGCTCTATTCGATTTATACCACCGCGACCGCGACCGATTACGCCAACGATTTCAACGACGTTGTCGACCCGACGCCAACGCGGCATGGCCGCTTTGGCGGCGGTGGGTCAATCAACCCCGCCACCACCGGCTATGACACCGCCACCGGGCTGGGCTCGCCACACGCGGCGAATATCGTCGGTCTGCTCGGCGGCCAATCGTCATCCTCATCAGGTTCCGGGTCGTCCGGCAGCGGATCCTCCGGCTCTGGCGCCAGCGGCAGCGGATCCACCGGCTCAACCGGCTCGACCGGCAGCGGCTCGACCGGGGGTTCCGGAACGAACACCGCTTCTCAACTGCCCGCATCCCCGGTTGATGTGTTGTTCATCGGCTCGACACCGGCCAGCGTGCTTGAAGGCGGTTCCGGCACGGCGCGCATTCGAATCACCAACACGCAGCTCACGCGATTCAAAGGCCCAGTGTCGATAACGCTCTACGCATCCGCGTCGGCATCCGTTACCGGAAGCGACACGTTGCTCACTACAACAACAGTCACTCGCCTGAATCTGAAAGCGGGCGGATCGCAGGTCGTGAATCTTCGATTCACGTATCCGACGAGCCTGGCGAACAGCAACTATTATCTGGTTGCGTCCGCGACGGCGATCGGAACCGGCACCGCTGACGCCGAGGCGGCAACGCCAGCGAAGATGACGATTGCCAAGCCCTTCGTCGACCTGGCGACTGTTTTCGGCAGTACGCCCATCTCCGTCACGCCCGGTGCGAAAGACACGGCGATCATCACCATCGAAAACGTGGGAAATATCACCGCCAACGGCTTGCTTGGACTGAAGCTTTACGCTTCCACCGGCGATGCGATCGACTCTTCCGCCCAGCTTCTGGCGACTGTTTCCAACCGCCGGGTTGCGCTGAAAGCCGGCAAATCGATGACTTTCAAGGTGAAGTTCACGGCTCCTGCCGCCAGTGGATCGACCTATAACATCATCGCTTCGTCGACATCTTCCACGAAGCCGGCGGACACCAATGCGGCTAACGACATCGCCGTGACCACGACGGTGTAATCCGACATTTGCACTTGCAGTTTTTCGATGATTTTGCCGACACTTTCCTGCATGCCAACCTGCCGATTCATCGCGTGTCCATGAATGGGCCGAAGTGTTTGCAGGAGAATCACAAATGCGTGCCCAGTTGATCGGCGCCGGAATCTTGTTGGGCCTGGCTGGGTGCTACGTCCAGCCAGCGCCCGCGCCGTCGCCACGCGTGGTTGAGCGCGAGACTGTCGATCCGTACGGCAACGTCGTTTCGCGCGAAACGATCGTCGAAGACGGCCCTCCGCCGCCCGGGCGCGTTGAAGTGATTCCGGTCGCCCCCTATCCAACGGCTGTCTGGGTTCGCGGATATTGGATCCGCAGCGGTGGCGATAACCACCGCTGGATCTGGGTCCGCGGCTATTGGCGATAATCGCCATCAAGCGGCGGCGGCTTCCTCAAACGCCTTCTGGATCCTCGCCAGGCTCTTAGGTACGCCAGTGCGCGGGTCTTCTTTGCCTTCAAATTCGAGCGAGAGATACCCGTGGTAGTTGACGCGTTGGAGCATCTTCACGATGCGCGGGTAATCAAGCTTCAGCGTGTACCACAATCCACCGCCGTAGTAGGTCTTCATGTGCACCATGCTGGCCAGCGGCGCGATCACCTCGAGTTTCTCGTACGGGTCTTCGAGGAAGTTGCCGACGTCGCACGTCGCTCGCAGCCACGGCGAGCCGATTGACTCCACGATGCGCTTGACACCGCCGGGCGTGCGACCCAGACCCCAGTGGTTTTCCAGTCCCATCGTGACGCCATTGCGCTCGGCGGTGGGAATGCACTTCTCAAAACAGTCAATCACCCACTTGAATCCGTCTTCGTCGTTGTAGCCTTCAATGGGCGGCTCAATTCCGCGGTGAGCCATCAGGTCGTCGAAATTTTTGCTGGTTCCCCACGTGCCCGTCTGAACGCGCATCGTCGGGATGCCCAGCTGATACGCGAGTTCGAGATAGCCGATCGTCATCTCGATATTCTTCTGCCGCACCTCGGGCTTGGGCGAGAGAAATGTCTGATGCGTGGCCATGCCGTAGAGATCGAGTCCATTGATCGCGGCGTGTCGCTTGAGTCCCTGAAGATAGGCGGCGTCCTTCACCTGCCCTTCCTCGAACTGCCGCTCAAGCACCTCAAGCCCGGCGAATCCGAACTGCGCCGCCAGATCGAGATTGACCTTCAGATCGCGAAGATCATCGTTCTTGAACTGCCACAGCGAATAGCTGGCCAGCCCGATGCGATTCCGAAACCCCGGCTTGGCTTCCACCTTCGGCGCGTCTTGTGCGCGAACCAAAGTCCCCGCATTCGAAACTGCTACGGCCGATGCCGCGCCCGCCAGGAATTGTCGACGCGTCGTGCTCATGGGTTTTCTCCGAATGTGGATGGCCCATCTAGTCTAACCAGTCGGGAACTCGCCGCCAGTTTATTTGATCAGTCAGCTACAACGTGCGACTGCGATCGCGGCGGCGGAACGGGCTCGCCCAACTCTCGCAAGGTTTGAATGTGTCCTCGGATTGCCTCGCGGATCGAATCCAATGCGTCCTCGCGCGTGCGGCCGGTCGAAACACAGCCCGGAAGGTCGGGCACGTAGACGCTGAACGTGCCGTCATCGGCGGGTTCCATTATGACCGTGTAATTCACGTCGTTCAATCGCGGATCAGGTGTATTTTGCTCAGGCCCACAACGTGTTGCGCGCAGTAGAGCCGTCGGCTATTCAGACGAATTCGCGGACGCATTCATTCATGACTTTGTTGTCCACCGCGTCGATTTCCACGCCGTGCCCGATTCCGCGAAGCATGGTGAGGCAAAGCCGACCGCCCAGGTGCTCCTGAAACTCGGCCAAGCCGTCAAGAAGACGATCTGAGCTGTCGTTGCCGAGCCAGTCGCTGAACCTAAGCCGGAAACCCAGTCGGGCGAGGCAGTCGAGGATGCGCCGCATTTGGTTTTCGGCGAGCAGTCCGACGCGGCTGGAGTAGCGGACGTCGATGGCCATGCCGATCGCGACGGCGTGCCCGTGGCGGATCTTGAAGTCGGACATCTGCTCGAGCTTATGGGCGGCCCAGTGGCCGAAATCGAGGGGCCGGGCCGAGCCGCGCTCGAACGGATCGCCGCCGGTCATGATGTGTCGTAAATGGAGCTCGGCGCAACGTCGGATCTGATAACGCATCGCTTCCGGTTCAGCCGCTGCCAGCGCCGCGGAATGTTGCTCGATCCATTCGAAAAATCCCGCGTCGCGAATGAGGCTCACCTTCACCGCTTCGGCGGTCCCGCTGCGCCATTCTTCGGGCGGAAGCGTCTTGAGCAAATTGAAGTCGTTGATAACAGCGTTCGGAGGTGCGAAGTTGCCGAGAAAATTTTTCTTACCGAAGAAGTCGATTCCGTTTTTCACGCCGATGCCCGCGTCGTTTTGCGCCAGAACCGTGGTCGGGATGCGGATGTGACGGACGCCCCGGTGAACTGCCGCGGCGGCGAAGCCGACGACGTCGAGGAACGCCCCACCGCCAACGGCGATTGCGTAGGAATGGCGGTCAATCCTGGCGTCATTGAGAAGCGTGGCGCACCGTTCGAAGACGGACCAGCCGCGCTTGGCCGCTTCACCACCGGGGAGGATTTGCGGCTCAGCGGCCAAGGTAAGTGCCGTGGCGTGGGATCGGAAATAGCCGACCGCGTTGTCCACTACGCTCGGGTTGGCGCGGTGAACGCCGTCGTCGATGAACAGGACGCACCGGGCGGCGTTTCCAACACTGGGAGTCAGCAATTGCCGCAGTGCGGGGTTTCCCGGGTCAAATACGTCATCACAAAAAACGACCGGATAGTTGTAAGTGACTTGAAAGGAATTGCGGATCTCATGAAACGGCGTCAAGGCATCTCCAGGGGAACAACCGTGTAGAGCATTATATGGGGTGAACCTCAGGCAAACCCATGTAGATCAAACACGCGAAAGCATCTCACGTTTTGGTAATCTGCGAGGTGAAACTTCACCGAGCGGCTTCTTAATGGATCTGGAAAAAAAGAGGACAGCTAGTCAGCTGTCCTCTCGCGCGTTACTTTTTTGTCAGCCGGAAAGGCTCTGCCGGATTCCGGCAAGACAGATAACTACTTCAGATCCTTCATGTACTTGTCAGGATCTTTCTTGAATTCCGCGATGCACTTCTCGCAGCAGAAGCCGATGACCTGGCCGTTGTAGAGATACGTGACCTTCGGATCGATCTCGTCGCCCTTATCGACGGCGCAGTGCGTGTTGATCGGCTTGGCCGTGGCAGACGCCTGGGTGGCGGGAGCCATGAGCCCCGTGTCAGTCGGCTTGGTTTGTGCACACCCTGCCGCCAGTAGTAACGCGACGCCCATCAGAAATCGCTTCATGAAATCGCTCCGTGAGGGTTGAGTCAAAGTTTTACTTCTTGAAGTAAGCCGTGTTCTTCTCGATGAATGACGCCCACTCGGCGGGCAGATCTTCCTGCGGGAAGATTGCCGTCACCGGGCATTCGTCGACGCAGAGGCCGCAGTCGATGCAGGTGTCCGGGTCGATGTAAAGCTGCTCGGCTTTCTCAAACTCGGCTTCGTCCTTGGTCGGATGAATGCAGTCAACCGGGCAGACCGTCACGCAGGCGGTGTCCTTGGTGCCAATGCACGGCTGTGCAATGATGTGTGACATGACCTAACAACTCCTTGAGAATCTTTATAAAACCGACTAAGCCGTTCGACCGGCCGGCATATCTGACTATCGACCATCGCCCTTCGCCAGCCGTGCAAAAATGGTAGCGGGTCGCTGCACGAGTGTAAACGCTGCGATCGCCGGGCTTCCCCGGCTTAATCGAATTCCCGTCGAGCCGCGATTGCGTGGAAAGGCCGGCCTTCTCGCTTGTATTTGCGCTCGAAGTTGGTGCCGACGAACTCCCCATCGTTGGCGGAACCAGGCCGGTTGTAGTCGACGATCGTCAGCCGCGATGCTCGCACGACCGATTCAATCTGCTCGAAGTAGTCTTGGTGATCCGTGACGATTTGCAGCCTGCCACCTTGGATGAGCACGCGCTCGACTTGTTTCAGGAATGGCTCCTGCACCAGCCGGCGTTTGTGATGGCGCGACTTGGGCCATGGGTCGGGAAAGTAGACGTGCACGACGCTCAGGCTTGCCGGCGGGACGAATTCTGACAAAAAATAGCCCGCCTCGGCCCGAATCGTGCGCACGTTCATGCAGCCATTGCGGCGAAGTCGATCGCTGGCGTAGCGCCAATACCAGCGCGCCCACTCGATGCCGAAGAAGTTGGTCTCAGGCCGGGCTTTGGATTGCTCGGTCAGAAAAGTGCCCTTGCCCGAGCCAATTTCGAGTTCAACTGGGTGTTCATTGCCGAAAAGCTCGGCCCAATTAACCGGCCGCGACAGCTTATCCACGTCAAGCCCGACCGGCTCGACAATCATTTCATGATCCACTTGCATCGTGAGGGGATTGTACGAAGTGGCAGGTTCAAATCTGCGCGACAAGTTATATCTCGCCTTGTGGCATGACCGAATGCTACAATCTCCCGGCGGGGTAGACCCATGAAATCACTTCCTACGATTCTGTTGGCCGTCCTCGGATTGTTGGTTGTTGCGCCGATGGCGCGGGCGGAGTCACCGCCTACGACCGGGCAGAAGGCGGCGATCATTGCGCTCAATGGCGAAATCGATGACTACTCGCGCGATGGACTGATCCGGCGGTTTGAGCGGGCCAAGGCGGCCGGCGCGCAGGTCGTGATTCTGGACATCGACAGTCCCGGCGGCTTGGTCACTTCGTCACTGGAGATCTCGCTTTACCTCAAGCGCCAGGACAACGTTCACACGATCGCCTATGTGCGCAACAAGGCCATCTCCGGCGCGGCGATGGTCGCGATGGCGTGCAACGAAATCTGGATGTCTCCATCCTCGACGATTGGCGATTGCGCTCCGATCATCTTCAATGCCACCGGCACGCTGGAATCGCTTCCCGCCGCCGAACGCGCCAAGCAGGAGAGCCCGATCGTCCGTGACTTTGAAGACAGCGCCAGTCGCAACGGCCATAGCCCCGTGCTGGCTCGGGCGATGGTGTCGGTCGAGCGGTGCGTCTATTTCGTGCAAAACTCCTCCGGCGAAAAACGCGTCGTCGATGAGCCGGAATACAAAAAGCTCGTCGCGGAAGGCGGCTGGACAACGGTGCCCGGATACGACACCCCAGTGGATGGACCGACGTCGCTTTTGACGCTTTATCCGAAAGCGGCAGTGGGGCTCGGGCTGGCCAAGGGAACGGCTAGCTCCGCCACTGAATTGGCGGCGCAGAAGGGATACATCGTCGTCGCCGATCTGACGCCGGGCTGGGGCGAAAACCTGATTGAGCTCCTGAACGGCGCCGCTGCCCGCGGGCTGCTTCTGACGATCTTTCTAACGTGCCTGTACATCGCGCTGAGCGCGCCGGGCCATGGCGCTGCCGAGGCGGCGGCGATGGTGTCGCTTGGCATCCTCATCGGCGTGCCGCTGCTGACGGGCTACGCACAGTGGTGGGAAGTGGCCGCGATTCTCGTCGGGCTGGGATTGGTGGCATTTGAAATCTTCGTCTTCCCCGGCCATATGGTTTCGCTGATCGTTGGGAGCGTGATGATTCTGGCCGGCCTGGTGCTCACATTCGCCGGGAAGGAGCCCAGTTCTCCGGGCTGGCTGCCCAGCATGGAATCGACGTGGATCGGTATCCAGCATGGACTGCTCACCGTCGTCTGCTCGATCATCGCCTGGGTCATGCTCTCCATGTGGCTGCGGCGGTTCCTGCCGGGAATCCCCTACTTCAACCGACTGATCCTCAACACCACGTCGGGCAACGTCGCGCCGATCCCGGCGGTTCGCACCAACACCGAAGTCTGGCCGTTTGTCGGAACGACCGGAGTCACCACCACGGAACTGCTGCCCGGTGGATACGCTGAATTTCCTTTCGGCGACTCCACACGGCCGGCCGCTGTGATTAACATCGACGGATACCTGGCGACGGGAACGAAAGTCGTCGTGCAGCAAATCGACGGCAGCAGCGTGCGAGTGCGCTCGGTCAAAGCGTGATCGAATTCGCAAAACGCCGTCTTGGATTCTTCGCGACAACGCAGTAGGGGCGCTTTCTAGCCCTGTCTTCGAAAGGACAATCGAAAATGAGTCCGGTTACCATCGGTGTGCTCGTCATCGTCTTGATCGTCGCGCTGATCGTGTTCATCATCATCAGCCAGTTCATCGGCTTGTACGTTCGATCGTGGGTCAGCGGCGCGAGCGTGAGCCTGGTCGACCTGATCGGCATGCGCCTGCGAAAAGTAAACACGCTGGCGATCGTCAATTCGCGCATTCAGGCGCACCGCGCGGGGTTGCAGATCTCGACGGCCGAGATGGAATCGCACTACCTGGCCGGCGGCAACGTGCAGCGCGTGATCAACGCGATGATCGCCGCGACCAAGGCCAACATCGACATTCCCTGGCAGACGGCAACGGCGATCGACCTTGCCGGCCGCGATATTCTCGACGCCGTGCAGACCAGCGTGAATCCCAAGGTCATCGACGTGCCGAACCCGAATTTCGGCCAGCCGACCATCGACGGCGTCGCCCAGGACGGCATTCAGCTTCGCGTCAAAGCCCGTGTGACCGTGCGAACGAACATCAAGAGCCTGGTCGGCGGAGCTACCGAAGAAACCGTGATCGCGCGCGTCGGCGAAGGCGT
>Ga0182024_10014097_pt1 | contig 15490 bp, 15 predicted proteins | sample P32metaG_FD_120480 | JGI IMG/M metagenome (GOLD analysis project Ga0182024, IMG submission 120480) | Permafrost microbial communities from Stordalen Mire, Sweden - P3-2 metaG (Illumina Assembly) | ecosystem: Environmental > Terrestrial > Soil > Wetlands > Permafrost | place: Sweden: Stordalen... | reverse complement strand
TTGCCCGATCGTCTGCGATTACCATTCAACTTTGATCCCTGTCTTCTGGTTCGCGATCTGCGGAGCCTGACATCGGTCGAATGGATCGATCATTTCGTCAAGCAGAACTACGACGGCCACTGGAGCGCCCTCCCGCTGCGCGCGCAGGCCGGCGCGACGCACCCGATCATGATGGTCTATTCGAACCCCACCGCGACGGCGTTCGAAGACGCGCCGCTGCTCGCGCGCATGCCTTATATCCGCCAGGCGCTGAAAGAACTGGCGTGCCCGGTGCAATGCGTCCGGTTGATGCGGCTGGCGCCCGGCTCGGTGATCAAGGAGCATCGCGACGACGATCTGGCCGTCGAGTTCGGCACGGCGCGGTTGCACATACCGATCACCACGAACCCCGATGTCGATTTCCGGCTGAACGGCACGCGTATCGTCATGGAACCCGGCAGTGTCTGGTATCTTCGCCTGTCCGATCCTCACAGCGTGGCCAACCGGGGCGATGACGACCGGGTCCATCTGGTGATAGACGCGGTGGCGAATGACTGGCTGAAAATCACCCTGGAGCGCGCCGCGCTCGCTCTTCCGACATGAGGCACGCGGCCATGGCCGAGGGACTACTCGTCTTCGAAGACTTCAAGGATCACCTCGGCACCATCTTCACGCCGTGCGATCCCGGCATGCCGTCCCTTGCGCTCACCCTGGAGGAGGCCGCGCTATTCCCGTCGCGCGCTTCGCCCGACGGCATGCGGCCACCGTTTTCGCTGCTCTTCATCGGTGCCGGCGACATGGTGCTACCGCAAGCGACCTACCGGCTGAGGCATGACAATATGGGCGAGGTCGCGATCTTTCTGGTGCCGATCGGCAAGGATCAACGCGGCGTGTCCTATCAGGCGGTCTTCAACTGACGGCGGAGGCGGCGCCCGGCGGGTTGCGTTCCAATTCGAGATAGATCCCGTCATCGCGGATATCGGTGAAGCCGAGGCGGCGGTAGAGCCTCAGCGCCGGATTGAATTTCTCGACAAAGATGCCGACACCGCGACCGCTTCGCCGGGCGGTATCGATCAGCGCCTCGAGAATGGCGGTGCCGATCCCCTTGCCGCGCCATGCGGGCAGCAACGCGATGTCGACGATGTGCAGTTGCGTGGCGCGCGTTTCGAGGTAAAGCCGACCGGCCGCCTCATCGCGGCATTCCAGCACCTCGAACCGGCAATTCTCGATGTAGGTACGGTAGTGATGGCGCTGAGCCTGGAATTGGCTGGCGAGGAACGCCTGCTTCTGTTCCGGGGACCAGCCCGTGACCGCTAGCTCCTCCTCTCGGGTCGAGGCGTAGAGCCGCATCAGAAACGACAGATCGCCATCGGTTTCCGGCCGGAGCGCGAAGCCTTCGGATAGCAGCGCCGCCGGCAATTGAAACACCGGCGGCGTTTCAGTGCCCATCCGCGTCAGTTCCGCGACGGGAATGTCCCATAGAGCGCGACGCAGAAATTGAGCACCAGATAGGGCTGCATGTTGTCATGCGGCGCTGAACTGCCAGACGACATCGAGATCGCCTTGGGCGAGAAGGGCGAATTGGCCGTTGGCGTGCCTCCTTGGTAAGCCTCGTTGGGAACGGTCGATGGTCCCAAAAAGCTGGTGCTGGTTGGTATGCCGCTTCTCTCGTTTCCCGCTCCCGCGGCGATGGTCACGGCGGAGATCTGATGGTTGTGCGGCGCCATTTGGCTCAAATTTATTGTCGCCGCCGTCGTTCCTTGAACCTCTCCGACCGCGGTGTTGCCACCAGGTCCATTTCCCCAATGCATCGGTATCTGGCCCTGCATGTTGGGCAGCCCGAACGTGGTTACGCCGTTACCGCCATAGGTCGTGCCGATGATCGCGAACAACGCCTGGTTTTGGTTGATCGCCATAAGCTGGCCGTTGCACTGAGCCCAATTTCGCGGCGCGTAACCAAACGCGAAACAACGGATTTCCCCGACATATTGATTGGCCATCCCGGCCCCCTTAGTTGCGTGACGGGAAGATGCCTACAAGGGCAATGACAAAGGAAATACAAAGGCTGGGCATCATATTGGCGTGCGCAGTGCCACTGCCCGCTACACCGCAGACTCCCGCAGCCATAGGGAAATAGTTGAGCGCGGGCTGACCTTGCCCTTGCGACGCATAGAAATGCGCCGGATTTCCCCCCGTCGGCTGGCCGGGCAAGAGGTTCGCGCCAACCGCGCTGGCGGTCGCGGTGGTTGCCGTCGCATTGAACGGGTGATTATGGGCCGCCAGTTCCCCTAGCGTAAGGCTCACGGTCGACGAACCGCCGCTCTCGCCGATCACATAGGTTGACAGGCCGCTACCCGTGCCCTGGTGCACTGGCAGTTGCGATTGCAGGTTGGGAAAGCCGAACGTGGTCGTGCCGTTACCGCCATAATAGGTGCCGATCAATGAGAACAATGCGGTGTACTGCTGGACCGACACGATTTGTCCGTTGCAAAACGCGTAGTTTTTTGGCGCGAAATTACCGGCAAACATTATGATCTGGCCGAGATACGGGGTGCTCATCGAAATTCCTCCCGATCCGTGACGACGCGCGCGCCTCGGGCTAGTTGCGTGAGGGGAAAATGCCCTGGAGGGCGATGCACCAACTGATCGTCAAGTATGGCTGAAGGTTTGCGTGGGCCTGGTTGTTGCCGGTCGGCCAAACGGAAGTCGGATTAAGCGGCTGCGTCGTCGCATCCGGCGCATAATAGAAGCCTGGCGTCCCCTGGTCGACGTTGACGATCGAGGCGAGCGCCACGCCGGTCGTCGGATTGCCCAGAGTAGCGTTGGCGTTGGTGCCGGAAAAGCTGTGAGTGTGCGGTGGCAGATTGGCCGGCAGAAGCGTTACGTTCTCCTCGCCCGCCATCTGCCCTTGAACGTAGCTGTTGCCGTTGAACGTGCCGACATGCATCGGGACGCGGCTTTGCAAATTGGGCAGGTTGAAGGTTGACTGACCATCTCCGCCATACGTCGTGCCGATCAAGGAGTAAAGCGCATTGTTCTGCGAGATTGGTACCGTTTGGCCGTTGCAAAGGGCCCATCCCCTCGGCGCGAAATTAAACCCAAAGGGTTGAACTTGGCCGACGAAAGGTTGAGACATGATTCCCCCTACGTCATGGTAGTAGAAGCTCTAAATGCGCGAATAGTGGCAGAGGCGGTGATTGCCGGCAAGAGGGCTTGGACGGGTGCCGAGAACGGCGAGCCATGCTTCGATGCGGCCCAACCCTTGGCCCTGGACTAGACCTGGGCGCTGCGCAGGATGGCGGTCAATTCCGGGATGCACGACCCGCAATTGGTGCCGGCGCGCATCGTTCTGCCGATTTCGGCGACACTTGTCAGCCGGCGCTCGACAATCGCGCGGTATAGTGTGCGCAGGCCAATCGTGAAGCACGCGCAGACCGTCCGTCCGGTGTCGCCCGTTTGGGCGTCCGTCTCGGCGCATCCGGCCAGCAGCGCCAGACGCGCGTCGGGCAGGATTTCCGAACCTAGCGCGGCGATCGACGCTTCCCGCGCCGGCAGCTCGCCTGCCCGTCGCGACAAGAAAAGGCAGGCGTCGAGCCTATCGCCGACGATGCTGGCATAGCGGAAGGCGCCGCGACCCGGATCGGCGTAGATGACGAGTTCCGCGGCTAGTGGCGCGCCCAGCAGCTCGAAAATCCAAGAATCCGTGCCGCGACCGCTCGGTAGAGGCTCCCAGCCCGCAAGGTCGAACGCGTGTCCCTGCTCGAGCGGGATGCGCGCCCAGTAATACGGCCCCCCGCCCGATGGCAGCCCCCTTTGGCGCAGCAGCAGGCCGCGCCAAAACGTCGCCACCGGCGTCGTCCTGACCGGCGTTCCCTTCAGCTCGGGCTGGCCGGATATCGGATCGGTCGCCGCCCCGACAAGCCGATCGATCGGCCCAGCCGATGAATAGAAGTCAGTCCAATGCATCGGTGCGAAGACCTCGCCGGGGCGCTGATCGGTCGAGAGGCGAACCGGCAGCACGGCCGCGCCGTAACGGCTTTCGACCCTGGCCAAATCCCCCGACGCTACGCCGAGCCGCTTGGCATCCGTCGGGTGAATATCGAGCAGCGGCTCGCCCTGATGGGTCATCAGACGCGGCACGAGGCCGGTTCGCGTCATCGTGTGCCACTGGTCGCGCACCCGACCGGTGTTCAGCACCAGCGGCCAGTCCTCGCCGGTGGCTTGCGCGAGCGGACGGTGCGGCGTCGGGACGAAGCGGGCCTTGCCATCGGCGGTGGAAAACTGCGTCAGCCGCTGCGTCCCGACCGGCGCCTCGCCGCGGACCACCGGCCAGCGCACCGGCTGGAGACCGTCGTAAGCCGTCTCGCTCAACGCCGCAAGCGCGCCGATATTGAAGATCCGCTCCCCCTTGTTCTCGAAAGCCGAAAGGGAAGCATGCTCGCGGAAGATATCGGCGGGGCCGCGGTAGCGGAAAGCGCGGCCCCAACCCATCCGCCGGGCGGTTTCGCACAGCATCCACCAATCTGGCCGTGCCTCGCCGGGGGGCGTCCGGAACGCGCGCTGGCGCGAGATGCAGCGTTCCGAATTGGTGACGGTCCCGTCCTTCTCGCCCCAGCCGGCGGCGGGCAAGACGACATCGGCGAAGCCGGTCGTGTCGGTCGGCCAGCAATCGCTGACCACGACAAACGGGCACGCGGCGAGCGCGTCGCGCACCCGGCCGGCACGCGGCATGCTGGCCGCCGGATTGGTGCCGAGGATCCACAGCGCCTTGACGCGGCCGTCGAGCACCGCCTCGAACAGCTCGACCGCTTTGAGGCCGGGCCGTTCCGCTAGGCGCGGCGCGTCCCAGAAGCGGCGCACGCGGTCGATATCCCGCTCGGTAAAGCTCATATGGGCGGCGAGCTGGTTGGCGAGGCCGCCCACCTCGCGCCCGCCCATCGCGTTCGGCTGCCCGGTCAGCGACAACGGCCCCATGCCGGGCCGGCCGATCCGGCCCGTCGCGAGGTGGCAATTGATGATCGCGTTGACCTTGTCGGTGCCGGCGGAGGATTGGTTCACGCCTTGCGAATAGAGCGTCACTGTGCGTTCGGTCGCGGCGAACCAGTCGTAGAACCGGGCGAGGTCGGCGGCCGGCAAATCGGCGATCGCCGCGATAGCGGCCAGCGATGGCGCCGCTTCTCGGGCTGTCTCGATCGCCGCCGTGAAGCCGGCTGCGTGATCCTCGACCCAGGCTTGATCGCACGCCCGGCTCTCGACGAGGTGCATCAGCAAGCCGGCGAACACCGCGACATCCGTGCCCGGCCGCAGCGCCAGATGCAGATCGGCGATCTCGCAGGTCGCGGTCCGACGAGGGTCGATGACGACGACCCTGGTGCTGCGAATCTCCCGCGCGGCGGCGAGCCGCTGATGCAGCACCGGATGGCACCAGGCCATATTGCTGCCGACCAGGACGACGAGATCGGCCGCGTCGATATCGTCATAGCAGCCGGGAACGACATCCTCGCCGAACGCGCGGATATGGCCGGCGACCGACGAGGCCATGCACAGCCGAGAATTGGTGTCGATATTGGCGCTGCCGACGAAGCCCTTCATCAGCTTGTTGGCGACGTAATAATCCTCGGTCAGGAATTGGCCGGAGACGTAGAACGCGACGGCGTCCGGCCCGTCGGTGGCGATGGTCCGGGCGAAATTCTCGGCGACCGCGTCGAGCGCTTCGTCCCAGCCTGCGTCCCGGCCGCCGATCCGCGGCCGGAGCAAGCGACCGGCGTCCCCCAATGTTTCGCCGAGCGCCGCGCCTTTCGAGCATAGCCGGCCGCGATTGGCGGGGTGCTCCGGATCGCCGGCGATCGTTCCGTCGGCGGCTGCCAAGACGCCGCAACCGACCCCGCAATAGGGGCAAGTCGTTCGAACCGGATCAGCCGTCACGCCGCCTCCGGCTTGTGCGCGGCCATTTGAGGCCCTGAAACAAAGAGCAGTATTCGCCCTTCATCGAGCTTGACCGCGATGGTCGGCACGCACCCTTCGTCCGGCGCTTCCGCCACGCCGCTGTCGAGATGGATGACCCAGCCGTGCAACGGGCAGGCGACGGCGCAGCCCTGCACGATCCCCTCTGAAAGCGGCCCGCCGCGATGCGGGCAGCGATCGACCAGCGCGAAGATTTCGTCATTGGCGGTGCGGAAAACGGCGATCGGCACGTCCGCCTCGGGACCGCGCACCCGGCGCGAGCCCCGGCGCGGGATGTCGTCGAGACGCCCGACATCGATCCAGCGTCGGCCCGTCACCTCACTCGACCTCCGCCATCACGCGGTATTCATGCGCCTCGGCGCCGGCCGCGCGCTTCGCCCAGGGGTCGGCCTGCACCATACGCTGCGAGGCGAGGAAGCGTTCATGCAAGGCATGCCGGCCGTCAGGGTCGGCGAGGATGCGTTCGCGCACGTACTCGATGCCCATGCGGGCGACCCACGGCGCGGTGCGCTCGAGATAGCGCGCCTCCTCGCGGTAGAGCTGCATGAAGGCGGCGACATATTCGAGCACCTCGCCCTCGGTCGCGAGCCGCACGAGATGGTCGGTGACGCGCACCTCGACCCCGCCATTGCCGCCGACCACGATATCGTAGCCGGCCTCGACGCAGACCACACCGATATCCTTGATCGTCGCCTCGGCGCAGTTGCGCGGGCAGCCGGAAACCGCGAGCTTAACCTTGTGCGGGGTCCACGAGCCCCAGCACATCTTCTCGATCTTGACGCCGAGCCCGGTTGAATCCTGGGTGCCGAAGCGGCACCATTCGCTGCCGACGCAGGTCTTCACCGTCCGCAGGCCCTTGGCGTAGGCGTGGCCGGAAACGAGGCCGGCCTTGTTGAGGTCGCCCCAGACGCTGGGAAGCTGCTCTTTCTTGACACCGAGCAGGTCGATGCGCTGTCCGCCGGTGATCTTCACGGTCGGGATCGCGTATTTTTCGGCGGCGTCGGCGATCGCGCGCAATTCACCGGGCGTCGTGAGCCCGCCCCACATCCGCGGCACGACCGAAAACGTGCCGTCCTTCTGGATGTTGGCGTGCACCCGTTCGTTGACGAAGCGCGATTGCGCGTCGTCGCGGTAGGTCTCCGGCCAGGCGCAAATCAGGAAGTAGTTCAACGCCGGCCGGCATTTCTGGCAGCCGTCCGACGTCTTCCAGCCGAGCGCCTCGCGCACCGCGGCGATCGTCCGCAGCTCCTGCTCGCGGATCGCGCGGCGCACCGCATCGTGGCCGTGATCGGTGCATTTGCACAGCGGCGGGTCCGCGCGATGCGCGACCGCGCCGCCGAGATGCGCGAGGATCGCCTCGACCTTCGGCGTACACGAGCCGCATGACGCCGAGGCCTTGGTGTGCGCGCGCACCGCGTCGAGCGTCGTCAGTTCCTTGTCGCGGATGGCCGCGCAGATCCGACCCTTCGAGACGCCGTTGCAGTCGCAGATCTGCTCGGCGTCCGGCATAGCCGCGATATCGATGCGCGGCGCCGGGGCGCCGGCGCGCTCGGCGAAGGCGCGGCCGAAGACCAGTTGATCGCGAAACGCCGACACATCGGCCTTCTCGCGCATCAGCTGGACGTACCAGGGGCCGTCCGCGACATGGCCGTAAAGCACGCTTCCGACGATCCTGTCGTCGCGCAGGACGATTTTCTTGTAAACTCCGCGCCTGGCGTCGTGCAGGGTGATTTCCTCGTCGCCCTCGTCGGCCGCCGCGAGCGCGCCGGCGGAGAACACGTCGATGCCGGTGATCTTCAGGCTGGTGAAGACCGGCGGCGGGACATAGACCGCCGCCTCGTCTCCGGCCAGCCGCGCGCCGCACACCTTGGCCTGCTCCCAGATCGGCGCGACGAGGCCGAAGATTTGGCCGTTATGTTCGATGCACTCGCCAACGGCGTAGATGCTCGGGTCGCTGGTGCGCATGTCGTCGCCGACCAGGAGGCCGCGATTGACGTCGAGCCTGGCCGCGCGCGCCAGGTCGATATTGGGACGGATGCCGATCGCTAGCACGACGAGATCAGCTTCGATCTGCCGTCCATCGGCCAGCAGGACGCCTTCGGCCTTCTCGGTGCCGAGGATTTCCTCGGTCTGGCCGTTGGTGAAGAAGGCGATGCCGCGGGCGTCGAGGTCGCGCTGGAGCAGTTCGCCGGCGGTGGCATCGAGCTGGCGCTCCATCAGTGTCGTCATCAAATGGACGACGGCGACCGACATGCCGCGGCGCTTCAAGCCCCACGCCGCCTCGAGCCCGAGCAGTCCGCCGCCGATCACCACCGCGCGGCGATGCCGCTCGGAGGCCGCGATCATCGCATCGACATCGGCGATATCGCGAAACGCGTGGACGCCCGGCAGCCCGAGCCCGGGGATAGGCGGCGCCAGCGGCTTCGAACCGGTGCCGAGCAGCAACTTGTCGTACGGAGTGTCCGCCCCGTCGACCGACACGGTTTTCGCCGTGGGATCGATCGCCGTAACCGGGCTTCCGGCGAGCAGCGTGACGCCGTGCTCATCGTACCAGCCGCGCGGGTTGATGACGATGTCGTCGACGCTCTTCTCGCCCGCCAGCACCGAGGATAGCATGATGCGGTTGTAGTTGGTGTGCGGCTCGGCACCGATGACGGTGATGGCGTAGCGCTCGGGAGCGCGCGCCAGCAGCTCCTCGACCGTCCGCATCGCCGCCATCCCGTTGCCGACGACGACGAGCCTTTCGCGGGACATCGCGCCGTCTCAGATGCGCGCTTGCGCGAGGTTCGTCGGGGCGCGTTGGGCGAGGAAGCTTCGGCGCAGGTAATACCACCAGGTGAGCGCGATGCAGGTGATATAGAACGTCAGAAAGACCGCGAGCGCGAGATGCGGTCCGCCGGTCGCGGCGATCGAGGCGCCGAAGCCGCGCGGGATCAGGTAGCCCCCGCAAGCGCCGACCGCGCCGATAAACCCCAGCGCGGCAGCGCTCTCGATCCCGGCCGACTGCAATGCGGCCGCCCTTGCTTCGCCGCCCGAACCCGCATTACGCAACTTCTCCTCGCGGAAGATCGACGGGATCATCCGATAGGTCGAGCCGTTGCCGATGCCGGTGGCGACAAAGAGCACCAGGAACATCGTCAGAAAGCCGGGGAAGCTCTTGATCTCGACGTAGTACATGACGCCCATCGTCGCCACGGCCATGACGACGAAGTTCCAGAACGTTACTTTCGCGCCGCCGATCTTGTCGGCGAGGCGGCCGCCGATCGGACGCGAGAGCGAACCGACCAGCGGGCCGAGGAAGGCGACCGTGATGGTGATGGCGGGAAACTGGGTCTTGATCAGCAGCGGAAACGCGGCCGAATAACCGATGAACGAGCCGAACGTCCCGATATAGATCCACGACATTATCCAAGTGTGCTTGCGTCTGGTAATAACGAGCTGTTCCTTGAAGCTCGATTTCGCCGAGGTCAGGTTGTTCATGTAGCGATAGGCGCAGAACACGGCGATCGCGAGCGGCAGGAGCCACATCAGCCCGGCGTTCTGGATGTAGACGCCGCCGGCTCCCGGCATGGCCTGGTAGAGGTTGATGACACCGAACCCCATCAGGATCGGCACGAGGAGCTGCACCGTGCTGACGCCGATATTGCCGCCGGCCGCGTTGAGGCCGAGCGCCCAGCCCTTCATCCGGTCCGGGTAGAAGAACGAGATGTTGGCCATGCTGGAGGCGAAATTGCCGCCGCCGAGACCGGCGGTCGCCGCCACCAGCAGCATCACGCCGAACGGCGTGTCGGGCTGCGAGGAAAAATACGCAAGCGCGAGCGTCGGGATGAACAGCACCGCCGCGCTGAACATCGTCCAGTTCCGTCCGCCGAAGGTTGTCACGGCGAAGGTGTAGGGAAACCGGATCAGCGAGCCGATCAGCCCCGGCAGGGCAACCAGCTGGAAGAGCTGGTCGGTCGTGTAGTGAAAGCCGGCCGCCGGCAATTTGGTGACGACGATGCTCCAGACCAGCCAGATCGAAAAGCCGAGATGCTCGGCCAGGATCGAGAAGATCAGATTGCGACGGGCGACGATCTTGCCCTTGGCTTCCCAGAATTTGTCATCCTCTGGGTTCCAGTCGGAAATCCAGGTTTCGCGCTTGCTCATGTTCATGCCTTGCGTCGCGACGCATCGGCCACCGAGAGAGGCAGGAAGTCGGTTCGGCGGTCTCGATCGTCCGAGTGGACCGTCCTTGGTCCACGATCACATCAGGAGGCGGCGTGACCGCCTACGGTGGACCTGCCCCGCCCTTGAGGCCATCCATCTCCCTTCATCGCGCCGCACCAACGACGACGCAGGAGCACAGCAACAGTCGCAAACCTCGTGCCAAAGAAGATTTGGCTGAAATCAAACGACTTAAAAACAATAATCGCCAATAATTGCTCAGTTTTCGAGCAGTCGATTGATTTTTGTGCGGTGCAAAAGATTTAGGCAAATCTTGCGCTGTAGGCCATCATCTGGGGCCGATCGGGTCAAAGACCGCGTCGTCGATAAAACGATCCGGCTCCATCGGGATCGGCGCCGGCGAGCCCGGCAACACCCAACCACGCGAGTGACGGCCTTCGCTCTTGATCGATATCGCCGGTACGGCGAGCCCAAGCGAGCCGGCGGCGCGCCTATAAAGGTCGGGGCGGAAGATCGCCGATGCCGCGTGTGTGTCGATATCGGCCTCGACATAGCCCCAGCGGCGCATTTCGCGCAGAAACCACTGTGCCTGCGAGGGCCACGGAAACGTGGCGGCATTGGCGAAGAATACCGAAACATCGGCATTACGCGGGAATGCCTCGGCATTGCGCGCCGCCGCGCCGGGCAGCGAGGTCAGGATGATCTGGGGCGGCAGGCCCAGATAGCGGTCGTGCGCGAGGATTTGGGCGACCGTCGGCGCGTTCGCCGGGTCGTCGCAATAGGCCGCCGCGCGCAGCAGCGCGCGCAGCGCCGCCTGAAGCCGGTCGGGCGTCTCCTCGGCGACCCGCCGCCGCACCGCGAGGACCTTCTCGACGCCATGGTTCCAGATCGCGTGCGAGGTCGCGACCGCGCGGCCTGTTCCGGCGCGGGCGGCGACCTCGCCCCAGGGTGCGCCGGCGCAGAAGCCGTCGATCTTTCCGGCGGCGAGCGCGTCGGCGGTCTCGGCCGGCGGGACGACGGTGAATGTCACCTCGCGATCCGGGTCGATCCCGCCGGCCGCCAACCAGTAGCGCAGCAGCAGATTATGGGTCGAGAAGGTATGCACGACGGCAAGGACCGGCTTTTCGCCGCGCTCGCGGATGACAGCGCGAAGCCGCCGCGCGGCCTCGGCTGCCGTGACCGTGCCATCGCCGCCCAGCACCGGCGCGGCCCAGCGCTCGGCCAGGGTCACCGTATTGCCGTTGAGGCTGAGCGCCGCGGGCACGACGATCGCCTCCGGACCGCCGCCGCCGCTCAGCCCGAGCCCCAACGCCAGGGCAAGCGGCGGCAGCAACATCGCACCGTCGATGAGGCCGTACGCGAGCTTGTCGGCGATATTGGCCCAGGATGGCTCCAGCGAGAGCGCCACCTCGACATCTTCCCCGGCGAAATAACCGAGCTCGCGCGCGACGATCAGCGGCGCGGCATCGGTCAGCCGCAGCAATCCAATGCGAAAAACGGAGTCGCTTGTCATCTCGGCGCCTTCCCCTCGCTCGCGAGCAGCTCGGCGGCGATGTCGCCGATCCGCCGGCTTTCGCTCATTGCCCGCCGCCGCATCCAGCGATAGGCCTGCGGTTCGTCGATATTCCGCTGCCTCATCAGCATCGATTTGGCGCGGTTGATCGTTTCGTGCTCCAGCAGGGTGGCGTTTGCCTTGGTCAGGTCGTTCGCGACCTGCTGGTATTTGCGGAAGATCGCGACCGCCGCCATGACGATCGGCTTGATGTCGGGAAAGTTGGTGCCGACGACATTGTACGAGCTGACGCCGGCGGCGATCGCTGCTTCCATAAAGGCGCGGTCGTCGCGATCGACAAACATCACGATGGGCCGCGGGTTATCGGTGCTGACGCGGCGCAGATCGTCAAGGCCGTCGCGGTCGGGCCGCGCCATGTCGACGATGATCACATCGGGCGCAAGCTCGGGGACGGCGTCGATCAGACTGCGCCCGACGGGAACACGCAGGATCACCGTATCGCCGATCCCGGCGAGGCGCCGCTCAAGGAGCGTCAGCCGATCGGGGTCGGAGTCCGCGAGCAGCACCTTGAGATGACCCGGCAATCCCGCCGCCCCGTTTGTTGCGCACGGTACCGAGCAAACCCGATGCCACAACTGGCGGGTGCTACGCCCGAGTGCCGCCGCTTCGACCACAACAACGGAAAGCCTTAAGCTCGAGGCCCGCTGGCGCGCGTCAGTCGTTCCGCAGCCGATAGCGGAGCCAAACCGCGCCGCCCTCCAGTACCTGAGTGCTTTCCAACGTCATGGCGCGGATCGGGGCTGGCGCGCCGGCATTTTTGTCGCTGGAATCGAAGACGCTCGGCGCCCCTTTTGCCCCATCCACGGCCGGACAGATCGCAAGGCTGATCTCGTCGATGAGGCCTGCCCGAAGGAAGGCACCGTTGGTGCCCCCGCCGCCCTCGACCAGCAAGCGTTTGACCCCCAACTCCCGATTCAGGATCTCCAGTGCGAGCGCCAGATCGAGCTCCTGCTCGCCAGCGAAGATGTAGGAGACACCGTCTTTGCGTAATCCCGCCAGATGAGCGTCGGTGACCTGTTCCGTTAGCACCGCGACAATCGGGTCGCCGCCGATGTCCGACCGCCCCCAGGCGATCTTGCCACGCGCGTCCAGCGCGATGCCGTAAGCATCTGCATCGCGGCGAGCGAACCAGGATTCCCGTGGATAGGCTGGTCGGTGTGATCGGGATAGGCCTCGGCCTTAGCGTATTCGCTGCCGGTCACCCGGCCGATGAGCCAAGAGCCGCCGCCGAGCTGCTCGTGCAGGCGCTCGAACAGCCCCGCCATGCGGTTCTCGGCGGGCCGCCACCGGCTGCCGAGAATGCGGCCGTCGATGCTCGCGTTCATGTGGCAGATTACATAAGGCTTCATATTCGCGTCTCCTGCTGAGAGCCGCGCTCAGTCGGGAAGTGCCCAACCGACCCAGTTGCACAGGGCTTCGCCCATGACCAGCTCGAGATCGCGGCCTTTCAACCACGACAGTTCCTCGGTGAACAGGGTCACGCATTGCCGCCAGGAGCACGGCATCCGGGTGATGTCGGTGCCCCAGAACATCCGTTCGGGTCCGAAGGCGTCGAAGCAGCGATGCAGATGCGGGTGGAGGCTGCGGAACGGATACTCGTCGTCGGCGTAGCCCGCCTGGCCGGTCGCCTTGACCGCGACATTCGGATATTTGGCGAGCGCCAGCAACTCCGGTTGGAACCGATAGGCGGAGTCGCCTCTGCTGCCCGGGGGTACGCCCATGTGGTCGACAATCAATTTGAGGCCAGGATGGCGCTCCGCGATCTCGCCGACGGTCGGCAAAAACAAGGCTGCGGCAAGCGCTAACGGCACGCCGGCGCGCTCGGCCGCGGGCCATAGCCAGTCGAGCGTTCCATCGGTCATCCAGGATCGCGGGTGGCGCTCGTTGAAATAGAAGCGCAGGCCGAGCATGCCCGAGCGCTGCTTCCAGTGGGCGACGAGATCGCGCTTGTTCGGGTCGTCGAGATAGAACCAGCCCATGATGGCGAAGCGGTCGGGGTATTTCCGCGCCGCCTCGGCCGCCAGCTCGTTCGAATCCGGGTCCCACAGCACCGGGTGGACCAGCGCGCGGTCGACGCCGGCGGCATCCATGGCCGCGATCGCTTGCTCGGCCGAGTACGGCTCCTGGCGATGTTGGGGGGATGGCGTGCCCTTTTCCCAGAGATGGATCTGTCCGTCGACGATCAGCATTGCGCGGTTTCCTCCTAGGCTCATAGGATTGTACCCGACTCAACCGGAAAGCCGAGGCGGCGATGGATTTTTCCGGCGAGCCTCCTTTGGAAGCGCTTTCGGCCCGTTCGGTCTGGCCCATGCCGGCTCCGCACTCCTGTCTTCGTCGCGGGGCTGGGCATCGCGCATGGCAATTCCAAAATCGACTGTCTGCTTCTAAACTCCAGCGAACCACAAAGCGGGAGTGTCCTGACATGCTGGCAGTAGTGCAGAAGACAAGTTTCACGGCGGGCGCGTTGACGTTCGCCGTCAAGCACGAATTGTGGGACGGCAACATCCAGGATCATGCGGACCAGGGCGTCGCGATCACCGTGGCGGCGGACGTGGCCGGCAAGCAGACGACCCTGTTGCGGTTCAACTGCTTCGACTTCGAACAAAGCTATATCTACGGCCCGGAAAATAAGGAGCTGGCGGTCGCCGGACCCGAGATGCTGGGCGGGGCGGACCTGACCAACCTCTACCGGATGGACCCGATCGCCGATGGGAATCCGATCGGCTGGACCATCAAGACCCTGGGGACCAAGCTGCCGAAGATGCTGGAGCGGGCCGGCTATCCGCGGATCGCGGCCGCGACCGATCTCGCCGAGGTGGCGAGCGTCCTGCCCGATTTGGAAGCTTGCGCCCGCGAGCTGCGTGCCACCAAGCGAAACACGGTCAAACACAACCGCGGCACGCATATCTTCGAAGCCGGCAACATTCGGTTCGGGCTCGAGATGCGGCGGCTGCCGATGGGCGATGGCGGCCTCGCCATCCACGTCCTGGCAGATATCGGCGGGACGCCGGGCAAGAAGTACACGGAAGAAACCGAGCTCTTGGCCTTTGATCACTTCTGGAACGGCGCGCATTACCACTATGGGCCGCGCAACAAGAACCATCGCATCTATTGGGACCGGACCCTGGTCGAAGACCCGCTCGCGTGGACGTTGGAGCAGTTCGAGACCGGAAAATTACCGGCGATGATCCAGCGGGCCGGCTATCCGGGGATCGCGGCCGATCTCGATGTGGGAAAAATCGCCGCCGTTTTTCCGGCGATGAAAAAGCAGGCGCTCGAGATGTGGGCCGAAGGCGAGAGGTTGACCGGCCATCCGGGGCTGCCGCTGGAGTTTACGCCAAACTTGGCCGCGGCCGAATAGCCCGAGAGCATCGAGCGCCGTCTCGGCCTCGAGGCTTGGCATTTCAGCCGGTCGAGGCCGAGACCATTGTTGCGGTTGGCGACACGGCTTCGTGGCGATCAACCCCGCTATGTCGTCGGCTCCAACCTCGACCGTCACGCAGCGAAAGCCGACCCGCCGTCGATCTCGGCCAGCGCATTCTTGTAAATTGGCGGAGAGGGAGTCCGCTACATGGAGGACCGTCGCCGTTCGCACACGGTCGCGCATTGACGTTTTATGTAATATTTTGCAGGAAGATAGAGGGAGGCCTAATCGCCGGCATCCGTTGACATTCGCCAACACCCGCCCAATATACGTGGGTAGGAGCATGGGTACAGGTGAAAGCCGATGGCTGGTGGCACGAACAAGCTTGCAGCGGTCGGTCTCACCAAGTTGCCGCCAGGAATGCACGGCGACGGTGGAGGCCTGTG
>Ga0182024_10014096_pt1 | contig 15492 bp, 16 predicted proteins | sample P32metaG_FD_120480 | JGI IMG/M metagenome (GOLD analysis project Ga0182024, IMG submission 120480) | Permafrost microbial communities from Stordalen Mire, Sweden - P3-2 metaG (Illumina Assembly) | ecosystem: Environmental > Terrestrial > Soil > Wetlands > Permafrost | place: Sweden: Stordalen... | reverse complement strand
GCTGCGTGGGGACGTTGCGGACGCTGGTGGACCAGTTCTCGGTGCTGGCGCAGTTTCCCGCGCCGCAGCCGCGGGCCTGCGATATGAATCGCGTAGCGGAAGAGGCGCTGGCGATGTTTGCCGGCCGCCTCGACGGGATCACGGTGAAGTGGGACCTGGAGCCGGATTTGCCGCCGGTGCTGGCCGATCCGGAGGGGATGCGCCGGGCTTTGGCCAACCTGATCGACAATGCTGCCGAGGCCATGCAGGGCAGCCTGCTGCGCGTGCTGGGCATGCACAGCTCGCTCAGCGAAGATGGCGGCTCGGTGGAGGTGGCAATCTCCGACACCGGGCATGGGCTGACCGATGAGATACGCGAGCGGCTGTTTCTGCCGTTTTATTCCACCAAGGGCCGGGGCACGGGGCTGGGATTGTCGATCGCGGCCAAGATTGTTCAGGAGCACGGCGGCAGTCTGCGCGCCGAGTCGAACAGCCCCAAAGGCGCGCGGTTCCTGCTGCGGCTGCCGCTGATGGAGCCAGGCGCTGGAGCGCAACCGGCGCTTGACCACGGTGCGTCTGAAGAATCGGGTGAGACGGTGGTCAAGGCGCTGCCTTCATGAATCACATCCTGGTGGTGGACGACGAATCGGAAATTCGTAATTCACTGGAGGAAATTCTGCGCGAGGAGGGCTACGGGGTTGCGACGGCGGCCACGGCGGCCGAGGCCCTGGTGCTGCTGCGGGACACGCCCTACGATGTGGTTCTGCTGGACATTTGGCTGCCCGACCGCGACGGGCTGGATGTGCTGGCCGATATGCACCAGCTGGCCGTGGAGATGCGGCCGGAGGTGGTGATCATCAGCGGCCACGGCACCATTGAGACGGCGGTGAAGGCCACCAAGCTGGGCGCATATGATTTTCTCGAGAAGCCGCTGTCGCTGGACCGCACGCTGATTGTGCTGAAGAATGCGGTGGAGGCGCGGCGGCTGCGCGCGGAGAACCAGGAGTTCAAACGGCAGTTCAGCGTGAGCCTGGTGCTGACCGGGGACAGCGTCCCGGTGAAAGCGTTGCGGCAGCAGATCCGGCTGATGGCGCCGACCAATGGACGGGTGCTCATCTACGGCGAATCTGGGACGGGCAAGGAGCTGATTGCGCGCGCCATTCACGCGGAGAGCCTGCGCCGCGACCGGGTGTTTGTGGAACTGAATTGCGCGGCGATTCCCGAGGCGCACATTGAGGCGGAACTGTTCGGCTACCGGCACGGGGCGCAGCCGGGCGGACCGCCGGAGCAGCGCGGGACGTTGGAGCGCGCCGACGGGGGAACGCTGTTTCTGGACGAAGTGGGCGACATGAGCCTGAAGACGCAGGCCAAGGTGCTTTCTGCGCTTGACGACCAGTTGTTTACGCCGGTGGGCGGAATGCAGCCGCTGCGGGTGGACGTGCGGCTGATCGCATCGACGAATAAAGACCTGGAAGAGGAGATTGCCAAGGGGAACTTTCGCGAGGATCTTTTTTACCGGCTCAATGTGGTGCCGTTTGCCGTGCCGCCGCTGCGCGAGCGCAAGCAGGATGTTCCACCGCTGGCGAAGGAGTTTCTGGCCGAGTTCGGCCGCCAGTACGGACGGCCGCGCATGGAGATTGGCGAAGAGGCGCTGGCCACGCTCGCCGCTTACCACTGGCCCGGCAACGTGCGCGAGTTGAAGAATGTGATCGAGCGGGTGATGATCCTCAATCCACGCACGCTAAGGATCGAGCGCAAGCATCTGCCGCCGTTGACGCACAAGGCGGGCACGCGGTCGACGGAGGAGTTTTCGTCGCTGCAGCAGGCGCGGGACGCGTATGAGCGGGAGTACATCCTGAAGAAGATTGAAGAGGCGCGCAACAACATCAGTCACGCGGCGGAGTTGCTCGGCCTCGAGCGCAGTCATCTTTATCGCAAAATGAAGGCGTTGGGGATTGGCGTTCGGGAGTAACGGTACTGATCGTCCATCACTTTCGAGCTTTCCATCGGGATCAATAAGGCAGATCGCGCGGGTCGACGCCAATATAATCCGGTTGCGGATCCTGGAGAAAGCGGACTGCTTCGATATCGTCACGGCCTTCGAAGAGGGCTTTGCAGATGCGATGCATCCCATCCATGACGCGACCGTCGCTGGATAGAATGACCGGAAAGGCAAGGTCGCAATCGAGCATCAAGCGCGCGTGGTCGACCACCTGGCGGCAAGTCATTTGCGGGCTTGGTCCGCCTGTCCAATACGGTTCATCGAGTTCCGCGATCGCAGACAAGGGAACACGCTCACGAACAAGGGCGCTCGAAAGCTGGACGAGTCGGCGCACGTCCCATGCGCAGAGTCCCTCAGCAGAACTCCGGAAATGATATTGAGCCCGCATTGCGTCCAAGTGCTCAGGCTAAATCATCACGAGAACAGTCATTCGTTTAATGCTCGGCGTTTCCGCTCCGGCTGCGAGGCTTGGGCCTTATCACCGCTGTCCGGAACTGGACAAGAATTTGCGAAAATGAACAGGCAGCGGGCCGAGCCCATCTCAGTCGGTTGGGGTTATTGCCATGCCGGCGAGCGACTTGAGGGGACTTTGACAAGTCAAGACTTTGGCGGCTAAATTGCAGACATCTTGACTGGAAGAGTCTCTATGGAGGCGTGCTATGGCGTATTTTGAGCGGGTTCGCGATGTGGTTTCGGGGCCATTCAGCCCGGACGTGATCAAGCAACGGACGGCCAGCGGCTGGCAAATGGTTTCGATCGAGTGGCGGCGCGAACTGCCCGACTCGGAAACGCCGCCGGAGGGCGGATTCGATGAGGATATCCCCTACGGGCTGCGCGTTTCCGACGACTGCCGGCGGCTGGAAGTCCACCCCAGGGAGCACCAGGCGCTGATGCTGATGATGGAGTTGCTGGTGCAGGACTTCAGTTACTCGGGTATTGTGAGCGACCTGAACGAGAAGGGGTTCCGCCAGCGGGATGGGCGGCCATGGAGCCGGATCGCGGTCTTCAACATGATTCCGCGGCTGATTGAAGTGGGGCCAAAGTTCTTCAACTCGGAGGAGTGGGAGAGGCGGCGGCAGAAGTTTTCGCGGGCAAAATCGCCGGACACGCTGTAGAGAATTTCCGGACAGACGGGACGGGGGGTGTCGACCTTCCCTCCGGAACGAAACGGGCTGCGGAAAAACGCCCACTTTCATGCTGGATGCCCGAAGACCGTCCCTCAGGGGCTAAAGCCCGGGTTGATTTTGCGGCATTTGCGGCACAACTGAAGTCGTGCCCTGACACAAGACGCTGCCAAAATGGAGTTTTTCCGCAGCCGGGAAAGCGCAAACGGTTTTGTGTCCGTTGACGTACGGGCTGTACGCCGTGTGAGTGTTGATTCTACGTAAGTTGCAGATTCTAATATATCCTGAATGACCCGAATAACCAAGACAACCAAATTACTAGCACAGCCTAGCACAGAAATCTTTGTCCCGGATTGCGCTGCTTTCTCCGAGACGCGGGCGGACGGCTAGCCCGCTATTTTGCCTTCGCGCGAAACCTCCTAACGCGGTAGGCTCCGGCGTGCTCTTTGCAAGTCAGCCTATTCAGGGCATCGGGGACGAAGAGCGCTTCGCAGTGCGGGCACACGCGAATGGGTCCGACCAGGCGCATCGCGAAAATCGCCGTCTTCTTGTCTAGGCAAAAAAGCGCGGGAAGGAATTGCCCGTGTTTTTCGGAGTACCACGTCACAAGGCGCGATTTTCGCAGCATCTCGGTGAGCAGGCCCGAGTAGTGCCAATGCGTACCGCTCCACTTTTGGCTTCCACCGCTGGAGGGTATTCTCCTCCCGTCTTTCAGGGAAACATCAAATTTGATTTGATCGGGCGGGGCCAAATCCTTCACAAGCGGGCGCAGCTTGTCATAGCCAAGCATGAGCGTGTATTCGTCCGCTCCGTCACAGCCTGCCTTGAGATGGCTCAACCCAATGAACAAACCGTGTTCCTTGGGTGACATCTCCGTGCGTAGCCACTTTCTAACGTCTTGTTCCGTGACCACGTGGATGTAATGGCTTCCTGTCCAACCAACCGGAAGGAAAGTCCCCCACCTATCGGCCTCTTTCTCGTCGTCGGTTGTAACGAGAATCGGGAGTGTAACGGGTTGTACGCTTTCGCGTTTCATGCCTCCGATTCTATACGAAACTACCTACAGGCAGAAAAAGGGGCGGTCGGTTGTAGCGAGAATCGGGAGTGTAACGGTTTGTGCGCTTTGGCGTTTCATGTTTCCAATTCTAGCGCATGATGATTTTGCGGAAGCCCCGCCCCCGAGGGCTGCGGGGGGAAAGAGGAAACGATGGTCGCTACAACAGACCAAATGGTGCTCGCTAGTTCGATGGCGATTGCGGAAGGGCGCAAACTCCGCGATTCGATTACGGCGAAGTTGCAGGCGGAATCGCCCCCGATTGACCCCGAGGACGGCGTGGTTGTAATCGTCTTCGCCAAGCGGGACTTTTCAGAACTCAACACGGAATTTTTCGAGATTCCGGTCAACTCCCCGCTGGAAATCGAAATCAAGGCGGCTACGAAGCACGCGGGCGAAACACCGATTGGGTTCTTGGTTGCCATCCGGGACCAGAACGAGAGAAAGCTATTCACGCACGCACGCCCGCTCATCGTCGAAGACCCGCGCGCACTTGCACTCAACGAGCGAGCCTACCGCGTCTGGGATAAGACCCTTCGCGCCGCGCTAGAAACGGCCAACTAAGAAATTCGCCTCAAATCTTTTTGCGCTCGAAAACGAGCGCGCGGCGTGAGTACACCGCCCAAAGTTTAGATTTCAAAAGCCGCTCGGCTAAAAAGGGCCGATACACCGCACGTAGGCAGCCCTTGTACAAGGGCACGGGAGACGTGCGCGGCGCAAGGGGAGCAAGCGCCGTAAGTTGTTCAACAGACAAAAAGCCGCCCCATTCAAAAAGGGATGGGCCGTTGTGGAGACTTGCGTCGTACGACGCGAAGTGGTCTGCGATGTATTGGCGAAGCGGGGCGGAGGATTGCTCGGCGCGCAGCACTACACAAGGACTACACAATGAACCTGCAAGACAACAAAAGGCGCAAGGCCGAGGCCCTGCGAGAAATTGACGCAATCCGGACTGCGGGAAACCCCGCACACATGCAGGGAAACTATGAAGCTCTCATGGTCGAAGTCGGAAGCCTTGACCGCGCGATTGCAACCGTGGAAGCAAACAACACGCTTGCTGGCTCACAGGGATTCTTTCCCGCCGCCGCACACAACCCCGTGGAACGCGCATGGGACCGGCCCGCAGAGACGGGTCCCGCATCCGGCGCGTATGGCGTATCTCCGCTCCGTTTGGCCGAAGCGCGCAATCCCGAATACACAACCGCTTTGCATTCGTTTCTCATCACGGGCGGCAAAGCTCACACCGAAGAACTGACGGCGGGCTCTGACGGGCACGGCGGGTATCACATCCCCGGCTCGGAGTCGTACACTCGGCAGCGTCGTGCAAACGGCTCGTTCGCTCCGATGAACGCGGCAGGCTACGAAGGCACCGAGGGGAGTTCGGGTGCGGCGGGCGGTTACGCGATCAGCGTGCCAACCGTCGATCAGATTATTCCCTTGGCGATGCCGGACTTGGGTATTTTCGATGCCTCGCTGGTGATCCCGACTAGCTCGGATGTGAAATTGCCACAAGCGGCCAGCTTCGGAACGTCCACGCTCAAATCAGAGAGCACGGGCACCATTGCCACCTTCGGCGGCTCCGATCCCACTTTGGGTCAGGTCGCACTGACTTCATTCATGGCGGGCGCTCTCCGGCTCTCCAGTTGGGAGCTGTTGCAGGATGTCAAACTTTTCCAATCGTTCATTGTGGACGACCTCATCAAGGGACAGCGCATCTTGGAAGGGTCTCTGTTGGCAACAGGCACGGGCACGGGTGAGCCTCTCGGCGTCTTTGGCAACACTGGCACAGGCACTGGGTCTGCTTATGAGCTGACCGGGGCTTCGACCGATGGCTCGCTGCTACTGAACGCCCTGTTTGACGTTTCAGCGACTCTCAAGGGAACTTACCAAGCTAATGCGGTGTGGATTATGAGCCGAGCAACTGGTCTCGCAATTAAGCGCGCCCAGATGCAGAGCAATTTGTTCATACCAATCGCAACCATTGACCCGGACGGCACGGAGCGCATTCTTGGCAAGCCCGTGTTCTACGATGTCAACGCACCGAGCTTGCCCTCCGCAACTAGCGCGGGCGTTGTTCCGATTCTGTACGGCGACTTCAAAGCCGGTTACGTTATCGGTGTTCGCGGCGGCGCTGGAATCAACGTCAAGGTTTTGGATCAGCCGTGGGCCGCACAGGGACAGCTCGGGATCTTGGCTTATCGCAGGCTTGACGGCCGGGTTCGCCGGAGTGAGGCAATCCAGCAAATCCTCGTCTCTCACAGTTAAACAACTTGCCGGAGGGTCCGCTAGGCTCTCCAGCAACGAAGCGTGGGAAAACAAACAGCCCGTGGTCAGCGGGTCGCTCAAGGTCCCCACGGAGGACGACATTCCTCCTTTCAGCCTTGAGCCTATCTGACAACTCGAAACGGGACCCGTTGGGGAGCGGGTTCCGGTCCGAGTAGCGAAAACTCTAACCAGCGCCCAAGAGCAGGAAAGATGAACCGATGAAAACGATCACGATTGAATTGTCGGATGGATTGTACGCGGAGCTGGAAACGGCGTCCGCAGAGGCTCACGAAACACGCTTCCGCGCGGAAGACTGGGCGCAGGAAGCCGTACAGTCTGCATTGGCGGCTCGGAGATTGCCGCGTGTGACGGCGGCGCGGGGCGCTCGGGCGCGCACGGATGAGCCGGAGTCTTTCACGCTGCATTTGCCGGAGGCGCGCCATGCTTACTAAGGACACTACCTTTCTTGACACAGCTTTGGGCTGTATCGCGCGCGGATGGTTCGTTTTTCCGTGCAAACCGCGAACGAAGACGCCGCAACTTATGGGCGGCTATCACGGCGCAAGCAATGACCCAGAGCAAATCCGCGCATGGTGGACGACGTTTCCGGACGCCAACGTTGCGATTGCGCTCCGCAAGAGCGGTTTGGTCGTCTTTGATTGCGACCACGGCAATGCCAACGAAGAAGAGTTCCACGAATGGGCCGAAGCGCGGGAGCTGCCAAGTACCTACACCGTGCGGACCGGACGGCGCGTCAACAAAACCGGCGAGCCGGAATTTGGCGTCCAGCTTTACTACTCATTCACGGATGACCAGCTCGACGAATTGAACACGCGACCGTGGGTAGATGGTCTGTACGGCGGCGAAGTCCGTTGCTCAACAGGGCACGTCATGGCGGCGGGATCGGTGCATCCGGATAGCGGCGAGCTTTACGAAGTCCTGGCCGACGCGAGCGTTGCCGAAGTGCCGGAGTCCATCCGCAAAATCAAAGGGTACAAAACGCCGTTGGCTCCGAAGGCCGGCCCGATGGTCAAGATCCCCGAAGGCGGCGGGCGCCATGACCAATTGATGAGCTTGGCGGGGGTCTTGCGAGCGCGTGGCTTTGACGAAGACGCCATATTGGAGATGCTCATTCCGGCCAATATCGCGTCGTGTGTGGTCCCGGTCTCGGACGCGGCGCTCGAACGCATGGCGCGGAACGTCTCGAATTATCCGAGGGTGATTGACCCGGTTGTCGTGATTGGTGGAAAGCCCGGTCCCGGTGTCCTGGCGGCTTCCCTTGCGGTTGCGGTTGCGGCGGCGGACTCTTATTCTTTTTTTGATACGGCGGACCAAATCATCAATGCGGAGCCGGTGGAGTTTGTAGTCAATAACGTCATTCCAAAGAATAGGTATACCGGCTTTGTGGCCTTGAGCGGCTCAAGAAAGACCATCATAGCTTGCAACCTTGTACGCGCCGTCTTGACGCGAGAGCCGTTTCTAGGGCGCTTCGCCATTGACAACCCACCGGAGCGCGTTATCTTTTTGGCGGCGGAATCCGCGCGCTCTGAGATGAAAGACAGAGCCGAAAAGATGGGCTTTATTCCGTTCATCCAATCCCGGCAATTGCTCATTCGCACCGCTGCCACGAGTACGCCTTTCCATCAAGACCAGCTCCCGGACAGCCTCTTAAACGGCGCGCTTGTAGTCTTGGATACATTTATCCGATTTTTTGACGGATTGAGCGAGCAAGACTCTACGGAGGCGCGGAAGTTTAGCGCGCAAATGCAGCGTCTTGTAAACGCGGGCGCAACCGTGGTTGTGTTGTTTCACGCACCAAAAGCCGCAAAGGGCGGCGAGATGTCGATTGAGTCCATACGCGGCTCTAGTGAGCTGGGCGCGGCCATGGCATGTTGCTGGGGCTTGGCGATGCTCGGCACGGATTGGAAAGACAACTCGCAAATGACTCAAGTAAAGCGCCGGGAGTTTCAATGCGACCCGCCAGCGTTTGATTTTTCGTGTGACATAGAGACGGCAATTTGTACCTATGTTGACGCGGCGGTTGCGAAGATCGGCGGCAAAGACCGCACGGAAGACGACGCGACAGCCATGGAGTTTATGAACGCTCACCCGGAGTTGACGGACCGCGCGCTCGCAGACCAGCTCAAAGCTGAAACGAGCATAGAACGGTCCTACAAATGGTTTCAGCGGGTAAATAAGAAGGACAAACCGAAGGACAAAGCCGGGACAAGCACTTTTAAGCGCGCTGCAACCCGTTGATTCCAAGCGGGACAGACAAACAACCCCCTAATACAAACAATACTGTCTCAGACCATGTGTAGGTACACTCAACGAGTTGTGTATCCCTAAACACATTTGGTTGGAGGGCGTCAATGAGTGAGACGAAAACGACTCCGAGCACGGGCAACAGAATCAAACCGGAAGTACCGAACATGAAAGGAAAACATGGTTCGCAGCGTTGAAGGATTCAAACTGGAAGTGTCAATTGTGGACTTGCTGCCTCACGTCCGTGTGAGTCTCAAGGACGGAACCGTCGTAGTAGACACTAACGAGGTGTCGCTCATTGGTCTGGAAAAGCTGCCCGCAGTGTTTGAGACGGCGGCTTCAATGGCCTCGGAGCAGATGGAGGCGGCTTACATACACGAGCGCGCTGCAAAGGCGTGACGGACACGAGCGAAGCGAAGCACTGGACGTTCTAATCACTAATCACCGTCTCCACCGCGCTGATAACAAAAGGGATACCTACCTGAGTTGAAAGTTGGGAGTGGCCGAAAGGAGAGCACTCAATGGTCTATTTTCTACACAGACAAGAATAAATCCGAACCGTGTAATTTTTACATGGTACCGCGCTGGCGGCGTAGAGCCACGATGCTCGGCGTTCTGCTATCGCTTGCCCGAAACGCGCTTCGAGGACGACCGCTTACAGCCGCGATTCTTCGAGAGCGACAAAACGGACCCGCCCAGGCTCCTACTAAGCCGGATTGATACTCTGCGACGCTTTGACGCGAGCAGCCTTCCGGCTTTGCTGGCGAGACGGCGCGATGGGCGTTCACAAGTATTACAGCGCATAAGAAATTCTCCTAAGCTATCTTGCCGCTGTTCGCGTCCGGCGTCAATGGCATTGTGAGCCGCCACGTTTCTAGCGGCGCTATAATAGGGCACCCATATCCCAAGATGGCTGACCATTCTCGGATGCGCATGAAGACGAGCACCTCACAAGCCGGAGCGAAACGGGGTTTCCGCGTCTCCGCCCCGATAACTATTTCCATCGCTTCTTTCTGCGTGGCCGCAGCATCGCTGTCAATCTCATGGCTTCAATGGCGCGATAATCACCTATCATCAGTCGCTCAGGACACGCCACGGGTGAGCTTTGAGTCAAATGAGGACCCGGACGACCCGCTCGTGGGAATCAAGATCGAGAACGCAGGTCCGGGCGTCGCACGCTTGAAGGACTTCACATACTACGTGGACAGAAAGCCCGTTGGCGACATTGAAGACGCGATAGATTTTGGAAAGCTCGAAGAGGTTGGATATTTTGAGTTTAACGATGACGACACACTAGCCGTTGGCCAGCAGCAATGGTTACTGCACATGGGCACTAAGGGGAAGGGGAAAGTCGAAGAAAAGCGAAGGAAAGATTTCTTCGATTTCATCGATCACCATTTAGGCATTGAGGTCCAAGTCTGCTCCGTGGTAAGCGGAAAATGCCAAACACTTTGCTCAACGGACAATTGGTGCAAATGACGGCGCGGCCATGGCAACCGCGCAACTCAGCGTCTAGGGCGGCTTCCAACGGCGTGAGGATGGCGCAGGACGCATCGCGGTGTCTGGGTGATGAGGTAAGCCGCCAGCTTTTCACGGGCCGCTCGCAGTGCGTTAGTGCGCTTTTCCGGGTTTGAGCATTGGCGCGCGTTCTTGCAAAAATTTCAGCCCCTCATCATCGTCTGCAATGTCAGTAACCATCTTGAGACCGACGCACACAACGTCCACAGGGAGCACTCCGCACCTCTTGGCTAGTTCCACTACGCGGGCCGCAAGCTCTTCGGGAATGGCAAATTTCACTTGCCGTGTCTGCGCTTCCATTGCGGTCTCCGTTCGGACTCACCACTAATGTAATCGACGGCCCGCAAGGGCGTCAGGGTGACCGCGGGCGCATCGCTGGTAAACGCGAGTGGAGTAGCGTGCGGCCTATCCGAAGAAGCCGGTCAAGATGTCGGAAACTCCGATTGATTCAACCTGCCCCGCGATGGTCCGGCAAAGTCCTTTGCATTGCGGGAGGCTCAAAACCACTATCGCCACGCCAGCCAATGCCGCGCCCGTCCAAAATAGCTTTTGTCCCTTTGTCATTGAAGACCGCCTTTCGATTTATCCAAGTGTAGCGCGGTTTTTGGTCAGAGGCGCGCCGGTTTCAATCACCCCCAATTGAGTCCCCCCGGCACGTGGAATCAAGATTGTCAACACGTGCCCCCTGGCGCAGCAAACCGAATTTGAGGCAATCTTCGCACAGGATAGGCTGCAAACGCGCCCAAAGCCCCGTGGACGCGGCGCGGAAAAGTCCGAGTTGGTTAACCGCCGCGTATCTAGCAGCCCCGTAGACTCGCGCTGGCGCTATTCTAATTCCGTGCGGAGAACAAACTATGGCCTATACGAAGATGACGTTAGAGGTTGTCATTCACGATGACGATTCCGAGGTTCTGGAACAAGCCCTAAACAATGCAATGGACAAGATCGAAGATCAGTTGACGGTGTACTCATCCGCGATAACGACAGCCGCAACCGTTGAGCCGGAGAACGCCGCAGAAATAGCAATGCGAGTTTGAGGCGGTACGGCGCTTATGCCATCCGCGCAACTCAGCGTCTAGGGCGGCTCCCAATGGCACTGGGATGACCGTGGGCGCATCGCTGTGTCTTTGTGGAAGGGTAGCCGCCATGTTTCTAGCGGACTCCGTACGGCCCGGAGGAACACGCGCTTGACCCTCCGCGCCAAGAGGATTACCGTAATCGCCAGTAGTTCCCCGGAATTTGCGTTGACACGAAAAGCCCCACTGCCGTTAGAGCGCGGAGCTTTCGTGTGGAAGATAGCAGCATGGCGCGGGAACCTCGCCTAATCAAAATCAGTGACACGGAGTATGGATGCTCCGTATGTGCCGATTTCAGAGCAATGGAACATCCCGAGCGGACGCCGGAAGACCGGGAAATTCTCGCGAAGTTGCAGTTTGAGGATCATGTGATCCTGCGTCACGGACGTGGTCTCGAAATGCATCGCGCGGATTGACTACGGAATTAAGCTGCCCAAGTCCCGGTCACGAGCGAGTCAAGCCGATCTTGCCGACCCTGCACCCAACGCGCGTAGTGCCGCTCCGTGGTCCTCATGGACTCATGCCCCAGGAGCTTACTGACTTCTTCCAACGGTACGCCCTTTTGGAGCAAGTCAACCGCGAAAGTGTCACGGAGCCGGTGCGACTTCATAAAGCAAACGTTTGAGATTCCGGCGCGGTCAAACGCCGCGCTTATGGCCGCGCTGTAGCCCATGGCGAAGTTTGCGCCGTCGCCGCGTCCGTGCCAAAAGAGAAATTCCGGATTGCCATTCTTGACGGAGACGATTTCTTCCGCGATGGCCGTTGGAACCGGAACGCTTACATGCGTGCCCGTCTTTTGGCGCTTCGTGGTCACACGGTAGAACGCACCGGCGGGCTCGATTTCTGACCGGCTCAACGTCGCGGCGTCGCGTACGGCGAGGCCAGAGTGCCGCATGAGCTGGATAACCGCTTTCAGCTTTGAGTGCGCTACGGGGCGGCAAGCGGCCAAAAGCCGGGTGTATTCGTCATCCGTCAACGGCTCCGTTGGCGCTTCGTCCACTGCGATACGCGGGAAAGAAGGCATCCGGTCCAACCATTTGGCGTCGTAGCAGTACCGGAGAAAGCATTTGAGCAGCTTCGCCACGAGCGCGCGCGTCGTCGTGGACGGGTACAGAGCCGCCCACGTCGCCGCGTAGCCGGTGAGCAGCTCTTTGGAGATGCCTTGGACGGTATAGACACCGGCGCGCTCGGCGAACGTCTGGAGCCGTCCAAGCTCACGGGTGTACCGGCTCAATCCCTTTGCGTCGATGCCTTCTACTCTCTTGGCTTGCATGAACACTCTGACGGCGTCCGCAATCGACTTCGGCGCTTCGACGGCCAGGACGACGGGCGCTCCGCTCATTTGGTCTTCGATAGTCCGTTTGACTTTCTCGGCTTCTGACCAATCGCGCGTACCGGCTTGGCGGCGTTGCTGCGCTCCGTTGGCAAACCACCGGAGATGCTTCCGACAATCGCATTTCTTGTAGCTTTCGTTAGTCTGTTTACATTTCTCGCCGTGCCGTACGAAGATGGTTACAAGGGTGCTCATCGTGCCTCCATAGCTCGTCTGATTGACTGAAGGAACGGTAGCACAGGAGTAGCACAAAACCCGAGGCTTCTTTTTGGAAGTATTCTATTTTGTGAGCTTTACGGATGAGTTTACGGAGTACGGGCTGAAGCTCGTACCCTTCAGCTTCTTCTGCTTTGCAGATTTCCTCAGCCTATTTATAGATCGGTCCTAGCGATGCCGGGTTGTCGCCTAATTGCGGGTCGACGCGGAAGTCCCAGACGGACTGGTTGATGTCCGACGCGGAGAGGATTTCAACCAGCGCATATTCGCCGATGGTGAGTTGCTGCGCGGGCGTGATCTTGAGCCAGTGCTTGCCGGGGAGGACTTCGACCTTGGTGGGCATGACGTCCTCATCCTGGGTGACGGTGCCGTCGTGGCTCATGTGGATGGCGCCGACAATGCGGATGGCGCGGCGCTCGTCCACGCGGACGATGGCGAAGCCGGAGGTGGCGGAGTGGGCGCCATGCTTGCGGCTGGCTACATCCTTGGCGCCGCTGGTGTTGACGGTCATGGCGTGGGTAGTGACTTCCTCGGCGTCGTCGCGGGCGTTGAGGGAGAGATAAATCGTCGGATCGTTGACGTGGAAGTGCACCTTGGCGTGGGCGCCGTCGAGCTCCAGGCTGGCCTTGGAGCCGGCCATGGGGTTGAGGGTGCTGAGGCCGTGTTTGGATTTGGTATTTGCGTTCAGTTCCGCAGGCAGCATTTCTACCAGTTCGGGCGTGCCCTGGAATGTGTCCAGGGCAAAGACGCCGTCTTCATCGGGGAGTTCCAGGCCTTTGGCGACTTCCGGACGGCGCGCCTTGGCCTCGTCGCGAGCGGCGGCTTCTTCCTTGTCGATGTCCGCGGCCTCCTTCATGGCCGGCGAAGCTTCCTCGGTCTCGGTCGCGTGGTCCCGCTCCCACTTGCGCGTGGCGTCCCAGTCCACCAAGCTCTCGGGCAGTTCCTCCCACTCGCCGCTGCGCTCAATGGAGATGTAGCGCACGCGATCACCGACAATCTCGTACTTGCGCACCAGCTGGTAGGTCCCGTCCTTGAGGATGAGCCTGTGATTGGTGCCCGTGCCGGGGACGTCGGGCTTGAGGGGAAGAGTCTTCTGGGCGCGTACGCCTCCTGCGGACGCAGCCAATAGCAGGATCGCCAGGCAACCGGTGAGCAAGCGGCGCAGGTGGGAAGCTGGGTTCATTGGCCTCGCGCGAAGGGAATCCGTCCCAAGTGTAGACCAGCGGCGGGCTGGTTGGTTGCAGGTTAGACGGGCGGGATTGGAGAGTGTTGGGCCGTTTTATGGTGTGAAAAGCCGGTTTGAAACCTAACTTTTCCTTCTACCAATGCATCCAATAGGTGTGTATTCTTAAAGCAAGGGTTGGTGTTTTGACAGGATTGCAGCCATTTCTGAGCGGCAGACGCCGCGCAAAGCCCGGCGCTTTGTCGCTTGCGGCGGTGGTGTGCCTTCTCCTGCTGACCCTCCTGGCCGTGGCACAGGTGGCCCACGTACACCCGGTAGATACTGACACCGACCATTGCCCGCTGTGCATTGCGATGCACTCGGCGGCGCCCGTGGCGGTGACTGCTGCCGTGGTGGTGCTGGTCGAGTTCGAGCGAAGTACCCCAGTACGGGAAACGCTTACGATCAGCCGCTATTGGCATCCGCAACTCTTCACACGCCCGCCTCCGGATGGCCTCCAGGGGTAGTTTTCCGTTATTCTTTTCAGCCGTCATTTATTGATTCCGCATCGCTGCATCACCTGGGTGAAGCAGCGATGCATCCTACCCGGCTGAACGAACGACGGATAAACGCCCCTCATGCGCAAAGGACTCCGCGATTTCTCGCCCGCGGCCTTGTTTTTCGCAACATAAGCGCTATTTGGAGGCACCCTATGCCGTTGACTCACGGCACGATTTTTCGCATTCTTCCGATTCTTTTTCTGACATTGGCAAGCGTCTGTCTGCCGGCGCAGGGTGGCAGCGCGGGGACCATTCGCGGCACGGTAACCGATCCGAGCGGCGCCGTGATCGCCAATGCGGCGGTTCATTTGACCAACCCGCGCAGCGGCCTGGACCGGACAACCTCGTCCGACGCGCTGGGACAGTTTGAGTTCTCCAACATCACCTTCGACAGTTATCAGATCGCAGTCTCGGCTCAGGGATTTGCCTCGCAGCGGAAGGCCGTCGATCTTCAATCGGTGGTAGGGGCGAGCGTAAAGTTGGTTATGCAAATTGCCAGCACAGACTCGACGGTGACGGTCGAGGCCCAGGGCGATCTGGTGGAGACCGACCCGACCTTCCATACGGATGTAGACCGGGAAGACTTTATCAAGGTGCCTATGGAGAGCGAGTCTTCGTCGCTGAGTTCGCTGGTGACGGCGACCACGCCCGGCGTATCAGCCGACTCGAATGGGCTCTTTCACGGGCTGGGCGACCACGCTTCGAATTCGTTCTCGGTGGATGGGCAGTCGATTACCGACCAGCAAAGCAAAGTGTTCTCCAACCAGATTCCGGCCAACTCGATTCAGTCGATCGAAGTAATCAGCGGCGCGCCCCCGGCCGAATACGGCGGCAAGACCAGCCTGGTGATCGTGGCCACCACGCGTTCCGGGCAGGGCGTGACCAAGCCCACGGGCAGCATCAGCAGTTCGTATGGGGCGTTCGGTTCGGCGACCGCGGGC
>Ga0182024_10014095_pt1 | contig 15492 bp, 13 predicted proteins | sample P32metaG_FD_120480 | JGI IMG/M metagenome (GOLD analysis project Ga0182024, IMG submission 120480) | Permafrost microbial communities from Stordalen Mire, Sweden - P3-2 metaG (Illumina Assembly) | ecosystem: Environmental > Terrestrial > Soil > Wetlands > Permafrost | place: Sweden: Stordalen... | reverse complement strand
GCGGCGACGGGCTTTTGGTTGCAGGATTGACATCGGATTCCCCCCGGATTACCGGGTAATGGTCAGGCAGCCGGGCATCGACAAGGAGGACTAATCGCCAACGCCTGCCGGCGTTGAACAGACGACCGCGGCGGCGATCGGTCCGAGGTCGCCGGAGAGTTTGGAGTCTTTGGGCAACAGCCTCGGAACGCCGCTGCTTGTGCCGCTGCTGGAGTTGACAGAGAAGGAGCCGCTGTAGGCGAGCATTTCGGCGTTGTCAACGCGGTTAAGCACGACGCCGGCGAGTGGGGCGCCGACTCTTCGGAGTCGCGAAAGACACTGGTCGACCGCCGAGCTGGGTTCGCCGCGCGAAACCAGCATAACGACACCGTCAACAGCGACGGCCACCGCGGAGGCTTCGAGGCTTCCTGGAATCGGCCCGCTGTCGATGATGATGACGTCGAAGACGGCCCTGGCGGTGTCGATCATGCGTTTCACGCGGGATGGGGAAAGGCTGACGGCATGGTGGGCGGTTGCGCCGCCGACGGGAAGGACATAGCAATTGTCGACCCCCGTGGGGGTGATGCAGTTTGCCAGGGGCTCGCCGTTCAACGCGTCGATCAGACCCAAAGACATTTTTGCCTGTGAGATCAGGCATTCATCGATGTCGTGCCCGGTGGCCAGGCCCATCTCGATGAGAACCTGGCCGACCTGCTTTTTCTGACTGCCGGCGGTTTTCAAGGCGTCGCGCAACTGAGGGGCGTCAATCAGTCCCTTGCTGCGAAGCAGGTAGCCGATGCGCCTGCGGGCGGTGGCGTTGAGCTTGCGGGTGAGGCCTCCTCCCACGAGATCGCAATCGATGATCAGCGTTTTTGCCCCCGTGGAGGCGAAGGAGAACGCCAATGCCAGGCTCAGGCTGGTCTTGCCGGTGCCGGATAGCGGGCTGGTTACCGCGAAGCATGGCTTTGGAGTGGGAACGCGAATCTGCAGCATCGAGCGAATCTGATGCACCGAATGTGCCGCCGCAGCAGCCTGGTCTGGGTCCGACAGGTCATCGGGAAGCGCGGGCAGCACGCCGAGCAACTGGCCGATGCTCAGTCGCACGCTCACTCCGTCCGCATTTCGCACGCGGCGGTCGAGCAGTGTGATGGCGAGAACCAGTCCGAAGCCGAAGATGCCGGCTCCCAGAGCGCCTGTCGCGGCGAACTTGATGCGTGTATCCTTGAACGGAGCCAGGGGGCGCTCGGCCTTGGCGCGGTAATTATTATCATCGGTCAGGAACGTGATGCGCCCGCTCATTTCCTGCTCGACATTCAACTGGTCCCTGCGCCCGCTCGCAAAGTCGAGATGCTTCTTTATCTCTTCTATCTGGGTGCGGAGGTTGTCTGTCTCGGCAGATACCTTATCGAGATCCCGGTAATCCGCACTGGCAGTTTCAATCTTGCCTTGGACGATTGCGATCTGACGCCTAAGTTCTGCCGGGTCTGACGTGAGAGTCGCATCGCCGAACCGATTGTCAGGCAGCAAAGGACGTTGGGGTATCTTTCGCAGCTCTTCCAGCCGGCTTTGAATCCTGTTCAGTGTTTCGTCGAGTTTGGATTTCGTGAGTTTCACAGTTGGGTTGCCATCGAGAAGCTCCACTCGCTCCGCGGCCAGTTCCCCCTTCAATCTCGCCCGTTCCACAATGGCCTGCGCCATCACCGGGTCGCTGACGAAATCCTCCGGCGTCCACGCCGAACGATCCGGGCCGATCGCCGCCGGATCGGACGGCCGAGTGGCGGGCGAAAGCGGATCCCCGCTTGCCAGGGCCTGATTGGACGGCTGGGTCGCAGGCGCGACAACGTCCGCGCTTGCCGCCGGTTGATCGGACGGCTGGGTGGCAGGAGCGACCGCTCCGCCGCTTCCCACGGCCTGATGGGACGGCTGAGTGGCAGGCGAGACAAAGTCCAGGCGGAGCCTGAGCTCGGCGAGCTTCATCTCCAGTGCGTGCAGCTCATCATATTTGCCATCCGCGAGTTTCTGAACTTTAGTCACCTTGTATTTGAGGGTTTCCGTCGCAAGGGCCGCCGTTTTGGCTTGCAAGGAGGTGGTGTCCTCCGTCACGATCCGGTCCAGGATTGTTTGTCGTTTCTTGTGGTCGTTCTTGTCCACTTCGCCATAGAGATCGCGATAAGCCTGTGCCACGGCTTCAGCGCCGGCTTTGGCCGCCTCCGGGTTGGTGTCTGTGAACGCTATGGTAATCAACTCATCCTTGCGGCTTACGTCGAGGTTGTTCAGAAACTGGAGCGTAGCAAGGTTGGGATCGGCGGCTGCGGGCCTGGGGAGTTGGGTCCACTCCTGGTCCTGCATCGCCTGATCGATCACACGCTGGCTCTTGATGAGCGAGATCTGCGTTTCCACGAAACTTTCATAGCGCGGCAAGGCGGCTTTTTCTTCGTCATCGTAGAGAACCCGGGGTTCGGTCGGCTCGACCCGAATCGGCACCACGCTCTGATATACCGGCTTTCCCAGTGTGTATCCTTCCCACGCCGCGGGCAGGGCAAAAAGGATCGCTAGCAGAATCGCCCACCGATAACGACCCCGCATCAGCGCGTGAACCACCTCCATCCGCTGGTTGCCCGGCGAAGCGGCGGGCGCGGCCGCCTCCGTCTGATTCCCTGAAACGTCACTGATGCGAGCGAGATGCATGATTATTTCTCCCCTTCCTGTGCTCCCATGAACTCAGCTTTATTCGCATTGGCCGCGGCGTCGGGATTCAGAATTGCTTTCAGCAGCGGCCAGTGGAGTTGCACCATCGATACAAACACGGCATCGCGCTGCGCAGGCGAAAGCGACTCGTCCACGAGAACCTGAATCTGTCCAGCGCCCCACGACCGGCGGCGCAGCCGCGCAGCGGTTTTCCGTATGGCATCCATGTCCGCGTGAAACGCGCCATCGGGCAACAACATGGTGTTCATCACAACCAGCGACGACATGCCGCTGCCCGGGGCGGCGGCGAACCGATATTCGAATCCGGGAATCGACGTCCCATTGACAGTCCATTGCTTGGGCTCGCGAGACTGTTCGACCCATCCGGCACTGGGATAGCAGACCGGCGGATAGTGGCCCAGGATGTCTCGGGCGTCGCCGCAGTGAACGAGCAGAAACGTCGTCTTCGTGCCGTTTTCGAGATTCACGTACTCGCGGCTGAGCAGCGCGTTTGGCCGCAACAGCGTGACGGCCGATGCCGGCACTGGAACATCGGCGCCGAGCCACTCTCCCAGCCGCAGGGGCGTTGCTTCGGCCGAGTTGCGCACCGCCCTCAGGTAGGGAACTGCATCGCCGGTGGCCGGCGACGTCAGCCGGTCGGCACTCGCTCCGCCGAGCAACAGGCAGGCTGCCATAAGCGGAAAAAACGCGGGATGCCGGGATGCGCGCTTCATTGGGGTTCCAAGGCAGCCGAGAGCGAGCGGGGCGCAACGGGGATCATGAGCCATTGCAGCAGCTTCACAACGCCCGTGAGCATCAGGAATCCGACCACGAGCATGATCCAGCCACTGACGGTGTGGAAGACTTCAGCTGTCGGGTGGGAAAATCTGCCGTAGACCCAGACGGTGGGAACCAGTCTTAGCACATTGCAGACAATCGCTGTGAGAGGGCTGGCCGCGATGACCAGGAATCGGACGTAGCCGCGAAGGGGAGTGATGAATGCGAACGTGAAGGAGACCAGGAAGAGCGTGAAGACCATGCGCATGCCGTTGCATGCCTCGGCCACTGCGATTTGCGTTCCATTTACCGCCAGCGTGTTGCCCCATCGCTCGACGTTCATGCCAAACAGTTCGGCCACGCTCTGAGTCGCCTGGGCGGTGACCGTCTGCATGGGCCGCGCCATTCCCTCCCGAACGAACCCTGGCACCGGCACCAAAAACAGGAGCACGAGAAACGCCGGCCAGAACTTGCGAAGCACATCGGCACCGAGGACCGTCAGCGCCGCCCCGACAGCCATCATCACTGCCCCTCCGTGCCAAAAAGCCTGGATGTCCCATCGATAGCCGCCGGACCAGAGCAGCCAGCCGAGGGCGATGAACAATGGCCCGATCCACTGTCCGACTGACCGGCAGTGTCGAAAAGATTCCCTGCGCACCAGGACGATCCAGAAAAATGCCAGCGGGACAAGGAAGATATGGCTCGACTCTTCATCCTTGCGCGCGATGAAAAGGAGATCGCTCCACGCATTCCATGCGGCCGCCACCGCACCGGCGACGAGCACACCGGCGAGAATTAAATGTCGCGCGCGCCAGCCGCCTTCCGATGAACCAATAGTTTCCGACATCATTTTTTCTCTGAATGGCAACGTTGGGGGAGGATCGCGAGGTCGCCAAGTTTTGGCAAGCCTCCGGCTCCCTCGACTGCGCGGAGTTTCTTGCGCAGACGATCGGCGTTACTGACGTAAGGTCAGTTCAACTTGGGTTGGCTGATGCACTGCTTTGCCTGGAGTCTCTACACCGGCTCCAGCAATGCACCGTCAACTTCCAAGGAGACGGCTCTCCCCAGCATCTGCACCTGAAGAATCAGGCGGCTGACGCCAAGGCGCGTTTCGATCAAGCCTTGTATGCCGCGCAGGGGGCCGGAGCGCACCTCGACGCGCGTTCCGCACCGAAGGTACGGGAAGGGGTCGAGCGTCACCTGACTTTCCAGCGCGAGCCAGAGGCTTTTCAATTCTGTTTCGAGGCCGTCTTGATCCGCAACCTGGATGATGCGTGCGACGCGGCGCGTTCTGTCGGCCTCGTATGCTTCTTCGATTGTTCCCTTGAGAAACACGTAACCCGGAAACATCGGCTCTTCGACGACCGCTTTGCGTCCGCCGTAAACCCGCTTGCGGCGAATAGACGGGAGAAAATGCGTCAGTTGCCGCGCTTCCAATTCTTCGGCGACGACTTTTTCCTGGCGGCTGCGCGTATGCAGCACATGCCAGTCTCCCGGCATCGCCTCAAAGGGAGCCATCGACATCTCCCGCAAATCCGCTGATTGCCCAGTTCCAACGCTCATGATGCTTTCCCCGAACAGTCCCGTGTGCTTCGTCTTGGTTGCCCGTAACCTCACCCACCCATCGCAGAGTGCCCCGTGAGGTCACGAAATAATTACGCCGGTGACTTCATCAATACCATCCGTAACATTCCCAATAAGCGGGGGGAAAACTACCGGACAATGAGGAAAAGACTACGAGAACCGCCCCGGCGAGATGAGTGGGTGGACAAGCAACGCTCAATCGCCCAGGGGCGTCATGCCTTCCCGAACGGCAAATCTCGTGAGCTCGGCGACCGTGCGAATTCCCAGTTTATCCATCAGCCGGGCGCGATGAGATTCAATCGTTTTTGTGCTGACCGCAAGTACCCCGGCAGCTTCCCGGTTGGTCTTGCCTTCCGCAACAAGTTGAAGAACCTCGCATTCGCGCGGGCTCAAGGCACCTGCAGGAGGGTCGATGTCATCATCCCCGATAAACCGCAAGTAATCTTCGAGGACTCCCTTTGCAATCGCCGGGCTGAGAAAGATCTTCCGCTCGCTCGCCGCACGAAGTGCGGCCGGCAGTTCTTCCAGAGCGCGATCCTTTAGAACGAAGCTGAGTGCGCCGGCTTTGAGCACATCGACGATGCGACGCTGGTCGACGCGGGTTGCAACGACGAGCACTTTCGCTCCCGGGTGCGCCTGGAGAACTTGACGGGTGGATTCGCTCCCGCTGCAGCCGGGCAGCTTGATATCGATCAATACAACGTCGGGAGAGAGCTCCTTCGACATTCTGACCGCCGAGCGGCCATCGATCGCCTCCCCCACAACCTCGTAGCCCCCCAGGCGATTGAGAAGCAGGCGGAGGCCGGTGCGAACCACGTCCGCTTCGTCAGCTATCAGCACACGATGGGCCATGAGAATCCCAAGTGGGGGCGAAATCCAGAAATTCCTCGATTCGCAGGCAAAAACGGCAGGTTGTTCGCCGCTCAATTACCGCGACTCTGTCCGTGTATTTGAGAATCTGCTCGCGCAGGCCGCTCCAACAGCGAATTCATCCCGCGGGGGCGATCAGTTTGGCGACCTGAGCCAGTCCTCCACCAACATGGGGGAAAATCTTATGGTTTAGATTGCGCTAAGCTATTGGGAACAATACTGAAAGTCACAGAAAAGAATCCCAGCTTTATCAAAGGATTTTTCCATCAATGCGCCTTAATTCCGGCGGATATTTCCAGTTCTCCGAAATCTTGTTTTTCTGAATATCGCGAATCAGATCAACCGCCAGGAGCGCGATCGAAAAAAAAGTTTTTGTCAGAAGCTGATTTTTTGATTGCACAAGTTATGGGACCGCGAGTATAAACCCACGGTCGAAAGCCGATTGGCTGCACAAACGTAGATGTCGAGGTTGTGGGAATTGATCAGAAATACTCCGGGGTCCAGGCGGTAAGGGCTTTGAACCTGGGGCGACGGCTGTAACGGGTGGGTTGCTCACCAAGCAGCGCGGCCTGATCAGAACTAACACACCTCGATCTCTTGGGGAGATATTTTGTGAGATCGGATACATCAAGTGAAATTCACCTAGCCGCACAATTGCATGACGGGGTTGGCCAGGTTCTGTCGGCGGCGCTGATCCGATTGGAGCCGCTGCTGAAACAGGGGGGGGCTGGCGGCGTTGCCGCGCGCGTGGTCGGTTCGCTCATCGAAGAGGCCATTGAACATACACGTTCGCTGACGCGGGATCTCTGCCCACCGGTTCTCTATCAGCGCGGAATCGTCCCCGCGATCCAGTGGCTGGCAGATGAAATGTTTCGCTTGCGTGCCCTCCGCGTCGAGCTGTACGACGCCTCTCCCATTCCCGATTTGCACCGCGATGTGCGAGCGGTACTCTTCTCCGCCGTCCGCGAGTTGCTGGTCAATGTCTCGAAACACGCTGACGTCAGGACCGCATCCGTGACCCTGGGCTGTGCCGGGGGCCGGGTCTATGCCATTGTGAAGGATGCCGGGGTCGGGTTCGATCCTGCGCCGCCACGGGATGATAACTCTGCAACCGGCTTTGGCATCTTTCACATGCGTCACCGAGTCGAGCAAATGGGCGGTTCGGTGACCGTGCGATCGAGTCGGGGCGGAGGGACAGAGGTTCGCGTGACATTGCCCGAAAGGCAGTTGGATTCGATTCTGGACTGATGCATCGCCATTTCCAAGGGGAAATCAAATGGTTAAACGCGTGCTGCTGGCCGATGACCACGACGTGGTGCGGGCCGGCCTGCGCAGTATTCTGTCAGAGATTCCGGAAATAGAAGTTATCGGCGAGGCATTGACCGGGCGGCATGCGGTCGAGCTCGCACGCGAGCATTCCCCGGATCTGGTCCTGATGGACATCTCGATGCCCGATCTCAACGGCCTGGATGCCGCCCGGCAGATCATGGCCCTGACTTCTCCCCCGAAAGTGATCGCCGTTTCGATGCATGCCGACGGTCGCTTTGTCAACGAGGCGCTGAAAGCGGGGGTGAGCGGATACGTGCTGAAAAATCGTGCCGGCAGCGAACTGGCGCCGGCGCTGGCCGCCGTCCTCCAGGGAAGAATGTTCCTGAGCCCGGCCATCACTGGGATCGTCGTGGAACGATATCTGCGCCATGAACTCAGCACGGCCTCCAGCGCCCTGACGGCTTTATCACCCCGGGAACGGGAGGTTCTTCAACTCCTGGCGGAAGGAAAAACCAGCAAAGAGATCGCCGCGGCCCTCCACGTCAGTGTCAAAACCGTGGACGCACAACGCGGACAAATCATGAGCAAACTACAGCTTCGCACAGTGGCCGAGCTGACCAAATTTGCCATTCGGGAAGGGCTCACGTTCCTGGAGTGATCTTGTCGCGGAAAACCATGCGCTCAATTCTCGCGCGATTGCAACTGCTCGCCCAAGCTCGTCCCAGACCACGCCGAAGCCAATTCCTCGAAGTTGCAGACCAGTTCGCGAAGATCACTGGCATTCTGCTTCACACTCCGGGGCTCCGCCAGCCCGGCATCCTCCAGTTCCCCTGATCCAAGAAACCGCAAAACCCTCAGCCGTTCCGCATGCCCAAAGAGATCCTCGTAGGCCACGTCGAGTGCCCGTTGCCCCGTCTCCCGAAGTTCCCGCTCAATCGCAAGATAATACTGGTCGTTCAATGCGTTGTGTTCGCGGAGGGCTGTTTCGTCCACCCAAACCATCGGACGGCTGCCGGCGATGTCGGCAGCACGGTAAGCCTCCCATTGGCCGGTGCGCTCCGCGATCAGCCACGACACGTACGTCTTTACCCGATTGTGACGGCGCAGAACGATTTTTTTTACCTGGCGATCGCGCAGCACTTCTTGGAGCGCGACCTGGTTCTGGCCGCGCGTCATCTTGAAACCGACACATGCGTGTCCCAGCCGCGACGTCCAAAGCCGGCGAATGAACTCCACCGGATCCCGGTCTCGCTGCGCCACTGTCCCGAGGTTGAATTCCCCTTCGCGCAGATTCAGCGCATAGTAGATCGCCTGCGGATTAAAGACCTCATGATGGCACAGGATTCCGGGATGCGAATTCAGCATCGTGCACAGCATGTTGCTGCCTGTGCGCGGGGCGGCCAGGATGACGAAATTGGTGCATTCGCTAAGCATACGAAGCAGGCTCTGCGCGCTGGGTCATCGCCCGAAGAACCTGAACGATGTTCAAATCCTCGACGCCGACGAGATAAACAGCGCCGTCGTAGGATGTTGCGACAACGTGCGCCCCGCTTCGGTTGACCGAACTGATGCCATTGCGAGCTATCTGCCGGCGGACGACATGCCCGTCGGCCAGCGACACCTTCAGCAATTCGCCCCAATAATTCGAGACGATCACGGTGCTTTCATCGTGGAAACAGATTCCCTTGGGTGATCGCCGGCCCAGCGACACGCTATGCAGGAGGCGCCCGCTCTCGGTCTCGAAGACCTTGAGGGTAAAATCCCGGCCGGTGCTGGCGATCTGGCGGCCGCTGGGGGCAATGTCGACATCATCGATGATGGCGGTGTGGCCCAGGAACTGCTGTAACAGATTTCCCTCCAGATCCCACGACACCAGGACTCCGTCCGCGCTGCAACTGACCCCCATGGGCTTGCTGGGGTGCAGCCTCAACGCCTTGACAGCATTCTCATGCACCCGAAATTTGCCCAGGACTTTGCCATCCCGCGCGACACGCACGATTGCGCCGCTGTAAGTGGCGACAAACGTAACGCCCTCGAACCCAGGATGGTGTGCCACGCGCACCGAGTTGATTGGGCCCGCCGCCAGCCGGACCATCCGTTCGTTGGTCAGGCCGCCGTGTACCCTGTCGAAGAGCGTCACGGTGTGATCGTGAGCGCCGCAAACAACCATCTCAGAACGCTCGTCGAGTGTGACCGCGTTCATCAGCACGCGTGCCACCGGCTTTATCGTCGGACCCCATCGCGCTTCACGTTCGGTCAGTTGTCCCAGGCGCACCAGGCCGTCGTCGCTCACCAGCACGATCTGCCCGTCGTCGGCGACCGAGGCCTCATTGAAGCAGGCATTGCCGACAACCGGGCCCTGATCGCCGATCTCCTTTGTACAGGTTCCGCTTGTCGCATCCCACGCCAGCACCGTGCCGTCAAACGTGCCCGCGACGATCGTCGCGCCGTCCGGCGTCCAATTGAACGACCGCTCCCAGAGCGCCGGCTGCCGCTCCAGAGTCACGCGCTTCTCGAGTGTGCTGCCATCCCACACGTGGATTTTCTGGTCGTACGCCGCGGAGAGGATGTCTCCGGTGCGCGGCGAGACTGCCACCTTCTTGATCCCCGAACTGTGGGCCTCAATCTTGCCGATCGAGGCGCCGGTCGCGATGTCGAAGACTCGAACGCACCCGTCGTCGCACCCAAGCACCGCCCGGCCTCGAATCGCGTCGATGGCGCAGGTATCCGTTTCGGTCTCGAACGGCCCCCACGACCTCAGTTGCTTCCCCGTCTCCACGTCCCAGACGCGCAGCGTCATGTCGTCGCCGGAGGTGAACAATCGTCCATCATGATAGTTGACGGAGAGGGCATCCTTCTGATGGCCGTCCAGAACCCGGAGCACGCTGCCATGTTCCAGATCCCACACCAAGACGCGCCAGTCCCTGGAAACCGAGGCCCCGATGCGGTCATTGACGAATGCGAAATCCTCCACATCGTCGCTGTGAGCGCGAAGCACCCGGATCGGCTTGAGCGTCTTCAAATCCCACAAGATGATGTTGTAATCCGACGAAGAGGTGGCGGCGCATGTGCCCGCGGCGTTCACGGTCACGCGGTTCACCAGGTGATCGTGGTAGCCCAAAAGGCGCACCGCGCCGGTGCTGAGGTCGAAAAGTCCCACCGCCCCGTCGTATCCGGAGGTGATGACCTTGTCCGTGCCCGGTATGGGTGCGGCACAGGTGACCGGTCCCCGGTGCCGCGGCCAATTCGAGTCTTCGGGCGGCGTCGGCGTTGTCATTTCCCTATTGACGAGCGGCCGGTTTAGAATCTGATTTCGCATAGGTTCTCCTTGAGCGGGCGAAGGTAGTCGCAACCGTCGATCGATAATCGTTCGGCGTACGCTGCGGCGCGAATGTGGTTTACGCTGATGTTGTTGAAGTCGGATCCGTACAGGAACAACAGGGGGTTCGCTTGTGCAAGTTCGCGGATCCAGGCGTGGTAGAGCTCGCGGCGCTGGTCTATCGTATAGAGCCAGTTGCTGAAGACCGTAAAAAAAGCATTGCTCCACCAAATGGCGGCGCTGCTGTCGGGGCGGACGCGGCTCAATAAGCTGCTCCGATCACCCAGCAAATTGCAAACGATGTATTCATGTTCGAGCCGGCGATAGCGTTGCCAGTGTTCGCGGATAACCGCTTGCCCGCCCCATCTTCGGATCTCCGTCTCCCACAAGCGGTCCACGTCTTTCCAATCCACGGCATCGGGCGTCAGGTCAGCCCACAACTGATAGAACGTTTGCGGGTGCGGATGCTTACGGAACACGTATCGCGCGAAATCCGGGAAATCCTCACCGCTCCATTCCTCCTGCAGCAGCCTGCGGACGATCAGCGCCGATTCGCTGTAATCGAAGAAGACCACCCGGGTTCGGTCATCCATACCCAGCGAATGCAGGATCATGTTCGCCTTGAGCCCCGCCGCCACGGCGTACACGGTGGACAGCGGCCCCTCAAAGGAGTCGGGCGCCGTGGTCACGTCGTCGTAGGATTCGAGGTTCCACAAGAACACACCGCGCCGCGCGTTGTTGACCTGCGTGTGAACCGAACGCAAAAACCTGTTCCGGTGCTCCCCCAAGCCCGCATCGGCATCGCCCAGGCCGGCAATCCCAGAACCCAGATATTCCAACGAGCGGCTGTTTCCCTGGGACGCAGAGCTACTAAAGCTAATACGGTTCCGCTCAACATCCTCCCCAAGCTCGAAGACGGGCAGGCCGCATCGCAAGGACGCGTCCAGAAGGTTCCAGCCGGGATGGGGCGGAATGCGCTTGGGAAGGGCGTCGGCTGAGGGGATGAGGGCGCGGCGCCGGTGGTCGGCGGCATCCGCGATCTCCTGCAAGACCGGCTTCACGCAATCAACGGGTGCTCCGCCAGGGGCGCCGAACTTGGGACGACCCAACGCATCATAACGACGCAAATTGACGAGCAGGCACTGGTCGTCCAGCCCGAAACCAGCCGTTTCGTCGCCAAGGATCTGGCCTGCCACCAGGAAATCGTGCCTGGCGATCAAGTTCTTCAAGGCGGCTTCCATTGGTATCCGCCGCCAATGCTGCGGGTGCCAGGTCTCACCGATCACGTGCCCGCACTGTTGCAGGAAACACCACAGATATCCCGCTTCGGCCGCTTCGCCCAACACACCGTCAACGCTGTCCGCTTCGATCATCCTGCCGCGGTAATCGTAGCGGGACCAGGAGATCGTAAGGCTGCGAAGATGGTCAAACGATTGCGCATCCCCGACGCGGGCGGCGGTGTTCAACAAGCCGAAAACAAGTGTGTCCGGGTACACTCCGAATCTCCCATTGTTAGCTGATGCCCTGGACCATCGCGCCCGCGGTGGCCGTCTCCGATGCCCTGCCAATGTCGTGATCTTCCCGACCGGCTGCTTCAAGGTCGGCGCTCACGATCAAGTCCCCCTCCATCGCGTGATAGCGCACGTTGGCGAGTCCCGGCATCGAACCGGTAACGTCTCTGCTGAAGCCATTTACGGCGCGCACCCCACCGACGAGGACGGGGCAGAGCGTAATAATGAGTTGATCGGCCAATCGCGCCGCCAGGAAGCTGGTGATGATCTGCCCGCCCCCCTCCACCATGAGTGATCGAACGCCGATCTGGCGCAGGTATCGCAGGAGAGCGCCCAGATTCACATGGCCGTCGTCATCGGCAGGGAGGCGTACAACCCGTGCGCCCGCAGCCTGAAGCCGGGCCTCACGGGAGGCACAGGCCGTTGGCGTCGTCGCGATAATCAGTCCATCATGACGCCACCGGCGCAGCAGCCGCGCCGTCGTCGGCAGCCTCAGATTGCTGTCAACCACCACCGGTCGGGGATCGCGGCCATCGACCAGCCGCACGGTCAGCAAGGGATCGTCGGCCAGGACGGTGTTAATTCCCACGAGGATCGCGTCGTGCCGCGCCCGCAGATCGTGCGTGAACGTTTGGGAGTGCGAGTTGCTGAGTCGCAGTGTCCTTCCCGGCCGCGAAGCAATCGATCCGTCGAGGCTCTGTGCGAAGCTCAAGGTCACAAAAGGCGCCTCGGGCGGCGCGGGCCGGTCCCCGCAAGGAAGCCTGGCATCCAGCACATCCAGCAAGATTTTGCGACCCGCCTGCGACATCGTTGTGTCCTTTGACCCGCGGACTGCCGGCTCACGTGTGATTCATCTTTTTGATCTTGGTCTCGAGGTAGAGACGATTCATGGGGTTGGCCAGAATGCGCACCGGCACCCTCTCGGAAACGGTGATTCCCAACTCCCTGAGGCCCGCGAGCTTTGCGGGGTTATTCGTCAGCAGCCTGACCGACTCAATTTCAAAAAAACGAATGATCTCCGCGGCAGGGCCATACCGCCGGGCATCGACCGGAAGCCCCAAATGCTCGTTTGCCTCGACCGTGTCCATACCGCCGTCCTGCAACGCGTAGGCGAGTATCTTGTTGAAAAGGCCGATTCCGCGACCTTCCTGCCTGAGATAAATCAGCAGCCCCCGGCCATTCGCCTCGAAAAAGTTCATCGCCCAGGCAAGTTGGTCGTTGCAGTCGCATCGCAGGGAGTTGAATACCTCGCTGGTCAGGCACTCGGAATGAATCCGCACCGGCACCTTGGCCGCGCCTGACAACTCGCCCTTGTAGACGACGACGTGTTGCAAGGCATCACTCTCGGCAACGGCGCGTATTTGGAAGACGCCGTGTGATGTGGGGAACATTGCAGGGGGGGAAATTCGCATCATTGCGTCCATGGTGAGCGGAGCCATTGTCAATTCTCTGTGGATGAAGGCTGAGCCTCACGGGGCGAGTTCGGCTCCATCCTTGAAGGTGACTCCCGTTGCGAACCACCACACGGTGGCCACGCTCATCCGTATGAAGTTATTGTGCCAGACTTGCCCTCGACTTCCCGCTCGACGCCCGGAAAACCCCGCGTCCTGTCGGCTTCGTTAGCTTCCTCGAGTGTTCCCTTGAAAGGACGTAACCTGGAAACATCGAAGTTTCCCTTGACGTCGGGCAATAACTACGCCCGCGACTTCATCAGTGCCATCCGTAACATTCCCATTAAGCGATGGGAAAACTACCGGGGCGAGAAGAAAACATTACCACACCCCCTGCTGGGCTGTTTCTGAAGGATCGTTCGGGGGCAGATGAGGAAAAGGATTTATGTTGACTTCCCTCACGTACGCCGCAAACTGTCGAAAGAATGAACTGAGGAGGCTATCGGCGTGAATTCTGCGGACGAAACGGACGGGCGACGATTCAGAGTCGTCGTGAATCACGAGGAGCAGTATTCAATTTGGTTTGCGGATCGGGAACCTCCCCCCGGCTGGTCAGATGCCGGGAAGGAAGGCCTCAAAGCCGAATGTCTGACGTTCATCCAATCGATCTGGACCGACATGCGACCTCGCAGTTTGCGTGAATGGATGGAACAACCAGAGCCCATCCCTGAAAAGATCAAGAGTGCGTTGAAGAGCTGATCAGGCAGAACCCGAACAGCGGTTTCGAGTCCATGGCCATATCGTGGCTTGGTGAGGCAGATCACTGACATCATCGAAGGTTGCGATATGGCCGATGCGCTCAATCCAGAGTCGTTACGAAATCGAAGACGATTCATCTGGTTCACGATCGCCTTCGTCCTCTCTCTCATTTTCAATCTCTGGGCTGCCGGCAGAAGCGGAAATACTGCGCCAACGTACGTTGACTCGGTCGACTACCACAACATCGCTTGGAACCTTGCCCATGGCCGCGGTTTTCAATTCGATTGGGACGACGCGGCTTGGCGACGGTTGTATCAGGTCCCCGGTGTTCGAATCGCGTGTGCGCGATACCTTCTCAGAAAAGGAAGCCATTCAACCGCCGAGCGACCGCCACTGGTACCCTTTATCGGCAGCCTGATAATCCGGGTCGACCCTGCGCGGGCATTTATCATCTGGCGAATTGTTGACGCCGTGGCGATCTCCCTTGGCGTTGCCCTGACGACCCTGATTTCGCTCCGCTTGGGTGGTAATGTGCCTGCATTATTGGCGACCGCCATGGGTGCATTCGATCCCTTTCGCAAACAGTTTGCGCCCAGCATCGGAACCGAAGGATTCGCCTTCCTCGGGTTTGCGGTTCTTCTGTGGACCTTAATTGCACTGGTTGAACGGAAGAGCTATCGAATGGCCCTGGCTGCTGGAGCCACGTTGGGAATGTTGACATTGACCCGATCAATCTTTGTCACATTTTATCCGGCCATGATCCCCGTCGTTGCGCTGTGTTGGAGGCTCAACGGTGGAAATACCCGCGCGGCTGTTGCTGCAACGCTCTATTTTCTGACAGCCGCTGTTCTCGTTCCCCTCCCTTGGTGGATTCGCAACTGCGTTGTGCTCGAAGGAGTCATGCCGTTTGGCACTCAGGGAGGGATTAACCTCCCGGAAGAGTACAGTGATCGTGCCTTGCAAGACAGGGGCTTCTGGTCGGGCGAGACCATATCAGAGATCTGGTTTCGTCGAGTCCAGGCCGATCAGCGACTTCAGGATGATATGCGTGGCAGCGGATTGACGGATCAGCAGATCCGATCCTTGAGCGAGCCGGCGGAACAACCGCGAGGATCGTTCGTCTATGCGATTACGTGTGGGACGACGGGACTGGAGAAAGAAGTGTGCTCGGTCGGCCAGCAAGCTGGTCAGAATTGGATTCGCGATCACTGGCGTACGTTGCCTCGACTGGCGTTATACAAGATTCGATCAGAAGCATGGCCAAACCGGTCCTATTTGGCGCCTTATCTGTTATTGTCGCTTCTCAGCTTGGGCTATTCCCGCAGCACACGCGCTCTGGCAGTTC
>Ga0182024_10014094_pt1 | contig 15493 bp, 14 predicted proteins | sample P32metaG_FD_120480 | JGI IMG/M metagenome (GOLD analysis project Ga0182024, IMG submission 120480) | Permafrost microbial communities from Stordalen Mire, Sweden - P3-2 metaG (Illumina Assembly) | ecosystem: Environmental > Terrestrial > Soil > Wetlands > Permafrost | place: Sweden: Stordalen... | reverse complement strand
CGGAAGAGCATCAGGCGCATGACCGAAGCGATCCGTATCCAGACCAGCCGGAACATGGAATGGCTGGATGTCGGGGAAATGGTGAAACGGTTGAATCAGAAACTCGGTGGGTGGGCCAATTACGCCTCCCAGTCTCAACGGTGTACTTTGAAAACACGGTGAGTCTTTGGCTGCGCACCGAACCGCAGGTAACCGCATCTCGCCCTCATGCGATGGCGGTACTCAATCGGTACCATTCGACAGTGCGGCGCAATCCCTCTCGAAGATCGACGATCGGCTTATAACCGATTAGCTTATCGGCCAATTGAATGTCCGCCAGCGAATCACGAATATCTCCGGCGCGTGGTGGAGCGTAGAGAGGTTTCCCTGTAAATTCAGTAAGTTCGCGCAATAATTCAAAGATCTTATTTAAAGTAATTTTACTTCCGGTAGCTGTATTCATGACTTGTCCGCTTACCTTTTCCGCGGGGGCATCCGAGGCGAGCAAATTGGCATGAACGACATTGTCGATATAGGTAAAATCGCGGCTCTGTTCTCCATCTCCATAAATCGTTGGCTGTTCTCCAGCCAGCATTTTGCGGCAAAAAAGCGCCATCACACCGGAGTAGTGCGAGGTGGGATCCTGGAAGGGTCCAAAGACGTTGAAGTACCGCAGGACAACCGTCTCCAGCCCGTATACTCGCGCGAAGGCTCTCATATATTGCTCTCCCGCAAGCTTTGCAACCGCATAGGGCGATATTGGGTTAGGCAGCATGTCTTCACGCTTTGGCAGTGTCGGCGTGTCGCCGTATGCCGATGACGAGCCCGCGTACACGATTCGCCGAACTCCGGCCGCGCGGGCTGCCACTAGAAGATTGAGGGTGGAAGTCACGCAGTGCAGATTCGTTGCCACTGGATCGGCCACGGAGCGCGGCACGCTCGCTAGCGCTGCTTCGTGAAACACGATCTCGACGCCATCGCATGCGCGCGAGCATGCATCGGGGTGGGACAAATCACCCTCGAAAAACTCCATCGCATCCAGGCCCACCAGATTCGCCCTCTTGCCCGTAATCAGGTTGTCGATGCCGCGTACACTCTCTCCGCGCTTCAACAACTCAGCCGCAATCGAGCGTCCGATAAACCCTGCCGCGCCTGTTACCAGGTACTTCGCCAATTTCTTCCTCCGCTATCCATGGCCTGTGCCGAAGTAGTGGCGCAGGCAGCAAACGACAGGATACAGGACCCGATTCAGGACGGTTGTGTCAGCGCCGCTTCTTCCGAAAGCTCGATCCGCGTTCGTGTCGATGTCATAGAATTTGGGCTATGACCACTGCGGCAGTCAGTCCACTCGAAGAACTGAAGCGTAAGATCGAATCCCGGCAAGCCCGCGTAGGAATTGTCGGCATGGGCTATGTAGGTTTACCTCTGGCACTGCTCTTCAGTGACGAACGGTTTACGGTTACCGGCTTCGATATTGCGGCTGATAAGGTGGCCACGCTCAACTCCGGCGGCTCATATATTGTTCGCATCCTGCCGGAGATGATTCAGCAAGCTCAAAAGAGCGGCTTCCGGGCGACGGCCGACTATGCCGAAATCGCGCAAATGAATGTCGTGATTATCTGCGTTCCGACGCCTCTCGATGAGTTCCATGAGCCCGACCTGAGCTTCGTGACCAGCACAGTCGAAGCGATAGCCCCTCATATTCACGACGGCCAACTGATCGTTCTCGAGAGCACAACCTATCCCGGCACCACGGAAGAACTCGTTGGGCCACTACTCGAGCAAGGCAATCCACATGGTCTCAAGGTCGCTCGAAATGCGGAGCAGCATGGCATTCATGTGGCGTTCTCACCCGAACGCGAAGATCCGGGAAATGACACGGTTGCCCGCCACGACATCCCCAAAGTTGTTGGCGGCTGCGGTTCGGTTGCGTCTGAACTTGCCGGTACCCTCTATGGGGCGATCTTTCGGCGCATAGTTCCTGTGAGCAGTCCTTCCGTCGCCGAGATGACCAAGCTACTCGAAAACATCTACCGCTGTGTCAACATCGCCTTGGTGAACGAGCTCAAGCAGCTTTGCATGCGCATGGGTATTGACATCCACGAAGTCATCGACGCGGCGAAAACCAAGCCCTTTGGCTTCCAGGCGTTTTATCCAGGGCCCGGGCTTGGAGGTCACTGTATTCCGATCGACCCCTTCTATCTTTCATGGAAAGCACGCCAGTTTGACTTTCGTACTCGGTTCATCGAACTCGCGGGCGAAATCAATATCAACATGCCCCGGTTCGTGATCGACCAGCTTGCCGAGGGCCTGAATCGGGCACGCAAATCTATCAACGGGTCAAATATCCTTGTCCTCGGCCTAGCCTATAAGCGAGACATAGACGACTTGCGCGAGTCTCCATCGCTCACGATTATCGAATTGCTGCGCGAAAAGGGCGCAACTGTGGCCTACAACGATCCTTTTTTCCCCACCGTCGGGCAGGGCCGTCATTACGCTCTCAACATGACGAACACGCCGCTCGACAATCTCGGCCAATACGATGCCGTCGTGATCGTCACGGACCATTCAAGCTACAATTACCGCGCCATTGTGGAGCATGCGCAGCTGGTGGTGGATACGCGCAATGCCACCAAGGGCATCGAGTCGCCGAAGATTGTGCGATGCTGAATTTGAATTCAGATGGGGTCATCTCGTGGGGGAGAGGACGAGATGTTGAACTCGTGCGCGTGCTCGATTGCGCAGTTCGCTACGCCTTCCCGTATTTCTCCACTGCCTCTTTCAACCCCGACAAGCCTGCTGCCAGATCTTGCGGAGTCATCACGGGACGAAACGTGACATTCGCGTTAAATGCCAGAAACCAGGGCTCCGCGACAGCCGGCACCTGGGACGAGTCTTTCAAGTCGAAAAAGATGTATCCGGTGCGTTGTCCGCCGTCTTCGGTGAAGTAAGCGGCTTCCGGTTTCATATCCGCCAATATCTTTTGAATTGTGGTCCCGAGGGTACCGTTTCGAGCTGCCGCATTTCCGGCTTCCACCGGGATCGTGGCTTTCAATAACATGCGCATACTTTACCCCTCCTGGGCTCAGGAAGTATACGCTCAGTACCGTCATTTTGTCGGCTGTCTTTTTGCGCGGCTTGGGCCTCATCGATCACGGCGCCATTTGGGGGAGACCGACGATCGCATTTTCGGAATATACTGTCCGCGATGTCGGAGGTGCTATGCCAATCCGGCCCTATCTCCTTGCTCTGCTCTCATTGACACTTGTTCCTTCGGTCCGTGCCCAGGACCAGAATCAGCCTGCCGTCGTTCGCGGAATCGATGGCGGAGCGAATGGTCCCATGCAGAGCATATTCGTCCCCCCGAAAGCCGGCGCACCCTTCAGCCTTATTCTGGCGACCGAGTGGTCGCGTCCCATGGGCAACGGGGGAACATTTACCTTGGCAAATGAGCGACGCATCGTGCGCGACAACGCCGGCCGTATCTACCAGGAGCGCTGGATCCTGGTACCTAAAGGCAGCAATATCAAATCTCAGATGAATGTGTTCCAGATTACCGATCCCGAGATGCACACATGGTATAACTGCGAAACCGCGACAAAGGTTTGTGACCTATATAAGTACCATCTCACTACTGAGGACAACTACCAACCTGCAATCGGCACGTCCGGTCCGCTGCCAGACGGCAGAGGGTCTCGTGTGCATCAGGACCTCGGCGTGGGGAACACCGAAGGCGTGGACACCCACGGCTATCGAGAAACGCTGACAATCAATCCTGGAATCATGGGTAACGACAAGCCGATGGTGACTACCCGCGAATTTTGGTATTCGCCCGAATTGGGTTTGAATCTGGTTTCAATCGTTGACTCGCCACAAGCCGGAAAACAGGTTTTCACAGCGAAGAACCTGATTACTACGGCGCCTGAGCCCGGTCTCTTCGTCGTTCCGGATGAATACAAAATCGTGGACAGGAGAGAAGAGTAGCCATCCAATCTACAGATCGGCTGCTTCAAAGAAGCTCACAGACCAGGAGTTCGTGCGCTGAATAGGGTCCGGCCCGCGCGACGGGCCGCCCCCCGATCATGTATTGTTGCTTGGTTCGAATATGATTTACTTCCTTCCCACACTTGCGGAGCCACAGCACTTCGCGTTCCAAGACAAGTTGCTCTTCATCGTGCTCGCGGCAAGCTCTGGCTTTCTTTTCTGGCGCCGTTTTGGCCCTATCCTCAAAAAGATTCTCGCCTCCAAAAAAGACGCTGATTTTCGCTTATTTCCGTTGGGCAAGCGCAGCTGGGATTTCTTTTGGGAGGTGCTTTGCCAGGCCAAGGTCATCCGCCAGCGACCTTTGCCAGGCTTGGCTCATGCCTTTGTGTTCTGGGGCTTCTGCGCCTTTGCCCTTGTCACGCTGAACCATTGTGCCGTCGGTCTCGGCATCGGTTTTCTTGATCCGTCCGGCTGGTTTGGACGCCTCTATTTTTATCTCGCCGCGCTGTTCGCCGTTGCGTGCGCAGTCGGCATCTTGGGGCTTTTCGTTCGGCGGTTCGTGATTCGCCCCAAATGGCTCGGCGACAAGCTTTCATGGGAATCCGGTTTTATCGCTCTTCTGATCTTTCTTTTGATGGCCACGTATCTCGCGGCATTTTATGTTGCCGACGCCAGCTCCTCCGCGCGCCTTCTCTGGTGGGTTCATACCATAACGCTGCTCGTCTTTCTGCCCATCATTCCTCACACGAAACATCTACATCTGGTTCTTAGTCCCGCCACCGTGTTTCTCTCACGCGGAGGGTTCAGCCGTATTCCCCCCTTGGCCGGCGATGACGACTTTGGTCTTATCGCCGGCACGGACTTGACTCGCCTCGTAAGCCTTCAGGCCTATTCCTGCGTCGAGTGCGGCCGCTGCACCGAGCACTGCCCTGCCGCCATCACGGGCAAGCTCCTTAACCCGAAGGAGATCATTCTAGGACTTCGCAGCTATCTCAACGAGTGCGGTCCAGCCTCGGCCGAGCCTCTCCTCGGCACATACAACTCGCAGGAGGCGGTGTTTCAGTGCACGACGTGCGGCGCCTGCGAATACCAATGCCCCGTCGGCATCGAGCATGTCCCTATGCTCGTCGGTCTGCGGCGCGGTGCGGTCAATACCGGCGCGTGGGATGACGACCACGGCGCAAAGCTTTTCCTTGCTCTTGAGCGGGGCTCGAATGCATTTGGAATGAGTGCCATCGAGCGCGACAAATTCATCCAGAAGCAGGAGTTTCCGTATTTCGATGGCTCTCAGGAATATTGCCTCTGGCTCGGTTGCATGGGCGGCTACGATCCTAAAGGCCGTGAGATCATTGCGGACTTTGTGCGCGTGATGAAATATCTAGGCGCCAGCTACGGCGTGTTGCGCAAAGAAAAGTGCACAGGCGACCCGGTTCGACGGCTCGGCAATGATCTTGTCTACCAGCAATTGGCCGAATCGAATCTCGAAACGATGGCTCAGGCTAAAGTGAAAAAAGTGGTTTCGATCTGCCCGCATTGCGTGCGCACGATCCAGGAAGATTGGAAGGAATACGGTACGCCGCCTGAAATCGAACATCACAGCGAATTCATCGCTCGGCATATCAACCAACTGCCGCCAGTCGAAAGCCGGGGAAAGATCGTCTACCACGATCCGTGTTACCTGGGGCGCTATCGCAATATTTATGACGAACCGCGCGCGGTGATCACGAAGGCGGGGCAGCTCGTTGAAGCGCCGCGTTCGCACGAGAGGAGCTTTTGTTGCGGAGCCGGTGGCGGGCTGGCCTTTCTCGGTGAAGAGAAGGGCGAGCGCGTGAGCCAAATCCGGGCCGAGGAACTGGTTGCGACCGGTGCCTCGACCATTGGCACTGCTTGCCCATTTTGCAACACCATGTTTCGCGATGCGCTGGCTACAAAGGGTGGAAGCGTGCCGCAATTGCTCGATATCGCCCAGTTGACCGCGCGCAATTTGCCCGCCGCAAAGCCCAACGACGCCACCGTAAGATAAATTGAGAGCGTTACTCTATGAAGATCATCGTTGCAATCAAACAAGTCCCCGAACGCGATGCACAAGTGCACATCGACTCAACCGGCAAATGGATCGAAGAAGGAGATATGCAATGGGCTCTGAATGAGTCCGACGCCTACGCGCTTGAAGAGGCACTGCAATTGAAGGAAAAGCACGGCGGCGAAGTCGTTGTGGTCAGCGCAGGACCGGAGCGCGTGGGTTCAACGATTCGTGAGGCATTGGCCAAGGGCGCCGACCGGGCCATTCACATTGATTGCGACGATCTTGGCCACCTTGACGCGCTCGGCGTAGCTCGTTTGCTGTCGGCCGCAATCGCTCCCGAGAGTCCTGACCTCACTTTGACCGGGTTGCAATCGGACGACCTCGGCTACGGGCAAACTGGAGTGGTCTTGGCGGAGCTGCTTGGGTTGCCGCACGCCTCGCTCATTCTGCATGTCGAGAAAACCGAAGCCGGTCTCACGGTGAAACGTGAACTCGAGGAGGGTTGGTTCCAGACGATCGAGTTACCGCTGCCCGCTGTTCTCACCATCCAGTCAGGCGGCAATAAGCTTCGCTATGCCACGCTCATGGGAATCAAGAAGGCCAAGACCAAAGAGATTCGACGCGTAACTTCACAAGAGCTTGGATCGGCCGCAGCGCCTGTTGTCTTTCTTGATAGGGTTTTCGCGCCTCAGAAGCAAAAGTCCACGCAGATCTTGGGTGGCACGCCCAAAGAGGCCGCAGCAGCGCTTGTGGAAAAGTTGAAGTTTGAAGCGAGGATCCTATGAGTGGCATATGGGTGGTGGCAGAGGAGCGGAATGGACGAATCGCTCGCATGAGCTTTGAGGCTTTGGCGGCCGGCCACGTGCTTGGCGAGGAATTGGGTTTGCCGGTAAATGCAGTTCTTCCCGGATCGCAAACGGGAGCCCTGACCGCAGCAATCGCAACTAAGAAGGTTGCGAGGGTCGTGCGGATCGAGAACGCCTCGCTGGCCACATATACCTCTGACGCTTTCACTCTTGCGCTGGAGCAATTCATCCGCGCCGAACATCCCGATTATGTGGTCTTTCCGCACACCTATCAGGTACGAGATTACGCCCCGGCACTGGCCGCGAGGTTCGGCCAGGTTCTCATCGGCGATGTGACTGGAATCGGCGCCGGCCCCGTCTTTGTGCGTCAGCTGATGCAGGGCCGGCTCAGTGGTGAATATCGACCTGCCGGTGGTGGAATTTGCTTTGTCTCTGTCCAGTCTGGAGCATTTCGTACGGAGCAGACGGAATCAGTTCCGGCGACTGTTGAGGTATTTACACCCAAAATCGAGGCGGCACAAATTCGCACCAAGCCCAGCCAGCCATTCCGTAGCTCGGCGCAGACCGTCGATCTTGGTTCGGCACAATTCATTGTGAGCGTAGGCCGCGGCATTAAAGAAGCTGAGAATCTTCCCATTGTGCAGGAGCTCGCAGCCGCACTCGGTGCCGAGTTGGCTGCCTCAAGGCCAATTTGCGATAGTGGATGGTTGCCCATCGAACGCCAGGTCGGCAGTTCAGGCCAGACCGTTTCCCCCAAGCTCTATCTGGCTGTCGGCATCTCTGGAGCCATTCAACACCTGGTCGGGATGAAAGGATCGCACTGCGTCGTAGCGATCAACAAGGATCCCGATGCGCCGATCTTCGAAATCGCCGATTTCGGAATTGTTGGCGACCTCTTCGAGGTGGTTCCCGCGTTGACTGAGGCAGTGAAAGCCGCGAAGCGATAGATTCGACTTTTCTGCCGCGGAGCCAGCCAGACGGAAAGTACGCTTTTATCATTTGCGCTCAAGCGGGGGAAAACGCTATGGTTCCCTCGTTACCACTTAGCATCTGCGTACACGGGGGCAACAGGGATGTTCCTTCCTGCAACGTATCAGGCTGCATTCCTCTTGATGCTGCTGAGCATGATCTGCTGGGGGTCGTGGGCCAACACACTCAAGCTGTGCCAGGGATATCGTTTTCAGCTCTTCTACTGGGACTACGCTCTCGGCGTCGTGCTTGGCGCTTTGGTGCTTGGCCTGACAGCCGGCAGTCACGGATCAGCGGGACCACCCTTCTTGAGCGACATCGTTGAGACTCCGCTGGAATCGATGAAAATGGCGGTCCTTGGAGGAGTGGTCTTCAACATTGCTAATCTCTTGTTAGTGGCCGCGATCGACGTGGCCGGTCTCGCTGTGGCCTTTCCGGTGGGGATCGGGCTTGCGCTCGTTGTTGGATCTATCTGGAGTTACCTGGTCAATCCAAAGGCGAATCCTATTCTGCTCTTCGGCGGAGTGGCTCTCGTGACCGTTGCCATCATTCTGGATGCGGCGGCTTATCGTGCCCGTGAGAAAAGCTCCAAGTCCACGCCGACACGTGGGATCATATTGAGCCTCGTGGCGGGAGTCTTGATGGGAAGTTTTTATCCGCTTGTGGCTCAGGCCATGCACGGGCAGCGCGAAAATCCGGGCCCAGGCCCTTACGCGATCGCTATGTTCTTTTCGGTCGGCGTCCTTCTCTCCACCATACCGGCGAACTTGTTTCTGATGTGGAAGCCGCTCGATGGCAAGCCACGCGTGCACGGATCGGACTACTGGAGCGCCCTGTGGCGATGGCATTTTGCAGGAATACTTGGCGGAATGATCTGGTGCACTGGCGCAGTCGCAAACTTTCTGGGATCCGGAGCGCACAAAGTGGGGCCAGCCGTTTCTTATTCCATCGGGCAAGGCGCGACGATGGTTTCGGCATGCTGGGGCGTTTTTGTGTGGCACGAGTTTGCTGGCGCTCCACCTATCGCCAGACGGTTCCTTGTGTTGATGTTTGTCTTCTTCCTTTTCGGGCTGGGAGCCATTGCCCTAGCGCCGCTTTACTAGAAACGGGACCCGTGCAATGACGTCCGCCCAAAAGCCCATCGTCGTCGTAGGCAGCATCAACATGGATCTTGTTGCGAGCACGCCCAGCATTCCGCTGGCTGGCCAGACCCTCATCGGCACAGACTTTATGACAACGTCGGGCGGGAAAGGCGCAAACCAGGCGGTGGCGGTTGCTCGCCTTGGTTATCCGGTGTATATGATTGGGGCTGTCGGAGAGGATGTTTTTGGTCAAGCGCTGCTCGACAATCTAAAGGCCGCCGGAGTCGGGATCGACGCCGTCAACCGTGTTGCCGGGCCCTCCGGTGTGGCGCCGATATTCGTGGCATCGAACGGAGAGAACTGCATCGTTGTAGTCCCCGGCGCCAATGGCAAAGTGACCCCCTCGATCGTGGATAAGCAAGTGGACCTCATCCGTTCTGCCGGGATGGTTTTGTGCCAACTGGAACTCCCGCCTGAAACAGTCAGCCACACGCTTGCGATGTGTGCGGAAGCAGGCGTTCCCGTGATGCTCGATCCTGCACCTGCTGCAGATCTGCCAGAGAAGGTTTGGACGCAGGTTACTTGGTTTACACCGAATGAAAGCGAGACAGATATCTATGTTTGGAATAGCCCCTCGCCCGAGGACGCGGCCAAACGCCTTTTGCGAACTGGCTTGCATGGCGTGGTCCTGAAGCGCGCATCGGAGGGCGCCTATGTGGCCGTGGCAGGCGGAGAAGCGAAATGGGTGCGGTCCTTCCGCGTCGATGCGGTCGACACGGTGGCCGCGGGCGATTGCTTCAACGGCGCCCTCGCCGTCGCGTTGCTCGAAGGCAATGATCCTTGGACGGCGGCACGGTTTGCATCTGCGGCGGCAGCCATCTCCGTCACTCGGCGCGGAGCGCAGGCCTCCATGCCAACGAGAGGGGAGGTGGAGAGGTTTCTAGCTCAACGAGCGTAAGTCTTCTATTCCGGCCGTCTCGCTCAGCTCAACCAAGGAGAACCGTCGAAATGTTTCGGAAAGTCTGCATCGGGATCGCTGTCGGGTCAATGGCTGTGCTTGGAGTTGCGCAGGACACGCAGTACCCTGCCCGCGGCCAACAGATCCCTGCCCCCGCATGCATGAGCCTGCGCAATGCCTGGGAAGGCGATCAACTCATCTGTCCGGCGTTCACGCACGAGCGATGGCTTTCGGATTTACAGCATTGGCGGAATGAGCGCCGCATTCGAATCGCTTACGATCCATCACGTTATGACTTCCCCGTCCTGCGCTGGACGCAATCGAGCTTTATCCAACCGCAAATGATGGTACAGGATAGATACTTCTACGATCCCGTCGCGGGTGAGTACACCGTCGACCGTTACCTGGACGATCTAAACCAGCGCTACGGCGGGATTGACGCCGTTCTGGTCTGGGCCACTTATCCGAACATGGGCATTGACGACCGCAATCAGCTAGAAATGGTCGAGTCGATGCCGGGTGGCATCGAGGGCATCCGTCAAATGGTCGCGGATTTTGATCGCCGCGGCGTGCGCGTGCTCTTCCCCGATGATGATGTGGGACGAAGGAACCCAGGAACCCGGCAAGCCATGGCCCGAAGCGATCGCCGAATTGATGAAGGAGGTCGATGCGGACGGGATCAACGGCGACACGCAGGACGGCGTTCCCTTGGGATTCTCCCTGGCAGCGGAGAAAATTGGTCATCCACTGGCATTTGAGCCCGAGGGTAGTCCGAGCGACGAAGCAATGAGCTGGAATGTGATGACGTGGGGTCAATACTCCTTCCCGTTCATTCCCATGGTCGACCGTTTCAAATGGCTCGAGACGCGCCATATGGTCAACATCAGCGATCGGTGGGCTAAGGACAAAACCAACGACTTGCAATTCGCTTTCTTCAACGGGGTGGGGTGGGAAAGCTGGGAGAACATCTGGGGCATCTGGAATGGGATCACTCTGCGTGATGCGGAAGCAACTCGGCGCGTTGCCGCCATTGAGCGCGGGATTGCGCCCTTCCTGGTCAGCAAGGACTGGGAGCCCCTCTATCCCATGCACAACTATGGCGTATACGCAAGTCGCTGGCCGCTCGAATGTGAGACAGTCTGGACGATCGTGAACCGGACCGAATACGACATCGAAGGTCGGCAGATGGATGTGCCGCTCACGCCTGGGATGCGTTACTTCGATCTCTATCACGGAACCGAACTCAAGCCCGACACCGACGGGGGCATTACGGTGCTCAGTTTCTCAATTGAAGCCAATGGCTACGGAGCAGTCTTGGCAACGCCCAAAGAGCCCAGTGATGCGGTGAAGGACCTTATGGAGCGCATGTCTGCAATGACCGGCAAACCGCTCGCAAGTTTTTCGCACCAATGGACGGTTCTCACGCAGAAACTCGTCGACAGTCCGGCGACCGCGCCGATGGCTCAGGCTCCGTCCGGCATGCTACGCATTCCCGGCGGGACATTCATTTTCAGAGTCCATGGCACCGAAATCGAAGGGGGCGCGGATCCTGGCGTAGACGTGCAATACCCGTGGGAAGATTCGCCACGTCGGTTCCACGAACATGCGATGCAGATCAAGCCGTTCTACATCGACACATACCCCGTCACAAATGCGCAGTTCAAGCAGTTTCTCGATGCCGCACACTATATGCCACGTGACAAGCTGAATTTCTTGCGTGACTGGAAGAATGGAACCTTTCCACAAGGCTGGGAAAACCGGCCTGTGACCTGGGTTTCACTTGAAGATGCACGAGCCTATGCACAATGGTCGGGCAAACGTCTGCCCCACGAGTGGGAGTGGCAAATGGCCGCTCAAGGAGCGGATAGTCGTACCTTTCCATGGGGAGATATGTGGGACGCGGCTGCTGTGCCCGTTGCGGATGCGTCTCGTTCGATGCGTGGACCGGATCCGGTGGGGGCGCATCCCCGCGGAGCGAGCCCCTATGGCGTGATGGATATGGTGGGCAATGTCTGGCAATGGACCGATGAATTCATCGACGAACACACGCGTGCGGCCATCGTCCGCGGAGGCGAGTACCACCAACCCCAAGGCTCCATTTGGTACTTTCCTCAGGCTTATCGCAATGACGAACACAGCAAGGTGCTCTTAATGGCACCCTCGTACGATCGATCAGGCGGGATTGGCTTCCGGTGCGCACGCGATGCAAATTAGCTCGTCAAAACCCTAAGTCAGGACGTCTATTTTCGGCAGAGGGAGAATCATGGGCAAATCGGTAACGATCCAAGCGGCCGACGGGCACGACTTGAGCGCGTATGTGGCGAAACCGGCAGGAGAGCCTCTTGCGGGATTGGTGGTAATCCAGGAAATCTTTGGCGTTAATCGGCACATCCGGTCAGTGGCCGACAGCTACGCGAAAGACGGGTTCTTTGCCGTGGCGCCAGCCCTTTTCGATCGAGTTGAAAGAGGCGTAGAGCTTTCCTACGAAGGTGAGGATGCCAAGAAAGGCATGGCCCTGCTGCAAAAGACAGACATCAAGAAAGCGCTCGCCGACGTCGATGCCGCCCTCGCGTTTGCCCGAAAAGAAACCGAAAAGAGGGTCGGCGTCATTGGCTATTGCTTCGGTGGCCTGCTGGCCTGGCTCAGCGCAGCACGCCTACATCCCGATGCAGCGGTCGGCTACTATGCCGGGCGCATCGGAAGCTTCGCGGGCGAAACGCCTAGGGTGCCGGTTCAATTACATTTTGGCAAACTGGACACCCACATTCCCGCCGAGCAGGTCGAAGCTGTCCATGCTGCGCATCCTGAAATTGAGATTCACTGGTATGAAGGCGCCGGACACGGCTTCAACTGCGATATGCGCGCCAGTTACGACCCGCAGGCCGCCGCGCTCGCGCGCGGCCGAGCCTTAGCTTTCTTGAAAAAGCATCTACTGTAGAGGGTCACTAGCTTCTTCAGGCAACCTCATTCTCAAGCGTACCGATCGGCTCGATCTTGATGCGGATCCGGTCGCCGCTCGCCAAAGTAAACGAGCTAGGCGGCACGATACCCGTTCCTGTCATCAGAAAACAACCGCTTGGGAATGAGTTGTCGCGGAGCAGATACTCGACGAGTATTTTGGGATCGCGCTTCAACTCCGCCAGTGCCACCGAGCCCGAGAATTCCACTCGGCCCTGTCGATCGATCTCCAGTTGGATCTCGGTTGAATGCGGCAACGGGCTTTCACTCACCAATATGCCCGGTCCAAGCGCGCAACTGCCGTTGTAAACCTTTGCCTGTGGCAGGTAGAGCGGATTCTCGCCTTCAATATCACGCGAGCTCATATCGTTGCCAATCGTGTAGCCGGTGATTCTTCCCTTCGGGCTCACAACGAGCGTCAATTCCGGCTCGGGGACAGACCAACTTGCATCGGCGCGAATTCGCACTTTGCCGCCAGCGCCTGCCGTGCGGCTCGCCGTCGATTTGAAAAAGAGTTCCGGTCGCTCCGCTGAGTACACACGATCGTAAAAGTCGCCTCCGCCCGCGTTTTTCGCTTCTTCCATGCGCGCGCCACGGCTGCGGAAATAGGTCACGCCGGCCGCCCAGACTTCCTGATGCCCGATCGGCGCCAGAATCTCCGCCTGCCCGAGTTCGCTGGACGGAGTGATCGTCTGAATGAATTCCGAAAGGTATTCCGGCAGGTCCTCGCGCGCCAGAAGGAAGTCGATGGGTATCCCCCCGAGCCGGTAATACTCGTTATCTTCCTCGATTACGCATCCCTCGGCCGTGCGAAAGAGTTTCACTTTTTGCTCCTTGTGCTCGCCCTTCATCCTAAATGCAGTGCGAGCATTCACAACCTGATACACCGGATCGGCGTATTAGATTCGTCACCTTCAGGCGCACCACGCATCGAGTTGGCCGGCCCTGATGGCTGCAGCCAACGCATCGATGTCGGCAGCAAGGACTCGGTCTTTTTCCAGACGTGGAACCACAGCGCGTACTGCCGCGTGCGCGCGCCCAATCTCCCGGCTCGGCTGCAGCGGTCTGCGATACTCCAGCCCCTGCGCGGCGCACATCAATTCAATGGCCAGAATGCGCTCTGCGTTCTCTACAATCTGGCGCAGCTTGAGAGCGCCCGTCATGCCCATCGACACGTGATCTTCCTTGCCTCCATCGGTAGGAATGCTGCCAGTCGAAGATGGATGCGCCAACACCTGGCACTCGTTAATGAGTGCCGCGGCCACGATCTGCGCAATCATAAACCCAGACGACAAGCCTGGATCACCTGAAAGAAACGCAGGCAGTCCTTCATTGATGTCGGGATTCAATAAGCGGTCGATGCGCCGTTCCGTGATGCCACAGAGATCGGTCAATGCCACCGCTGCGTAATCGAATCCATAAGCCAAAGGTGCGCCGTGGAAGTTGCCTCCGGAGAGCACTACTCCGCGGTTTCCGGATTCGTCGGAAGTATCCGGGAAGATCAACGGATTATCCGTGGCTGATCCAGCTTCGATCTCAAGCACCTCCGCCACGTGCGCCAACACGTCGCGCACGGCTCCGTGAACTTGAGGCATACAGCGCAGACAGTAAGCATCCTGCACGCGGGGATCGTGCTCGCGATGCGATTCACGAATCTCCGAGTCCTCAAGCAGCTTAAGCAGGTGCGCGGCGGAGGCCACTTGCCCTGCATGTGCACGAGCCAGGTGAATCCGTTTGTCGAAGGCCGCCGGAGTGCCCATCAAGGCTTCCAGCGACATGGCCCCCGCCAGATCGGCGAGCCGTACTACGCGCTGCCCGCGGGCCACAACGAGGGCGCCTACGGCCGTCATTGCCTGCGTTCCATTCAGCAATGCGAGACCTTCTTTGGCTTTCAGTTGCAAGGGCTGCAACCCAGCCCGACTCAAAGCCTCTCTGCCCTTGAGGCGCTCCCCGCGAAAGAACGCTTCGCCTTCCCCAATCAGGACGAGCGCTAAATGCGCGAGCGGAGCAAGATCTCCACTTGCTCCGACGGAGCCCTTCTCCGGAATCACGGGGTGCACCCCTGCATTGAGCAGTTCGATCAGCAATTCCAGCAGAACCGGGCGAACCCCGCTGAATCCTTTGGCCAGCACGTTGGCACGCAGCAACAGCATGGCACGCGATTCCGCCTCACTCAACGGGTTCCCGACGCCTCCTGCGTGACTGCGCACAAGGTTGACTTGCAACTCAGCCAGTTTGTCCGGCGGAATACGAACATCGGATAGTTTTCCAAAGCCCGTGTTCACGCCATAGACCGTTTCGCCCGCCGCCAGAATCTCCTCAATGCAGGCCCGGCTCTGCCTTACGCGGGAAAGTGCGGCCTCTGCAATCCCTACCGGGAAGGCCGCGAGTGCAACAGCCTCAATTTGCGCAAGCGTGAGCGGCTGGCCATCAAGAATCAATGCTTCCATGAACTCGATGGTAGAGCCGCCATGGAAGGAAGGTAAAGGTTGATTGGATCGTCTGACTTGGAGCAAGCACTTAGATCAGCTATACTTCCGCACCATGACAATGGATTCAACGGCCTTGATGGACTTTTACGGAAGAAAGCTTCTTGAAGAATTGCAGGCTAACGCACGGCTTAGCCTCGCGGAGTTGGGTCGCCGCATTGGCTTGTCTCCAACCGCCACTGCGGAACGGCTCAAGCAAATGGAAGAAGTTGGGATTGTTCATGGCTATACGGTCGAGATTG
>Ga0182024_10014093_pt1 | contig 15496 bp, 12 predicted proteins | sample P32metaG_FD_120480 | JGI IMG/M metagenome (GOLD analysis project Ga0182024, IMG submission 120480) | Permafrost microbial communities from Stordalen Mire, Sweden - P3-2 metaG (Illumina Assembly) | ecosystem: Environmental > Terrestrial > Soil > Wetlands > Permafrost | place: Sweden: Stordalen... | reverse complement strand
GTGCCCCTGATCGACGACATGGAGGAGCGCGGGCTAGTCGAGCGTCGCAGCGACCCGCAGGACCGCCGCAACCACGCCCTCTACCTCACGGCTAAGGCAGGTCGGCTTATGGGTCAGCTGAACGACGTAGCCGTCGCCCACGAGGAGGCCTTGTGTGCGGGGCTCGGCCCCAAAGAACGCCGACAGCTCGTGGCGTTGCTTCAGAAGGTCGCTGCCAACCAGGGCCTGGAGCGTGGCATTCACCCCGGCTACCGCCTCATGGGCAAATGACTTTTGCACCTGCAGCAGACCTGCGTCAGACCACAACAGCCCCCCCGGGCCGCACCAACCGGCTCGGCCGGACCGGGGCGTGGTGCTACGACCACCGCCGAGCTGTCCTCCTTGGATGGATCGTCGGGGTGATCGTGGTAATCGCTGTTGCCTCCACGATCGGGCCCCGCTTCGAGAACGACTTTGGCGGCGTCGGCCAGTCCCAGCAAGCCCAGACGATCCTGGCCGAGCGCTTTCCGACCCAGGCCGGCGACGACGCCCAGATCGTCTTCCACTCCTCTGGGGCGATCGATGCTCCCGATGTGATCGCCCGACTCGACAAGGCGCTCGTCGGTGCCCGGCCGCTTCCCTCGGTGACCTCGGTGTCGCCGCTGATAATGGCGAGAGACGGGCACACCGCGTTCGCGACGGTCCAGTTCGACGCCATCACCGCCAAGATCCCGTCGGCGGACGTCACGCGGGTGATTGACAAGGCCCAGTCTTACGCAGAGCCGGGCCTGCAGGTAGCGCTCGGCGGACCGCCGATAAGCGCCGTCGTGTCGCCTTCGCCCGGATCTAGCGAAGGCATCGGCATCAGCGCTGCGATCATCATCATGCTCCTCGCGTTCGGATCCGTTGTGGCTATGGGACTGCCGATCCTTACGGCGCTGGTGGGCATCGGCGCCGGGTACGGCGTGGTAGCCCTGATCAGTCATCTTCTGATCGATCCCAGCTTCGGCCCGGAGCTGATGGCCATGATCGGGCTTGGAGTGGGGATCGACTACGCCCTGTTCATAGTCACCCGCTACCGACAGGGCCTCGGTGAAGGCCTCGACCCCCGGGGCGCGGTCGTCCGGGCCATGGCCACGGCCGGGCGGGCCGTCCTGTTCGCCGGGACCACCGTGCTCATTTCCTTGTGCGGGTTGTTCCTGGTCGGCGAACAGTACCTCGACGGTCTCGCAGTGGGCACGATCCTCGCGGTCATGGCCGTCATGTTGGGCGCCTTGACCTTGCTGCCAGCCATGCTCGGCTTCTCCGGTCGGGCGGTCGACCGGCTACACCTGCCGGGCCTGCTCCAGTCGTCGGCGCCCGGTTCCGAGCGGGGGTTCTGGTGGAGGTGGAGCCGCACCGTGCAACGCCGGCCCGTCCTGTGCGGCTCGGCCGCGCTGCTCGTGCTGGTGATCCTCGCGGTGCCGCTGTTCTCCATGCGCTTGGCCTTCACCGACTCGGGCAACGATCCCACCAACCTCACCACCCGCCAGGCCTACGACCTCATCTCGAACGGGTTCGGACCTGGGTTCAACGGGCCGCTGGTCGTGGTCGCCGAGTTACCTGGCGGAGCAAAGGACCGCGCTGTGGTCACAGCGCTCGATCACCGGCTCGCGGCCGTCCCCGGTGTGGCCCGCGTGCAGGACCCCACCTATAACCGGGCCGGGAACGCGGCGGTCCTGATTGTCTACCCGACCACCGCCCCCCAGGCGGCGCCCACGGCATCGTTGGTCAACCACCTTCGCGAAGCGGTGGTCCCTCAGGCCACCGCCGGAAGCGATGTGAAGGTCCTCGTTGGGGGGGAGACTGCAGCCGGCATCGACGCGTCGTCGTATCTTTCTCACCGACTGCCGTTGGTCATCGCCCTTGTGATCTTGGTCTCGTTCCTGCTGCTCATGGCGGTGTTCCGTTCCGTCGCCATCCCGCTGAAGGCCGCAGTGATGAACCTATTGTCGATCGGAGCCGCCTACGGGGCCATCGTCGCCGTCTACCAGTGGGGGTGGCTGTCGTCGCTGTTTGGTGGGACTCAACCGGGGCCAATCGATCCGTGGATACCGCTGATGATGTTCACCATCACCTTTGGGCTGTCCATGGACTACGAGGTCTTCCTGCTCTCCCGAATCCAAGAGGAATGGCACCGCAGTGGGGACAGTAGTTCTGCCGTCGCTGACGGGATCGCCTCCACCGGCCGGGTCATCACCGCCGCCGCGGCCATCATGGTCTGCGTCTTCGGGTCCTTCGTGATCGGCGACCCGCTGCGCATCCTCGACGTCTTCGGGCTCGGCTTGGCCGTCGCCATCCTCGTCGACGCCACCCTCGTCCGCATGGTCCTCGTCCCGTCAATCATGCAACTGCTTGGCAAGGCCAACTGGTGGTTCCCTAGTTGGCTCGACAAGGCCGTCCCGCGCCTCGACGTCGACAGCCGACCGCCGCTCTCGGCACCGCTCTTGCCGGCCGACAGCACTGCATGACTCACGGGGACACGACATGGCCGAGAGGTACCGTGGAATATCATGGACGGAACGCGCGACCTCAGCAGCGCTCCGTTAACAGAGGATCAGCACACCTGCACTAGGACTATCGCTGAAGGACCAACGGTTATACCGGAGGTCGTCCGACCATGGTTGTTGACACCAGCCGACCGGCGGTGCCACGAAAGGAACGCCGATGGCACAGGCCGATAAGCCAAGGCACAGCGGCAGCCCCCGGGTCAGCATGCGCGACATTGCTCAACAGGCTGGTGTCTCAACAGCGACGGTATCCGCATTTCTTTCCGGCAAGCGGCCCGTGTCTCTTGCCACCCGAGCGCGATTGGAAGCGGCGATCAAGATGCATGGCTACCGGGCCAATGCAGCGGCGAGGGCTCTTGCTCACGGGCGGACAAATACGATCGGCTTGCTCATCCCTCCCCAAGGAAGGTCGCTTTCATCCTTCGCAGTCGACTTCATCCCGCGCGTGGTCCAGGAGGCACAGGCTGCGGACTATGACGTGCTCGTTTCGATCTCCCTTGAGGAGCGCCAGGTCTTCGCCCGCCTTATCGAGGAGCAGCGCGTCGACGGGGTCATACTGCTGGAGGTTTCGCTCGAGGACCAACGTGTTGAGCGTCTCCAGGCAGAGGGTGTCCCGTTCGTGACGGTGGGGCGCACCGCGCGCCCTGATGACTACACCTGGGTTGACATCGATTTCGCGGCATTAGCCCGGGCGTTTGTACACCACCTTGCCGACTTACGCCACCAGCGCATCGTCCTGTTCAACACCGGGGAAGAGCTGTACTCCCGCGGCTTCGGCCCGGCACGCCGTGCCCAGGAAGGGTTTGTTCAGGCCTGCGAAGAGCTCGGTGTCAGCGGCCGGGTCGTATACAGCGAGGTGAACCCCGAGTCGGGGCTCCGAGTAACCCAAGACTTGCTGTCCGAGGGCCGCGACTTTACGGGCATCGCCGTCATCAATGACCATGCGCTTTGGGGTATCTACCAGGCCCTTGCCAGCGCCGGGCTCCGGGTACCGCAAGACGTCTCGGTTATCGCCCTTGCGGACACCCGATGGCCAGAGGCGTTGTCCCCGCGCCTGACTGCCGCTCACCACCCGGTCGAAGAGATGGCCGCCGAGGCAGTACGGTTCTTAGTCCGCCTTCTCGAAGACCGTGCGCACCCTCCTATTAGCCGCTTGCTGCAGCTACCGATCATCCTGCGCGAATCGACGGCGGCCGCACCCCTGGCGACTTATGCCGCCGACCGGGCTCTCGACAACGCCGGCACCAGGCGCGACCGGACCGTCTTGGCGCAGGGGCACGCAGCGCACGAGCAGGCCGGGTGAGCGGCACGACGCCTCGGTGGCGCGGGCTCCTGGCGCCGTCGAGGATGGCTCTCCGCGACGAGTGCGGTGAGCTTCTCAGGGGATCCCGAACCCGCTCTTAGGGGCAAAAAGTCGAACCGCTTAGATAAGCCTTGACCTGCGTGCTCTCATCGGCTAGCTTGACCCGTCAATATGCGCTTCGACCCCCAACAGAGGACCCCCACGTCGGCACACGCACCGTAACCAAGAGGCACAAGACGCTTAACCTTTTGGTGACCCCGGTTCGTCATTAGCTGAACAATCGCACCGCTACCGAAAGAACCGGTACGCGTCAACGGGCGGCGTCGGCCCGAGGTAACCACTCTCACATTGCTCATTGGCCAGACCGGCAGCCTTGTTCTGTCGCGCCTCAACCAGCGTCGATCACATCGCAATGCGGGCTCGGAGACAGCTAAACCCTCCGCATCCCCACCAAGATCAAGCAACCGAAGGACACCGTGACTTCTATTTTTCCCCAGTCCGACGACGAGGTCGCTCTGCCGACGTTTATCAACGATGACCAGGCTCTCACGTGGCGCTCTGGGCCGGAACTCGTACGGATTGAGCCCTGGGGAGAAGACAGCTTACGCGTCCGGGCCACACTCAACACTCTGTTGGAAGGCCATGGTGCCCTCACGGCGCAACCATCCGCGCGCGCAGTCGTCAAGCGCGAGGGTGGCAAGACCACGATAACGGCAGGGGCCATCACCGCCGCGGTCGACGCCTTGGGGCACATCCGGTTCCTTCGGACCGATAGTGGGGCCGAACTGCTCGTCGAAAAGCCTATCCATTTCTGGTGGCCAGGGCCCCGCAATTTCACCGCAATGGGCAACGGCTATCAGCAGCTCGAACAGTCCTTTGCCGCGTATGAAGACGAACGGCTCTTCGGGCTGGGTCAGCATACCCACGGGCGTCTGGACCAAAAGGGCATAGTGCTCGACCTGGTACAACGCAATGCCGAAGTCACGATCCCATTTCTTTTCTCCAACCGCGGGTACGGGTTCCTCTGGAACAACCCGGCCGTCGGCCGGGTGGAACTGGGACGCACGGCAACGCGTTGGGTATCTGACAGCGCCCGGCAAATCGATTACTGGGTCACCACGGGATCTCCTGCGCAAATCATGGCCCGTTATGCCGAAGTCACCGGCCGCGCGCCCATGCTGCCCTCGTGGGCGGCTGGTTTCTGGCAGTCGAAGCTTCGCTACCGGACGCAGGAAGAGCTTCTCGACGTCGCGCGCGAGTACCACCGTCGCGGCCTGCCCCTTTCCGTCATCGTTGTGGACTTTTTCCACTGGACGCAGCTCGGCGACTGGCGCTTCGAGCCCAGCGAATGGCCGGACCCTCAAGCCATGGTCGACGAGCTATCGGCCCTGGGAGTTCGCCTGATGGTCTCAGTATGGCCGTCAGTGAGCGTGATGTCGTCGAATTACCAGCCCATGCTGAACGCTGGCTATTTCATCGCCACTGAACGAGGAGCGCCAGCCCATCATGCGGACTGGCCTGACCGCCATGCGAGCACACGGCTGCCGGTCGCCTTTTATGACGCGAGCAACCCCGAGGCTCGTGAGTACGTGTGGGACCAACTGTACGCGAACTACTACAGCTACGGGATAAAGCTCTTCTGGTTGGATGCTTGCGAGCCAGAACTTAGGCCAGGTCATGTCGATAACCTCCGCCTTAGAGTTGGGCCTGCAAGGGAAGTCCTGAACCGTTACCCCGCCGACCATGCTCGCACGATCTACGACGGCATGCGCGCCGCTGGAGAGGAGCAGGTCGTGAGCTTGGTGCGGTCGGCGTGGGCGGGAAGCCAGCAGTGGGGCGCCTTCTTGTGGTCTGGCGATATCCCGGCCACGTTCCAGTCTCTGGCCGCCCAGGTCCGAGCGGGCCTCAACGTGGGCCTGTCAGGTATCCCGTGGTGGTCGACTGACATCGGCGGCTTTCACGGAGGTGACCCGGACGACCCAGAGTACCGGGAGCTTATTGTCCGCTGGTTCCAATACGGGGTGTGGTGCCCGCTCTTCCGGCTTCACGGGGACCGCCTTCCCCGCAGCCCGCTCTCCCAGGCCATGTCCGGCGGGCCCAACGAAGTCTGGTCGTACGGGGACGAGGTCTACGCCATGCTGACCGAGATCTTGCGGCTCCGGGAACGCATAAAGCCCTATGTGTTGGAACAAATGGCCGCAGCCGCTAAAAGCGGAGCGCCGCCCATGAGGCCGCTTTGGTTCGACTTCCCCGACGACACCACCGCTTGGACAGTCGAGGACCAGTACTTGTTCGGGCCCTCGGTGCTGGTTGCGCCCGTCACAAGCTTCGCCGCACGCTCTCGGGACTTATACCTCCCCGAAGGGCCGGTTTGGACCGACGCCTACAGCCATAAGCGAACCAGCGGAGGGCAGTGGGCCACCGTCGAGGCACCGCTTGAACGCATACCCATATTCCTACGAGATGGTGCCGCAGGGCTCCCGTCGCTCTATCCGCCACCAGCAAGCTCCCACGGTGGGTGAACCGGCTCCGCCGCATCATCGATCGTTCCATGTACGTAGAAAGGGGGATATATCGAATCACCGTCATTACGGGCCGCATCGCTGAGTGCCAGTTGCCCGGAATATTTCGCCGTCCGCACCGTTCTCCGCCTAATTACGTCCTACGACACCACTGAAAGAGGTTACTGCCAATGATACCAACCAAGAGCTCTCAACAGGGCCGCCGAAGCGCCCTGCCTGTGAAACACATTTTTGCTGCTGCCGGGGCGTGCAGCCTGATCCTCGGGCTGACCACCACCCCGGCAAGCGCGTCCACGATGCGCCCAGCCCTGAGCGGGACGCTCACCATGAACGTGTTCACCTTCACCACGCCTGTCATGCAGCCTGTCATCGCAGCTTTTGAAAAACTCAACCCGGGCGTGCACATCCAGGCGGCCAACGTAGTCAACACGCCGAGCACCTATGTCCCGCTATTGCAGACTGAACGCCTCGCAGGAAATGAGCCCATGATCGACGAGACCTATGATGTGCTCACGCCAACGCTCGAGGTCGATGGTCTCCTCGGCGACCTCACGCCTGACCTCAAGGCTGGGAAGCCGTACCCGCAGAACTATTGGCTCAAGACGTTCGAAGCCTCTTATATCCCGCCCAAGGGCGCCCCGTTCGGCGTCGGTCAGGTGTTCGCTCTGGCTAACGAAGCCGATGCCACGGTCATCATGTACAACGAGACCGAGTTCCAAAAGGCAGGCGTACCGCTCCCGCAAAACGGGTGGACGTGGGGGGATATGCTCGCCGATGCCGCAAAACTCAATGTGGGATCCGGGCCCTCGCAAACGCAGTACGGTATTTGTGAACGACCGGACTGGCAGGCGGAGTACAACCCGGTGCTCAAGGCATACGGTGTGACCGCCTTCACAGAGACGCAGGCGACGCTCGACACGCCGGCTGCCCTCAGGGCCTGGACGTTGATGATCGACCCCATGCTGAACGGCGATGCCGTCCCTGAGGCTCAGCAGCAGGCGAAGAACGGGTCCTCCGGCTGCGAGCCCTTCTTCGAATCCGGCGAAGCGGCAATGTCGATCGAGGTGCGGGGCAACCTGCCCGGCTTGCAACAAGCTATAGGCACCAAGTTCAACTACAACGTTGTGCCAATGCCCTCGATCACGGCGGCCAACGGCAAGCAGGTAGTCCCGACGGGTGGCGGCAGCCTCGGCTGGGGCCTAGCTCCCAATGCCCTGCACAACTCGCTCGCCATCGCGTTCCTCCATTACCTGTTCTCGGCAGCGGGCCAAGCTGTGGCTGAGCAGACCTTCGGTGTGGTACCGGCCGTAGCCTCCCTGAACGGCCCGGATGCGCTTTGGAGGACCCAGTCCGGTGGGCCGGCCAACAGTGAGGCATACGTCATCGCTGCCGACACCGCCACCATCGCCCCGCAAACTCCTGGCACGGTGTTCACCCTGTCGAACACGGATATCCCGAATGCCGTGACGGCGGCGACTACCGGTCACCAAAGCATCGCCAAGGCGTTCACCAACCTCCAGAGCGAGATGGTCGCCGCCTATGCGTTGAACGGCTAACGGGGCCTGAAGTGTTGTCGGCCGCATAGTCCAAGCCCTAGCTTGACAAGCGACGGCCAGCCAAGAGCTGCGCCGTCGCTTGTCTTCCGGGATCCAGGGAGGAATGTTTTGAGTTCGCGGCCTCTAACGTCCACGGCACTCAGTTCTCGCCGTCGCGTTCGCGTCGGTCAGGTCTTCGGGGCACGGGCGGGTGTTGGGGCACCGTCGCCCCCGCCGCGTTCACGCCGCAGCGGCGCCACTCCATGGATCTTCCTCGCGCCCAACCTCATCATGTTCACCATCTTCGTGGTGTTACCGATCCTGGGCGGGCTCCTGCTCAGCTTTACTACGTGGGACATCACCAACGGTTGGCCCAAGTGGGTCGGGCTGGCGAACTACCACAGAATGTTCTCCGACCCGCTGGTCTGGCAGGCCGTGGTCACGACACTAAAGTTCATCGTGTTCGGTGTCGTCCCTACGATATTTATCGCTCTGGGACTGGCGATCCTGATCAATGTTCGTTTCCGCTTTGTCGCTGTCGTGCGGTCGCTTTACTTGATACCGGCAGCTATGTCCTACGCTGCTTCCGCCGTAGTCTGGCGGTACATATTCCTAGACGGGCCGGGCTACGGCGTGCTCGACTACGTTATCTCGAAGTTCGGCGTCACCCCACCGGACTGGATAGCCAGCCAGACCTGGGCGTTGCCGGCGTTGGACATAATCACCGTATGGTTGAGCCTGCCAGCGGCCACGATCCTCTATCTGGCTGCGCTGCAGCGGATCCCGGACTCCCTGCTCGAAGCGGCCGCGCTCGACGGGGCCGGCCTGGTCCGTCAAGTGCGCTACATCATATGGCCAGGTGTCCGCTACATGACTGTCCTGGTGGCGATTATCGCCTTGCTATCGTTTACCAATGGCTCGTTCGACCTGGTGAACATACTTACCAAGGGCGACCCGCTGTACGCTACGCAAACCCTCATTTATTACATATTTGTGAATGGTTTCAGCTATGGTTTCTTCGGGTATGCGGCCGCACTGTCTATCCTGCAGATCGCGGTTGTGGGAGGGCTCCTTCTCACCCTGCGCGTGATCTCGGGGCTCGTCAGGCGATGACCCGGTCCACCCGTTTCACGAGGCGCATTAGGATCTTGGTCGCGGTTGTAGTAGGCCTCGTGCTGGCGTCACCGATGTTGTACATGGTGGCCGCCTCACTGATGTCCAACACACAGTTGTCCGTGCAGCCGCCCGAAGTGATCCCGAGCTCTTTGCATTTTGCCAATTACTCTGACGCGTTCACTGGCATGACCCAGGTCATCCAATTGCGAAGCTTCCTCAACTCGGTGATCTTTACGACTGGAGCAGTGGGCCTGCAATGGCTCCTGTGCGTGAGCGGCGGGCTGGCGATAGCGAAGATGCACTTCAGAGGTCGGAGCTTCGTCACGGCGATGTTGGCCATTTCGCTGTTTATCCCGATCATCACGACCTTGATCCCTACTTTCATCGTGACCTACGAGCTGCACCTCATCAACACGTACCCTGGCCTCATACTGCCGATTGCCGCTCAGACGGGGTTCGGGACGCTGCTGTTCCGCCAGTACATGCGCCAGATGCCTGAGGAGCTGTTTGACGCGGCACGTATAGACGGGGCGTCGTGGTGGACCATTTTCCGCCGGCTGGTCGTGCCGCTGGCGAAACCGGCTACGGCCGCCTACCTCGCGATATCGGTGCTCACCGCTTGGAACATGTACCTGTGGCCACTGGTCGCCGCTGAGGGTGGGTCGTTGCAGGTGCTGACCCAGACACTGGCACTGGTCGGGACCACTGGCCAAGGCGAGATCACGCCACAGAACGTGATTTTCGCCTCGGTCGTTATCGTCACACTACCCATGATCCTGGTGTTTATTGTCGTCCAGGGCGCCTTCATAAGAGGCCTTACTGGTTCGGGAGTCGAGTAAGGATTCAGAGCATGTTGTGTGAGACAGAGGCCTGGATCGGGCCCGGCGCGGGCTCGCTGACACAAAGGACGGCGATGGATATTCGGGGAAAGCAGCTTCATTTCGGTGTTCATATGCAAGGACAACGGACGAACTGGGCCGATTACTTAAGTGCAGTCCGGGCGGTAGAGGCGATGGGTTACGGCTCGATATGGACCTTCGACCACCTCCTACCCTTTTCGGGTGCCGTTGACGGGGCGTGTTTTGAGACTTTGACCACACTGGGGGCCCTTGCCGTGGCAACGAGCAGAGTCAGGCTCGGGGCTCTGGTAAATGGGGTTGTCTATCGCCACCCCGCGATCCTGGCGAAGGCTGCGGCGCAGGTTGACCGAATGAGCGAAGGTAGGTTCGAGTTTTCTCTGGGCGCGGGTTGGGCGGCGAATGAGTTCCGCACCTACGGCCTCGGGTTCCCCTCGTTGACCGAACGGTATGCACGCCTAGAGGAAGCGATGCAGCTCGTGAAGCTTCTCTGGCGCGAACCTCGGACCACCTTCCACGGGCACTACTACCACGTCGACGATGCCCCCTGTGAGCCAAAACCCGTCCAATGGCCGCGCCCTCCGATCACGGTTGGAGGCACGGGGCAAGGGGCGCTGCGCGTTGCAGCTAGGCATGCTGACAGGCTGAATGTCATTGCTTCGCCTGAGAGATGCGCCGAGCTCATAGTGAAGCTTGGGGCGATGCGACAAGAAATGGGACTGAACTGTGACGAGATCGAGTTCTCGGTCCATACTACGTTGGCGCTAGCAACCACGAGGCAAGCTGCCGAGAGCTACGCCAGCAGGATCGCGGCAAGTCATGCGGTGGAGTTGGCCGACCTGCGCGACACCTGGCTCATCGGCGACACGGCTGCAGTGACGGCCAGGCTTCGACAGTACCTGGACGTCGGCATCAGCCATTTTATTTTCGCCGTCGGTTACCCGTTCGATCTCACGCCACTCCGGCTGTTCCAGGACAAGGTGCTGCCAGCACTGGCTTGAGGGGCTAGGCCAGTGCTTTAGGCGTTCGTGACTGCTTTGCCTTAGAGGTTGAGGGACCACTCATTTGCGGGCCCAAAGGAGCCGTGCGCCATGGGCATCCACCTCGATCTCATGAACGCGTTCGGGAGGGCCAAGTTGACCCCCTGACCACAGGTCATGGACGTCGCCATCGCCAATTGTGCCTTGGACGGGGACCGCAATGGAAGCTTGGCAAGCGCCGAGATTGAAAAGGGCCATGTACGAGGAGCCGTCGAGCCCATCTGCGGCCCATATTACGCAGTCCCCGCTGCGAGAAACCTGGCGCGGGTTGCGTGCGGACCGGTGCATCTCGAGCACCTCGCTGTTCGTGAGCAAGCCCATTGTCCAGTCGTCGAGGTCCGGGAGAAAGCTGCCAAGCATCAGCGGCGACCCTACGATCGACCACAGGCTCATCATCGTCCGTTGTTCGGCCCGGGTAAACCTCGCCCAGCGGTCTCCACAGCCGTGCTCGGACGAGCGGAGCGCAATCCTGCCGAGCGGCAACATATCGGCGTCCGGCCAGTGGCCGTTCCCCGAGAACGGCGCCCAGGCTCGACAGGGCTCGAACATCGAGTAGAGGTCCTCCCACCGGTCCCAGAAATCGCCGGTCATCCTCCACATGTCGGCGTTCTTGCGCAGGTGCTCGGCGTGCTCCGGCTCTATTGGGCCACACGACAAGCTCAGGACCATATCGTGGCCGGCCCGGTCGATCGCCCGCCTTATGCACTCGATCTCGCCCGCCGCGTACGGCAGCAAGATGTCGTCGACCTTCACGAAGTCGACACCCCATATCGCGTAGAGCGAGAACAGCGAGTCGTAATATTCCTGAGCCCCGACGGCACTGGGGTTCACCCCGTACATGTCGGTGTTCCAAGGGCAGATGGAGTTCGTTTGGGCGATATCCCTGGCGCCGGCGGTAGTGCCCAAGATCGGCGTGTTCGCGTGCACCGCCTGGCGCGGGACACCGCGCATCACATGGATACCGAATTTCAGGCCCAGGGCGTGGATGCGCCGCGCGAGGTACTCGAACCCGCTGCCCTCGGCCGCCGACGGGAAACGGTTCGCCGCTGGGACCAGCCGTGAGACCTCGTCCATCTCGAGGGGGACGAAGGGCCTGTACGCAGATGAGGACGCCCCGGGCTCGTACCACTGGATGTCGACAACGATGTACTCCCACCCAAAAGACGCCAGCCGCGCTGCCATGTACTCGGCATTCTCGAGGACCTCATCTTCTCGTACGCTCGCGCCGTAGACATCCCAGCTATTCCACCCGAGGGGTGGATGGGCAAGAACGGGCCCTTTCGGAACGGGCAGCACGGTCAGTCTCTATCACCTCAGCTCAAATGAGGTCGAGACGGGCCGCCATTTGGGGCATTTCCGCCATGGGCATGGCCGCCACGAGGAACATGGACTCGCCACCGGCTGGCCGGTTGACCCCGTACATGGACAGTCGGCCTTTGGTGGCCATCCACGCCCGCGGCGAGGAACCGGTGAGCAGGTGCGACGTTGGAGGTATGTGGAAGGGCCGGGCGGAGGTCGCCACGAGCTCCTCGGTACCCTCAAGCTGGTAGGCGCGTACGACCAGGGGCTGGCCGCCGATGACGAGGTGCTCTCCGGCCCGAAGAGCCGTGGTCGGCGCCGAGGCTGGGGTCATCATGGCGACTACGGCCGCAACCTGCGCAGGTTCGGGCGCCGCCGACCGGGAGGCGGCGAGCCAACCGAAACCCCCGGCTGCCACCACCACAATCAGGCAGGCTGCTGAAGCCAGGCGCAGGTGATGAGCGATGGCGGTGCGGACGAGCGACGGTGACCTGTCCCGGTTTACTACGACCGGGACGCTAGGGGCTTCAGTGGCGGCGAGGCCAACCGCAAGGGCAACTCGGCCCTGGAGCCCGGCGGGAGCGGGTTGGCGTAATTGCTCGAGCGCGAGGCGGGCGGCGCGGTCCGCCTGGACAGCTCGCCAGCACTGCTCACAACCGAGAAGGTGCTCGTCGAAGCGCCGTTCTTCTTCTGGGGAGAGCTCGCCGGCGAGGAAGGCGAGGATGGGCTGCTCAGGACACGTCACGGTTTATGTCCTCCTCCACCAGCAACGAAGCGAGGCGCTGCCGACCGCGGAACACCCGCGAGAGCACGGTGTTGCGGGGACAACCGAGAATCTCGGCCGCCTCCGACGCGCTGTGGCCCGCCAGGTCCATGAGCACGATCGCCAGCCGTTGCTCCTCGGGGACCCTGGCAAGGGCTCTAGAGACCGAAGCCCGGTCTATGTTCGCCAGCGCCTCCTCCGGCACGCTCACCTGCGGAGCTTCCGGCTCGTAGGGCTCCGGTAGGGAGACTTCGACAACGCGGCGCGCGCGGCGCCGCCCTTCGCTGCGGGCGAGGTTGAGGCAGATCGTAACGAGCCACGCTTTGGTGCTCGGCCCCCGGTGGCTGGCGAACGCCGCAAAAGCACGCAAGTAAGTCTCCTGGACGAGGTCCTCGGCGTGGTGGTGGTCCCTGCTTGTATGCCGTGCCACCCGGTACACGGCGTCGATATGGGGAAGAGATGCCTCGAGGAAGGCTCTCCCGTTGTCGTCCATTTGGCTCGCCTCGATCCTATTGGCACCTGGCACCCCGGCCTCCCGTGTATACAGACGCCGGGCGCGGCAAACTGATTGCGGGCCCGGACTGTCCGCTCGACGCGGGACGGACGGGACCAGTTCCTGGTCCGAAGCTGCAAAAGCCGGGAGGGTGTCACGCTCCCGGCCTTTTGCCGATGTACGACTTGCTGGTTAGTTGACGACGATGCCTGCAGGCGTAGCGCCGGCGGGGAGCAACGTCGGGGAGCTGGGCAGCTCGGTGAGGTTGCCGCCGTTCACGGCGAAGGCGCCGACGGCGCCGACGCGGCTCTCGTCGACGTATAGCGTCCGGCCATCTGGGCTCAGGCGGGCGTCAACTGCGCCAACGCCACCGGTGGCGCTAACCGGCGTGCTGCCGAGCAGGGTCAAGGCCCCGTTGGGGGCGATCCAGTACCGAGAAATGTCACCCGACCCGGTGTTCACCGTGAACAGGAACTGGCCGTCGTGGCTGATCTCGACCCAGCACGGGGCGGTCTGTCCGTCGGCGAACGGTACGGCCGTGATAGGCGACAGCGCACCGTTCCAGGCCACGTTGAAGGCCGAGACGGTACCCAGACCGGCCCCATTGTGAGCGTTGGAGACAAACAGCTGGAACGGGTCCGTGGGGCGGAACTCACTGCCGAAAGGCCCGGCTCCCTGGGCGGCGAGGGGAGACCCCGGAGCGGCGGTCAACAGCCCGTTGAAGCCTACGGAGAAGCTCTCGATCTGTGAGGTGCCGGTGAGGTTACCGACGAGTGTGTTGCCGATCGAGTTGAAAAGCACGTCGTCGGGTTGATAGCCGTTGGTCACGGGTACCGTAGAACCGGCCAAGGGCTGGAGCTGACCAAACGGGGAGAGTCTGAACCCCGTGAAGTTCGGGTCGACGGCGCCGGAGTTGGCAACGTACACGAGGCCCCAGTGCACCGCGATGCTCACCGGTGTCGGGCCGCCTGAGGAGACCACTCCGCCGGGGACGAGTTGCAGGCTGCCGTCCCAGCCGACCCGCAGGACCGAGATCTGACTACTGCCCGCATCTACCGCTAGCAGGTAGCGGCCGTCGCTACTGAATTGCAGTGCGCCCTGGGAGGCCAGGCCGGCACCCGTGCCGGCGCCGCCGGCCGGGAAAGGCGACCCCCGCATTGGCGTTAGCGACCCGTCGGCGTGGCGGTCGAAGGCCCCGATCGTGTTCGTTCCCGCCGTGTTGTCGTCGAGGTAGACATGGCCGACTACCGGAGAAAAGCTGGTCGGGACGTTCCCGGGGAAGCCAGCTGCGTTAGCAGTGCCGGTGACGAGGGTGCCGAGGATACCGGCAGCGCCGAGCGTGGCGACGCCGAGCGCAAGGCGCGCGCCCCGGTTGGTGTTCTTTCGCATCGTATTCGTAACCTCCGCAGGTTTGGGGGGGGAAGTGAGGAACGAGTTGTCCAACCCCACGTAATGGAGACGCCGGGCGGAGCAAAATGATTGCAACGTTGTCCGTTAGGCTCCGCCCATGATCACCTCGGTCCATGCCCTCGTTTACGCCGACGACGCGGAGGCAGCACGGGACTTCTTTCGCGACATCCTCGGCTGGCCTTATGTGGATGTCCATGACGACTGGTTGATCTTCAAGACGGGCCCGTCCGAGCTCGCCGTCCACCCGACCGCGGGAACCCACGGGGCCGAGACCTGGAAGATCGAACAGCACCACGAGATCACCCTGATGTGCGACGACATTGTGCGAACCGTTGCAGAATTGACGGCCAAAGGGGCAGTGTTCACACGCGAGATCCGCCAGCAGGGCTTTGGGATGACCACGATGGTCCAGGTCCCTGGAGCCGGTGAGATCATGCTCTACCAACCCGGCCACACCGTCGCCTACAACCTCTGACTCGGCTGCCGTCCTACGTAGGAGCGCCTGTAGAGCCCCCGACGGGGTTTCCCATCGCCTGGTCCAATTAGCCCTCGGAAAACAGCTATAGATGGACCAGGCGAGTGGCAAAGAGCCAAAATTGGCCCAAACATGCCGATATTGAGATGGCTTGG
>Ga0182024_10014092_pt1 | contig 15496 bp, 14 predicted proteins | sample P32metaG_FD_120480 | JGI IMG/M metagenome (GOLD analysis project Ga0182024, IMG submission 120480) | Permafrost microbial communities from Stordalen Mire, Sweden - P3-2 metaG (Illumina Assembly) | ecosystem: Environmental > Terrestrial > Soil > Wetlands > Permafrost | place: Sweden: Stordalen... | reverse complement strand
CGAATTTTGAAGAGTCCGGTGAAAGATATCGCCGAGAGCGACTGGGATGCGGTGCAGAACACCAACGTCACGGGCGTGCTGCGCGCCTGCCAGGCGTTTTACGAGCCGCTGCGCACGAGCGGACGTGGGCGCATCATAAATATCGCGTCGCTCAATTCGCTGGTCAGCCTGAACGGGGTCGCGGCGTATGCGGCGTCGAAAGCGGCGGTGATGGGGCTGACGCGGAGCCTGGCGGTCGAGTGGGCGAAGAGCAACATCAATGTGAATGCCATCGCTCCGGGCGTTTTTCGCACCGACCTTAATAAGGATCTGCTCGACAAAACCGAGCGCGGTCGCGAGTTGCTGCTGCGAACTCCGATGGGTCGCTTCGGGCGGGCGGAGGAACTGGTCGGCGCCGCGGTGCTGCTGGCCTCCGACGCGGCCAGCTTCATCACCGGGCAGTGTATCGCCGTCGATGGCGGATTTTTGGCGTCCGGCGTGAACGCGCTGAGTTGAATCTTCGCGAGTCTGTGGAAACGCGACGACCCGGTCGCTGACGCTCGCGGCTCCTTACGAATTTGTGATTTTCATCAATATCGGTACAGAGCCGGGAGCGCGAGCGACCGGGTGGTGTGGTTTTCGCGTGATCATCGTGTGGTTTCTTGAGAGAATTCTTCCGCCCGCCGGCAACTAACTGGAGGTGCGGGATCCGCTGATTGTACCGGCCGTCGCCGTCGCTTCAGGAATTTTTCTGGGGCGCGGGCTGATGTTCACGCGTTTCGAATCGTTGTGGCCGATCGCGGCGTTCGGATTGCTGGCGCTCGCGAATTCGCGGCTGCGGCCGGTATGCGTGACATTCGCGTGGCTCTGTTTGGGAATTTTCGCGGAAGCGTGGCACCGGCCGGGGCCACCGCCCGAAATCGACGCGGGCTCTCGCGAAACCATGATCCTCGAAGGCTGCGTGGTGGAGCCTACCGTCTTTTCGGCGAATCGCGAGCAGTTCACGCTGGAGCTCGATCGCGCGGCGCGGGCACGGGTCAGCCTGAATCTGCGCGACGGCGATCCGCCGCAGCGGCTCGACTACGGGCAGCACATCGAGATTGAAGCGCGCATCCGGCGGCCGCACAATTACAATAATCCGGGGTCGTTCGATTATGCCGGCTACCTCGCCCGGCAGAACATTTTCTGGACCGCGACCATGACCGCCGGCTCGACAGCGCGCGTCCTACCCGGCCGCTGCGGATCGCGATTCATGTCCGCGGTGTTCACCCTGCGCGTGGCCACGCTCGACCGTATTGAAGCGCTGTACGGCACCGACGCCTATTCGACCGGGATGATGGAGGCGATCCTCATCGGCGAAACGTCCAAGCTCGAAAAAATCTGGACCGAAAGTTTTCGCCGCACTGGCACTTTCCACGCGCTGGTGATCTCCGGCGTCCACGTGACCGTGCTAGCGGGGGTGTTGTTGTTTCTGCTGCGAATTTGTGCGCTGCCGGAAATTCCGGCGCTGGCCATCACCGCGGCGGCGGCCTGGATTTATGCGCTGGTTTCGGGCTTTTCCGCTCCGGTGGTGCGGGCCGCGGGAGGATTCACGTTGTATCTGATCGCGCGATTTTTTTTCCGGCGCGGACGCGTGCTGAATCTGCTGGCGGCGGTCGCACTAGTTTATCTGCTATGGGACCCCGGCCAGTTGTTCGACGCGAGCTTCGTGCTTTCCTTCCTGTGCGTGGCGGCGATCGGCGCGCTGGCGGCGCCGCTGCTGGAGGCGACCTCGATTCCCTATGCGCGGGGAATGCAGTCGATCGGCGACACGGAAATGGACCCGCTGCTCGCGCCGCGCGTGGCGCAGCTTCGCGTGGAGCTGCGGCTGGCGGCGGAGACGATGGCGCTGTGGCTACGGATCCCGCAGCAATGGGGTCTCGCCATCGTGGGAACCGCCGGCCGGGCGGCGTTATTCGCTTTCGAAATGGCGGTGATCTCGACCGTGGTCCAGATCGGGCTCTCGCTGCCCATGGCGGAATATTTCCATCGCGTCTCGTTTACCGGATTGACCGCGAATTTACTGATCGTGCCGCTGTTGAACGCGGTGGTTCCGCTCGGATTCATCGCCATTTTCAGCGGCTCGAAATGGGTCGCGGCGCTGGCCGGAGGACTGTTGAAACTGTCGGCCAGAATCGCCGCCTGGCACGCTTCAATGGAACCGGCCTGGCGCGTTCCGGACCCGCCCACCTGGCTGGCGCTGACGTTTATCGCGGCGTTGGTCGCGGTGGCCATGCTCGCGTACCGGAAGAAGTGGCGATGGCCGGCAGCCGGCGCGGTGCTCGGCGCCTTCGGATTGCTGGTGTTCCATCCGGGCGCGCCGGCGATCACTAAAGGGATGCTCGAATTGACCGCGGTCGACGTGGGGCAGGGCGACAGTCTGCTGCTGGTATTTCCGGAAGGAAAGACGATGATTATTGACGGCGGCGGATTGCTGCAATATGGCCGCCAGCGCCGGTCGAATCTCGATACCGGCGAAGATGTCGTCTCGCCTTATCTGTGGAGCCGAGGAATCCGCCGCGTGGATGTGATCGTGGCCACGCATGCGCACGAAGATCACTCCGGCGGAATCTGCGCGCTGATGGAAAATTTTCATCCGGCGGAACTATGGGTAGGGACCAATCCGTTGCGGAGAGTACTCGACTGCGCCAGCCGGTTTCGGGTCCGGGTTGTCGATAGACGGGCCGCGCCGCCGTTCCCGTTTGCGGGCGCGGCCATCGAAATTTTATCGCCCGCGGCGGATTATGTTTCGGCCAAAGCCGGCAACAACGATTCGCTGGCCTTTCGCGTCACCTACGGAGCGGAGAGCTTTGTTCTTACCGGCGATATGGAGCGTCCCATGGAATCACGGTTGTTATCCGATGACCGGGCGCTTCGCGGCAACGTGCTTAAGATCGGCCATCATGGCTCGAAGACGTCCACCATCGAGCCGTTCCTCGAAGCCGTATCGCCCTCGATTGCCATCATCTCGGCGGGACTCGATAATTCCTTCGGACACCCCAATAAGGACGTCCTGGCGAGGCTGGCGGAGCGGCACGTGGCGGTGTTGCGGACCGATAGTGACGGACTGGTGACGGTACGAACGGATGGCCGGCGAATTTCGGCGGACACTATGTTGTGGCGCGGCAAATCGGCTTGGTGGAATGGCGAAAGGAGCTTCGACTGGGCTCTCACCGACCCCTGGTGAGGTCGAAATGTAACGGGCAAACTCTTTTAAAATCAATAAAAACAAGTGAACCCAATCCCCTTCGGCGCGCATCTGTTACACTAGAACGAAGTCGAATGGTTCAGAGAACGTCACGTCCTGTCAAGAGTCGTGTTGCTGTGTGCGCGTACCTAGTACTAGCCGCGCCGTTTCTTGGGGCAGCGATGGTCGAGCCGGCGCCGGAAGATGCCGCGAGCGATCAGATTCTCAGTAAATATCTGACGGCCAAAGAAACTCAGGCCGCTACGCTGCGAGGGGCGGAGATGCAGGTGGATATCGACGCCAAACTGCCGCTGCTCGAAAAGCAAGGAACGCTCCGAGCATTGAGGCACATTTCGAAGCTCGGCAAGATCACCTACAAAGCGCTGGGATTTTCGGGCGACAACACTATCAAGAATGAAGTGATTTCGCGGTATCTTTCGGCCGAGGCGGATTCGCCGGATACGGCCATCACACCCGCCAATTACAAGTTCAAATACAAAGGACAGGAACAGCGCGACGGAATGGTAGTGCAGGTGTTTCAGATCACGCCGAGGAAAAAGCTGGTGGGCATGTTCCGCGGGGAACTGTGGTTGGACGCGGCCACGTCGATGCCGGTGCGGGAATCTGGCCGGCTGGTGAAAACGCCGTCTATTTTCCTCAAGAAAGTCGTATTTGTGAATGAATACGAGATGCGTGATGGCGTGGCCATACCTAAGCGCTTCCAGAGCACCGCGGACGTGCGGGTCTTTGGCCGCGCGGAGCTGAACATCGACTTCAGCAATTTCACCCGGCAAGAAGTTGCCGACGAGCTGGGAAACAGCTCCAACCGGTAAAGGAGATTCGGCAAGCTGTGCCCATGAGAACGTTGTTCTTAAACCCGCCTTCCTTCGAGGGCTTCGACGGCGGCGCGGGATCGCGATGGCCGTCGACGCGTGAAATCGAATCGTACTGGTATCCGGTGTGGTTGTGTTACCCGGCCGGAATGATCGAGGGCAGCAAAGTTCTGGACGCCCCGGCGCACGGTGTTTCCATCGAAGAAACGGTGGCGCAGGCACCGAATTTTGAACTGATGGTGTTGTTTACTTCGTCGCCCGGTTTTCACGTGGACGTGAAAATCGCGGAGATGATGAAGGACTCCAATCCCAAGCTGAAGGTCGCCTTCGTGGGGCCGCCGGTGACGATTGAGCCGGACAAAGTCCTGAACGCGTCGAAAGCCATCGATTTTATCGTCCGGCGCGAGTTCGATTACCAGATCGCCAATTACGCCAATGGCTCGCCGCTGGAGGACCTGCCGGGTGTGAGTTTCCGTAAGGACGGCGCCAACGTCCATAATCCGGAAGGCGGATATATCGAGAATCTGGACGAGCTGCCGTGGGTATCCAAAATTTATAAGCGGGACCTGGATTTCAAGAGGTACAGCGTGCCGTTTCTGCTGCACCCCTACATTTCCTTTTACACCACGCGCGGCTGTCCGGCCATGTGCACGTTTTGTTTGTGGCCGCAGACCCATTCCGGTCATCGGTGGCGGCTGCGATCGGCGCAGGATATCGTTAACGAGTGCCGCTATACGCTCGAGAATTTCCCCGGCCTGAAGGAAATTTTCTTCGACGACGATACTTTCAATTATCGGAAAGCGCGTACGCTGGAACTGACGGCGGAGTTGAAGAAACTGAAATTCACGTGGTCCTGCACCTCCCGCGTGACCACCGATTACGAAACGCTCAAAGCCATGAAAGACGCCGGCTGCCGGCTGCTGATCGTCGGTTACGAATCGGGCGACGAGCAGATCCTTCGCAATATCAAGAAGGGCGCCACCATCGATATGGCGAAGCGCTTCACCGACAACTGCCATAAGCTCGGCCTGGTGGTTCACGGCGACTTCATCGTGGGCTTGCCGGGCGAGACTCGCGACACGCTGCGCAACACCATCGACTTCGCCAAGCGCCTCGACGTAGAGACCATCCAGGTATCCATCGCGCACGCCTTTCCGGGCACCGAGTTTTACGACTACGCCAAGAAAAACAACCTGGTGCAGATCAACATGGCGGACGAGGAAGGCCATCAGTTGCCGAACGTCGTTTACCCCGGCATTCTGGAGCGCGAAGAGCTGGTCGACTGGGTGGAGCGGTTCTACGGCGAATATTATTTCCGGCCCAAAGCGGCGTGGCGGATCGTGCGCAAAGCGATTTTCGACAATCACGAGCGCGCCCGTCTGTACAAAGAGGCCAAGGCCTATTTGTCGCTGCGCCATAAACGGAAGCTGTACGTTGCCGAGCAAAAGGCCAGCCGCGTTTTAGAAGAGGAACGCTCCCAGGCCGGATGAAGAACGTCGAGCGTCTTCGCATGAAGACGCGGCTGTTCACGATCATCGTGGTCCTCTCGAATGCCGTGGGAAATTTCGCGCTGGCTTCCGGCATGCGAAATCGCACCACGGCCTCCGTGTTCGATTATCTGACCGCCCTTTTCAGCCCCTGGGTAATGACCGGGATCGCGCTGCTGATCGTGTGGCTGCTCTCGCGGATGGCGCTGCTCAGCTGGGCGGATTTGAGCTACGTGCTGCCGGTGACCTCCCTTGGTTACGTGGCCAACGCGCTGATCGGCCGCTGGTTCCTCAATGAGCAGGTGACCACGGCGCGCTGGGGCGGGACGCTGCTGATCGTCGCCGGAACGGTGCTGGTGGGAATCGGCAGCCCGCAGACTCATCACGCCGAGCCGGAAAAACGGAGCGGACGTTGAAGGCCGGAATTCTGTTGGCGACCATGGTGGGAAGCACCGTGCTGGGCGATCTGCTGCAAAGCGTGGAGATGAAACGGCACGGCGAGATCAAGGAATTTCATCCGCGCGGCATCGCCCGGGTGCTGGCGACGCTGGCGCAAAAAAAATTCCTGATCATCGCCATTCTGTTCATGGCCGTATCTTTCTTCGCGTTCATGACGCTGCTCGAGTCGACCGATCTGAGCTTCGCCGTGCCCGCGTCGGCGGCGACCCTGGTGTTTGAAACGATTCTCGCGAGAATTGTTCTAAAGGAACGCGTGGATTCGCGGCGCTGGGTGGGAGCCTGCCTGGTGGCCGTCGGTGTTGCCCTGCTGGCGAAGTGATCTTCGTCCTCGCGATCGCCGCCGCGTACCAGCTATTCGCGATCGTCGCCTGCCTGTTTCGCAAAAACCCAACGCGCCCCGCGATTCCATCCCATCCGGTTTCGATCTTAAAGCCGGTTCGTGGAATCGACGCCGGCTTTCGCCAGGCGATCGCGTCCCATTTGGATCTTACAGGCGAGTTCGAGTTGCTCTGCGGCGTCCGTTCGCTCGACGATCCCGCGGTCACGTTACTGCGGCGGGAGTTTCCGCAAGTACGAATTGTCGAGTGCCGCACCAGGACTCCCAATGGAAAAGCGGGCGTGCTGATCGACCTGGTGGCGGCCGCGCAGTATCCCATCCTGGTGGTGAACGACGCCGACATTCGCGTCGAACCGGATTATCTGGCGCGCGTCACCGCGCCGCTGGCCGATCCAGCCGTCGGGTTGGTGACCTGCCTCTATCGTCCCAACGGAGAAACGTTCGCGGCGCGATTCGAAGGGCTGGGCGTTTCGACCGACTTTGCGCCGTCGACACTCGTCGCCCGGCTGGCGGGAGTGGACGAGTTCGCCATGGGATCGACGCTGGCCTTCCGGCGCGCGGATCTCGACCGGATCGGCGGATTCGCGGCCGTGGCGGATTATCTGGCGGACGATTATCAGCTCGGCCACCGGCTGCATGGGCTGGGATTAAAGTGCCTGCTGTCGGATGTCATCGTCGAAACGCATCTCGGCGGCGGATGGTCCGATGTCTGGCGTCATCAGGTCCGGTGGGCGCGGACCATCCGCGTTTCGAAATTCGGCGGCTACCTGGGACTGCCTGTAACCTTCGCTACATTCTGGGCCGCGGCGGCGGCGTGTGCCGGTGAATGGCCGTGGGGAGCGGCCTTGCTCGCGGTGCGAATGACCATGGCGATCGTCTCCGGGTGGTTTATCGTACGGAGCCGCGACGTGTGGCGATTATGGTGGGCCATCCCGCTGCGCGATCTGTTCGGCGCGGCGGTCTGGATCGTCGCGCTGTTTGGAAATTCGGTGACCTGGCGCGGGGAGCGGCTGCGCATCGACCGCGAAGGCCGGATTGCCCGGAATCAGATGTAATTTTGACCGACGCGCGGCCGAATCACTTTCTTTTCGCGTGAACGCTCGCCCGCGGCCATCGCGGCGCTCCACTCCGCGCGGTTCAAGTTTGGCCCTCGCTAATCTCCGTTCGCTTCGTATTCACACGATTCGCCAGCTTGGTAACGTCACGCCGCGAATCCGCAGTCGCGCGGTCTGCGAATTGCAAGATCACTGCGCCGGCTCGAAATCATTTAGAGGAGTTATCTATGAAAATGGATTCGCTCGACACTCTGCTCATTGCAGAACTCAGAGATATCTACGATGCGGAAAAACAAATCACCCGCGCCCTGCCGAAACTGACCAAGGCAGCCAGTTCGGAGCAGCTGAAAGAGGCTCTCGCGGAGCATCTGGAAATCACCAAAGGTCAGATCGGCCGGCTCGAAGAGATCTTCGGCATGCTCGACGAGAAACCGAAGAGCCACCCCTGCGCCGGCATGAAGGGAATTCTCGAAGAGGGCGGAGAGATCCTGAAGGCCGACAAGCGCGGCGGGAATCGGAATTTGCTGGACGCCGCCATCATCGCGGGGGCACAGAAAGTGGAACATTACGAAATGGCCGCCTACGGGACGCTGCGGACCTATGCGGAGATGCTGGGGAACGAACGCATCGCGCAGCTGCTGGAGCAGACCAAACAGGAAGAAGCGGAAGCTGATCGAAAATTGTCGTCTATTTCCGAAGAACTGCTTACCGCTGAAAACACCGCTTCCGGCGAAGAAGACACGGATCAGGAGGACGAGGAGATGCAGGAAGAGGTCGGTAACGGGACCAGACACGGCGCGCGTCGGCCCGCCGCGAGCGGATCTTCCCGGCACTAGAAGTGACGAAAACGGAATGAAAATAGGTGATTTATGCGATTTTTCTTTTCGATGACAATCGCTTTGGGGATGTGCCTGAGCGCTTATTCTCAATCTTCCCGCAGCTCGGATGAAGCTGCGGACCACACCTTTCTAAAGAATGCCGCCCAAGGAGGCATGGCGGAGGTACAACTCGGCCAACTGGCCGAAAAGAATGGCTCCAACGCGGCGGTGAAACAATTCGGCCAGCGCATGGTGACCGATCACACCAGGATGGGCGATGAGGTCAAGAGTCTGGCCGCGACCAAGAACGTCACACTTCCCGCAACTCTAAATTCCAAAGACCAGGCTCTTTATAAGAGCCTTTCCGCTAAGACGGGAAGTGACTTCGACCGGGCCTACATTTCTGCGATGGTTAAGGATCACAATCACGATATCGCCGACTTTCAGCAGGAGGCGAACTCGGGTAACGATCCGGACATCAAGTCGCTCGCGGCGCGGGCGCGGCCTACTCTGCAGGAACATCTGCGTCTCGCCGAGGACGCCGCCAGACAGTTGGGGATGACTACTTCAACCGGCCCGGGCATGCGCTAACTTCGCCGGCGATGCTCAAGTCTAACGGAGGCCAGCGGATCTACCATTCGCTGGTTTCCGATTGGACTCTCCGCCAAAACTCACGTCGATCGCGACGTTCGTATCAGCCGTCACTCTCGCTTGCCCAACGCCGCCGGTAAAACGAAAACGCAGACAACACCAGGTTCTCTGCGTCTTCGATTTATAACTGTGGAAACGATTCGTTAGGAGAAACGTCCGCTACGCGCGCCGGGGCGATCGGCGTTGGCGAAGTCGCCTTTCTTTTCGGACGTGGAAGCGACATCCGTGGCTCCAGTGTCTTCCAGAATTTTCTTGGCGCGATTGGCCCACTCCGAACTGTCGGTGTGAACCGAGAGCAGAATGTTGCCGTTCTTAATCATGCCTTCGTAACGTTTGGCCTCGTATTCCGGAATTCCCATTCCGATCAGAGCTCCCGCGATCCCGCCGACCACGCCGCCCGCGCCGATCCCCGTGAGGGCTCCGATAATCGGCCCCGCCGCAATCAGCGGACCGACCCCTGGAATCGCCAGAGCGCCGATGCCCGCGAGCCATCCGAGCGCGCCACCGATAACTCCGCCGGCGACCGCTCCGGTCGCGGTTCCCTCCGGAGCTTTGGTGTCCTTCTGATGCGCGAATTCCTTGGTTCCGACGTTTTCCGGAAATAAAACGGAAATGTCCGTATTCCGGAAGCCGCCCGCCTTCAACTCATCGACGCCGTTCTCTACCTGCTGCCTGGTTTTGTAAATTCCGAAAACTGCTGTGTTCGCCATGTTTGCTCCTTATTGTTTCTTCGGTGCGATCGTAAGTTCGTTGTTCACGGCGGATACGCCCGCCACGGCTTTCGCTTTCGCCTCAATGGCGGCCTTTTCGTCCTCGCTTCTTACCGGACCGCGTAACGTCACCGTTCCGTCCTGGGCAATGATCTTCACATTGTGCGCGTAAGTAGAAAGCGTCTTATCGTCCATCACGGACTTGCGGATCTGCTGGGTCAATTGCCGGTCGGACTTATTCATGGCCTGCTGATCGGCCGTCTGCCCGCCGTCCTTATTTGCGCGCGTATTATCGGGCTTGACAGGCGGATCCTGGTAGCCGTACATACCGGCGGAACATGCAAGAAAAGATATCAATGTTGCCGACATCATCCACCGCGGTTGCTTCATAACACCTCCATGAAATGAGACTGTGCACAGAAATGTACGTTTCAACGCAATTCCGTTCGCGCCTGGGTTGCACTGACGGTACATACAGCCTTGCCCGTCAGAGTTGCGTGAAAACGTGGCGACCCGGTCGCTGGCGCTTCCGGCTCTGTGTCGGGTTTCGAGTCAAATGATCGATTTGTCCGACCTATTCGCACCGAGCCGCGAGCGCCAGCGACCGGGTGGTCTGGTTTTCACACAGGCTCGTCAGTGGGGGGGAATCCGCAAGTGACGCGAGTTCGCACACGCTCTCGCATCATCGATTCGCCGCGCGTTCGCGCCAAGCCGCGAGCGACAGACTACTGCAACACCACCACGTCGATGTTCCCGCTTCTCTGTCCCGTGGTCACCGCCACCGCATCTCCGGAACGAAACAACGTCAAGTCGACGGAGCCGCCGCCCACCTCCAGGCCGCTGATTTTGACCTGATCCAAAAACGGCGGCAACACCGGATGGACCAGCGTGATGCGCCGTTTCATGGCGTCAATCGAAAGTCCCATCGACGATTGCAACAGGGAAAACACCGACGCCGCCGCCCAAGCCTGTGGAGAGCAGGCCACCGGGTATGAGGTCGGTCCTTTGCCGGTGCGGCGCGCAAACCCGCAGAACAGTTCCGGAAGGCGGTTGAAATCGAAGTGGGTGGACGCTTCAAAGAATCCGCTCAACAGCGTGGCCGCCAGGTGGGTCAATCCATAGCGCGCGAATCCCGCGGCGATCAGGGCATTATCGTGCGGCCAGATGGAGCCGTCATGATAGGACATCGGATTGTAGCGGGCCTCGCAGTCGGCCACCGTGCGAATCCCCCAACCGGTATAGAATCGATCGGCCAGAAGATTCGAGGCGACCATCGGCGCGTGCTCCGCGCTGGCGATTCCCGAAAACAGGCACTGCCCCGCGTTGGACGTTCGCACCGCGCACTGGCGGTTGTTCCCGTCGAGAGCCAGCGCATAGACGCCCAGTTCCTCGCACCAGAAGCGGTCCTCGAAGCGGGTGTGCAGCGTTTGCGCCTCCCGCATCAAACGTTGCGCGATGGGCTGATTTCCGAGCGCCGCCGCAATGGTCGCCGTTTCTAATTTCGCGGCGTACACATATCCTTGCACTTCGCACAGCGCGATGGGCGATGGCGCCAGCGTGCCGTCGGCGTGGAAAACCGAATCCTGGGAATCTTTCCAGCCCTGTTGCGCCAGGCCGTTCGCCGATTTGCGGTGGTAGTCGACAAACCCGTCGCCGTTGCTGTCCCCATAGCAATCGATCCATTCCATCGCCATTTCCAGGTTCGGCCAGATGGATTTCAGGAACGCCAGATCGCCGGTGCGGCGGTAATATTCGCCGGCCAGAATAAGATACAGCGGCGTCGAATCGACGCTGCCGTAGTAGCGTCGGAAAGGAATTTCACCGAGCGCCGCCATTTCGCCGCGGCGCGCCTCGTGCAGAATTTTTCCCGGCTCGGCATCCTGTTCCGGCGAAAACGTGGTTGCCTGGGTCGCGCTCAGAAATCCCAGCACGCCGCGCGCGATTCCCGGCGACGTCCACAGGCATTCGAGAGCGGTGATGATTCCGTCGCGTCCGAACGGCGTCGCGAACCACGGCACGCCTCCGTAGGGGTACACACCTTCCGGCTCGGACGTCAGCAGCATGTTCAAATCCACGCGCGACCGGTCCAGCCATCGGTTGAACTGCTCATTCGAGGTTCTCACGGAAATCGTGAGATGGTCGGAGCTTTCGGCCGCGGCGCTGGCGCGGGTCAACGCATGGCCGTGGTCCATCCGTTCCGGCTCTTGCTCGCCGACTTGACAGGCGAAGGTTAAGTCCAGGCACCGCTCCTCGCCGGGGGCCAGCCTCAAGGTAAAGTGCATCGAAGAAGGCAGCGTCACCTGCGGCGGGCTGGCGGAACGGATCACCGTGCTGCGTCTCACCCGATCCAGTCCGTCGTAGCTTAAAGTCACCTCGCCGTCGCCCACCTCCGGCCGGTGAATGGTTCCGCGGCGCTCTCTTTTATTGCCGCGCACTTCGAAAATGTCGGCGTAATCCGAGTCGAACTCCACGGTGAGGCTGATGTCGGTGGCCTCCAGCGAGAAGTTTCGCACGCGCACCTGCTCGAAGAGCTGCTGCTTCCACAAGAACTGCGAGCGAAAAATGTGCAAGGTGCCGCGCAGCAAGAAGATCCGGCCTTCGAAGTAAACATCTGGATTGGTCAGATCCGCGGAGAGCAGCACGTTGTCGCGCCGCACCGTCGAACTGAGCAGCAGCGGACGTCCGTTGGCGAATTTCAGCTTTAGAGACGATAGAAAACGGGTGCCCCCGTGGTACAGTCCCTCGCCCACCCGCGTGCTCGAATCGATGTCGCCGAAGGGATCGAACAGAGCGAAAGTGTCTTCGTGCTTCAGGACCAGGTCGCGCTCCGGCGGCAGATCCGACGACACCAGAATGTAAAATTGCTCTTCCAGTTCGGAAGCTTCCTTCACATGCATTCTTGAACCTCCACCGCCACGGCCGGGCTGGCCGGCAGTTGCAGTTTCTCGAAGAGCCGCGCATAGTCGCCGGCCATCCGCGCCGCGCTGAATCGTTGTTCGAACATCTGCCGGCACAAAGCGCGGCTCAAGGCGGGGAGATTTTCGACGGCCCGCACCGCCTCGGCGATGTCCTTGACGATAAATCCGTTCACGCCGTCGTCGATCACTTCGGGCACGGAGCCTTTGGGAAACGCGATCACCGGCGTACCGCAAGCCATCGCCTCGATCATAACGATTCCAAACGGTTCGGGCCAGTCGATCGGGAACAGCAACGCCGCCGCCTTCCCGAGCAGCCGCTGTTTGTCCTTGTCGCCCACCTCGTTCACGAACTCAATTTGAGGATTGTCGAGCAAGGGCTTGATTTTCTCATCGAAGTACTCCTGATCCGCCTTGTCCACCTTGGCCGCGATCCGCAGCGGCATGCCCGCCTCCCGGGCGATCTCGATCGCTCGATCCACGCCCTTTTCCGGAGAAATGCGCCCCAGGAACACCAGGTAAGGCTCGGGCGATTCTTCGAGAGCGTAAAGATTCTTCGGCAATCCATGGTGCACCATGCCGACCCAATTTACCCAGGGCAGCGGCGCGCGCTGCGCCTTCGATATGGAAATGAGCGGCACGTCGGGGAAGGTCCGGTACAACGACGCCAGTTCCGGAAGGTCCAGGCGACCATGGAGCGTCGTCACACACGGGGTTTCCATCCTGCTCGAAACGGGGTAATGAAGGTAATCGATATGAAAATGAATGATGTCGAAGTCCCGTTCCCGGCGAAATACCTCTTCCATCATCATGATGTGCGCCGCCAGCGGGTCCCGGCACTCCGGATCCAGCCGGAGCGAGCGCTTGCAGGGCGACACCAGATTGGCGCGAGTTCTCGAATCGCCGCTGGCGAATAAAGTGACCTCGTGTCCCTGCCGGACCAGTTCCTCTGTCAAATAGGAGACAACCCGTTCCGTGCCACCGTATTTCGCGGGCGGAACACTCTCATACAACGGTGCTACCTGTGCAATTTTCAAGGATCTGACTCCACAATCTCAATTGACGGACGCAGCTCGGGAGAAAAAGTCGGGGAGCGAAACGGCTAACTGGTGGAAGCGCTGGCGTTGCTTAGCCAAAACGCAGTTCAAATAGCCGAAAAGGTCGAGATCGTGAAAATGCACGATCTCGACCTTAATCTGCTCTAAAACCGCCTTAACGAGCCTTAAATGCTCACGTGCGCCCGGAGGGAGCGGGTATGCGACACTGAGAATCGTAAAACCCATCAAGTCTCAGGTCGGTCAGGAGCACCCGTGGTGCCAAATCTAGCGATTGCCGGTTGGCCCTGTTTCCGGCCGGGCAATGTCGATCCCGCCGCGGAAATAGGCGCCGTCCTCGATCACGATTCCGGCGGTTTTTACGTCGCCCACCAGATTCGCGCCTTTTCGCAGAACGATTCGTTGCGTCGCCTCGACGTTACCTTTTACGGTCCCGCCGACGACTACTTCGGCGGCCTTGATATTCGCATCGGCTTTGCCGGTGGCGCCCACCGTCAAACGGTTGCGGGCTTCGAGTTTCCCCTCCACCTCGCCGTCGATCATGATGTCTTCTTTGCTGGTGATGTCCCCTTTTATTTTCATGGTGCTGCCGATTACAGCGCCGGTCCCGCTCGAAATCGGCTCAGATGCCGCCGGACGCGGAGCGGAAGCTGCCGGAGTCGGGGCGGACGCAGGAGTAGCCGGGGAGTTTTGATCTTTATTCCACATGATAGGTAACATTATGCACGCAAAATGCCACGTTTCAACTTTTGATTCTGTTACCCTTGCCGGCCCGGCCGCCGCCGCCGGGTCGCATTTTCTACTGGATCGTGGCAGAAGTTTCCTGTTGGAAACAAGGCGAGGACCGCGTGGATCTAACGGTTGATGGGCAGACCCCGCGCCCGATGACTGCCCCCACGTCTACCTATCGCCTGCAACTTCAGCCGCAATTCGGATTCGCGGAAGCGCGCGACATCGCCGATTACCTGCGCGACCTGGGAATTTCTCATGTTTACTGTTCGCCCTACCTGCAGGCCGCGCCGGGAAGCACCCACGGCTACGATGTGGTCGATTATCATCACGTCAACGCCGAGCTGGGCGGCGAAGCGGGGCGCCAAAGTTTTTGCCGCAAACTGGTCGACTGTGGACTGGGACAAGTGCTCGACATTGTTCCCAATCACATGGCCATCGCCGGCGAGCACAACGCGTGGTGGTGGGATACGCTCGAAAACGGCGCGGCCAGCCGTTATGCGCCGTACTTCGATATCGACTGGAATTCTCCCGAGGAGCGGCTGCGGAACAAAATCGTGTTGCCGCTGCTAGGCGATCATTACGGACTGGTGCTGGCGGCCGGCGAGATCAAGCTGGAACGGCGCGCGGGCAGCTTCGTCATCCGCTATTTCGATCACACCTTTCCGGTGGCGCCGGAATCGCTGGCCACGCTGCTGACCAAAGCCGCCGAACAGGCGGGCTCGGCGCAACTGGGATTTATCGCGGATTCGCTGGCGGTTTTGCCGGGGGCGATCGACTCCGACTGGGCGTCTCTTGAAACGCATCATCGCGACAAAGAAGTGATCCGCGAGCTGCTGACGCGCCTGGCGGCGGAGCAGCCCGAAGTCGCCGCCGCGATCGATTCAACCGTGGCAGAAACCAATCAAAACATCGACGAGCTGGATGCGTTGCTGTCGCGCCAGAATTATCGTTTGTCGCGCTGGCGCACGGCGGAACGGGAGTTGGTTTACCGGCGCTTTTTCGACATCAATACGCTGGTGGGGGTACGGACCGAGGATTCGCGCGTCTTCGAAGACACCCATTGTCTGGTGATCAAATGGCTGCAAGCGGGCGAGCTCGATGGAGTCCGCGTGGATCATCCCGACGGTCTCCGCGATCCGGCGCAATATTTCAACCGCCTGTGCGATGCGGCGGCGACGGCCTGGATCGTGGCCGAAAAAATCCTGCAGCCGGGCGAACACCTACCCGAATCGTGGGATG
>Ga0182024_10014091_pt1 | contig 15497 bp, 12 predicted proteins | sample P32metaG_FD_120480 | JGI IMG/M metagenome (GOLD analysis project Ga0182024, IMG submission 120480) | Permafrost microbial communities from Stordalen Mire, Sweden - P3-2 metaG (Illumina Assembly) | ecosystem: Environmental > Terrestrial > Soil > Wetlands > Permafrost | place: Sweden: Stordalen... | reverse complement strand
CCAATCCGCGTTTCCATAATCGTGTCAGCAACTCTTCATAGTCCTCGGTGGTTTCCGCCGAAGCCGCCACCCAGTCCAGCACTTCAAATCCGCCGCCTTCTCGCACGCCCACCGCCACCAGCAGCACGCCTTTGCGTTCTGGTTGTGAAACACTCCGCCGATAGCGCAGGTAGATTCCGTCCACCACGATGGCCCGATAACGTCCCGGCGCAATCGCTGCGCTGCGCCGCTCGTCGACTTGCTCTTGCGCTTGCTTCAGCACCGCTCCGATCGTGGCTGGCGACAGCGTCCCACCTAAAAACCGCCGCACCCATCCAACCACCTTGCGCTGGCTCAGTCCCCCCACCGTCAGCGCGAACAGCATTTGATCCAACCCGTGCCGCTCATAGCGTTCCACCAGCCCGATCTCTTCCCGCCCACGCAACCGCGGTACGCGCACCTGCTCCAAGCTTCCCCACAGCGTCGTCCAACACTTCCGCACCGTGTAGCCCCAACGGTACACTTTCTCGCCCCGCTGCTTCGCCTCGCTCACTCGCCGGTCTCGCTCGGCTTGCAGTAAACCCTCGATAGCTCCCTTCAGCATCCCCCGCGCTTGCCCTTCCACCTGTTGCCAAGCTTGTTCCATCAACTCCCGCAGTGCTACCCTTCTGATAGGTGATATAGACATAGGGTGTCTCCTCTCTTCGATTCCCGCTAGGGTCGTTGGTTCTGGAGACACCCTTGCTTTTTCTTCCCACATTTTCAACAGGAAATCTTACAGACACGAACGTCAAAGAAGCGTCACGCATTCGCGGAATGATAAGTCGGGCCTTTTCCATAATCTCGCGATTTGGCACCAAGGCTCCATCGAGAACCGACAATGCAATCGATGAAAGTTAAATTACTCCTAACCTACGTAAGGGATCAGTACAGCAGCAGTGACGACGAACAACCATAACAACAACTCCGTGAAGCCCGCAAGTCTGGCCACGGAAGATGGTTCCGGCGATTTTTCCCACATCGGCGCCTTCTGCTGAATCACGATATGAAGCAGCAATCCTAAGGGGACTAGTATGCCCAACTTGGTCAGAAAGGCGATGTTCGTGAGATATGTCGCAGCCGAGACGGAGAAAAGCAGAAATCCGCCCAGGAAAGCTAATCCAAATCCGATCCAGTTCCAGATAAATAATGGAACGGAGAGTTGTAATGGCTGCGTGGATTTTCTACCAACCCCGAGAAGACGGAGATCGACGGCCACGCTAGTTCCAACCCACAATGACAACCCGGTGAAATGGATGGCCTGAACGAATGGATAGACCCAATCCGAACCGGCAATCGACAGAGCAAAGGGTCTGTTCTGCAGCCAGGAACCGAAATTAGCCAACGAACCGTCCATTCTATTAGACCTCCCATTGCTGCCGTTCTGAATTTGCTGATTCTACAGGCTGCAGAAAAAGTCCCAATAACTTTTGCCATTCCGAGCGGAGCGAGGAATCTCGCCTTCTTTTCAAGCAGTTAAAACACGGAGAGATTCCTCGCTCCGCTCGGAATGACAAAATGATTTACTGTTTCCACTATCTGCCTAGCCTGCAATTCCTTAAGTTTGTTCATTCAACGTAACAACACAGGTATGACCCAATGATCTTCGCACTGTTTATCCGACGTTGGTAAGGGCAGGGACCTCGACACCCGCAATGATTGCTCCAACCCATAAACAGATCGAAACGATGGCCAATAATTTCGCCCATGCCGGCATGGCCGGCGATTGATCCCACTTGCGTATTTTTTTCTGGACAAGGATATTCGCTGCGATTGCCAGCAGGACTATGGTTATCTTGTCGTAAAAGATGTCGTTCCCATAGTAAGAAGGCGCGGAACCCGCAAACATGAGGAATCCTGACAGAAAATTGAATGCCAGCGAAATCCACATCCAGGGAAGGAGCCAATCCGCGAGTTGCGTAGCTTGTAATCGGCGCCCCACAAGACCAAGAATTCGCAAATCCACGATCACCATCGATCCGACCAAGATAAACATGCTGAAGTAATGGACGATCTCCAGGGTCGCGGCAGTCCATGCCGTTCCGTTAATTGAAGCGATAAATGAATTGTCCTGCAGCCACCTGCAGATGTGAAGAAGCATGGCTCAACAATCTCCCGGTGACCAGGTTCGCGCCATTTGGTGCATGGAACTGAAGGGGCGCTCTAGTGCGCGGCAGCGTTCTTTACATTTTCGGGTACGGGAAAGACCAGGTATGGATTGTTGGCGTCCAGTATTTTTACTTGTATATCGAGTACTTGATGGCCACCCTGCTTCCGAACGATATGGCCCGGAGACTTGACGTCGGTTGCGATCTCACCGTGATCCTTGTAGTCGGAATATTCTGTTTCGGTAATTAGGTTGGTGAGCGCTGGATTATCGGTCCGGGTCTCAACTTTTGCGATTTCATTCTGGGCATCAAGAGTCGCCTTTACCGTCACACCGGCAAGTTGCCCACTTAGAGGAAACGTAATGACCTTGGCGCCATTTTCGGTCGTGACCTTGGTTTTGTCGCCTGCAGCTAATGCTGCCTTTATGGCGCCGTAAGGAAGAGTCCAGAGTTGAAGAAGGCGGTTGCTGACCGAGGCCATGGATGGAGTGGCGGTTCCTTTTCCCGGAACCAAACCCGCGCCAATTTCGGACTCATCCCAGGCGTATTTATCGCGCACCACTTCAATCGTGCGTTGTGTCACGGCGCCGGCTTGGGCCGGCGCGCCAGAACTGCTGCGAGTCATTTCCACGCGCATGGCGGGCGGATTGTAACCGAGGGCGGCGTGATATTCGGTTTTAACCGCCGCTCCCGGTTCACCTGGTTTATTTGATTGGTTATATACATAAGTAGTACCGCTGCCCCAAATCTCCATGGTGTTAATTACATCGACTTCGGGGAGCCGTTGGCCTCCTACTCCTGACCATCGAGCAAGGCCGACAGCTTCGGCAGCAACCTTCAGAGTATCCGCAACTTCGGATGTGCTGGATTTATTTGCGTCGTCCGCGGTTGCGGCAGTAGCAGGAGTGGTTTTCGCGCCGGCGCTTGCTTTGGAGGAGTTACTTTGCCCACGGGCACCCTGAAAAAAAAGAGCCGCAAGAGCCGCTATCACCAAAGCCTTTCCCGCAATTTCTTTCAACGTTCCCGCTTGCATGGGCATGCCGCCTCCTGGCGCAAACTCCCGGGGCCTGAGGGTATCAAAATATTTTCTAGTGATGTTCTTTGGTAACGACGTGAGCGAAATCTCTCTCACTGCAAGGCAGCGATTCATCGAGTATTGCCTTGGGATTAGGATTGAGGAGCGCTACGCGCGGAGTCGTTGTCCAAGGTTCGAGCAGCACATCAGGATCCTCTACGGTGACCGTCCAGGTGAGAGTGTTACCGTCGCGATGCAAGCGTTCGATGACGTGCATGTTTTCGCTGTGGAAATAGCCGCCGAGTTGATCGAACCAACTGGTGCTGTTGAAACCGATGGAGTCGATCACCATGGTGTCGCCTTCCCAGTGGCCAATCGATTCTCCGTTCCAGGTGCCGTCCAAATCTTCCAAGTTGGTGTGCTTGCGGCCATCGGTGGGAATCATGCGATAGCTCGTAGCGGTGGCAATCAAGCCGCCCTGGCCCGGATAAAGGAAGACAAGATACGTGGGGGTTTGCGCGATGTAAGACGGAACGCCCATGCGCGGGACTCCGGCGGGCATGCAATTGTTGGATGGATCTTCTTCATTGGAATTGGCGTCGAAGTCTTTTACTCTTTGCCAGTATTGGGGCTTGTAGATCGGCCGATTGGAGCCCATCCGCCGCAACAGTGTGGCCGCGCGTTCGTTCTGCTCGTTATTCTGGGGTTTGCGTTTCTGCAGCGGCCAGGTTGCAATCTGCACACCGCTATGAATATCCCGCGTGGAGTCCGGGCCGACTTCGATGCCGACGTTGTGCATCTGATTTGGGACGCCCAGCAAATTATCCGCAAGGCCATTCCACAAACCTGTCAAATCGGGGTGGCCATCCGGAGCCATAGGTGTGGGGCCAACGGGTTCCGGTGGCAAAGTGTTTTCATGATCCATGCGCGGGCCGCCGTTGGCCTGCGCAAAAACCGCAGCTGGAAGGAAGCACAGCATCGCAGCCACAAAAATTGTCCCGCTAACTCGAATGGAACGCCTCATGCGGAAGCTCCTTTCCACGACTAATTACCATTCGGGTCCGCGGCAAATTTAAATACGCGGCCATCCGCAAGCTTTAATTCCTGCAGAAAGCCGGTCGTTGAACCATCCTTGGCAGCCAATCCCGAGGCGGTCACTTCGTCACCGGGTTTCAAGCCGCCGCGATCTTCCCGGCTCATTCCGGCGCGGCGAAGCGCGCCAGGACCACCGAGTTCGAAAGCCCACTTTTGAACTTTGCCGTCGGAACCGGTCACATTCACGGTGAGGTAGGAATGGGGATTGATCCACTCCACTTTGGCGACAGTCCCAGAAACGGTGAACGTCTTATGGATATCAAACTGAGCTTGAACGGAATGGTGCGCGGACAGCGGCCCAGCCGAAATCAAAGCCAGAAGGAACAATACGCCGCCGGCCGCAGCGTTATTAATTTTCCGATGCATTATATTGCCTCCGTGCTATCTTTACGCGCCGAATGCTATTTTCGTTGCAGAGAAATGGAATGCAATCATTTTAACTCTGTCCTCTGCCGGACACAACGAATATTGCTTCGTCCATTCGGTCACTTGTGGACCGAGATCGTATCGGAATAGGACTGAATGTATCTGCCCAAAGTGATAACCGCGAACCACAGGAAGAGAGAAGTCCCAGCAATGAATTTTGCGAGCGGCGGCGCGTCGTCTCCGGGTCCCAATCCCTCAACGGATTGGAATGCGCCGGTCAAGTAGAATGCCGCCACATTCAGTCCCAGAAGCATAATCGCCAGCATCTTGATCCAAAAAGCCCAATCGTAGGTGTAATACTGATCCATGCCGGTAAAAGCCAGGACGCCGGTTACCAGATTGATGCCGAACCCGGCCATGGCCCACGGCACTAAGCGGTGCAAGGGAGCAATCGGAATTTGTTTTGCAAATCCCAACATGCGCAAGTTGAGAATGCCCACCGTCCCGATCAGCAGGGCCAGCCCCACGAAATGCAGGTCCATCATGAACGCCCACCACCACTTGCTGGCGGTCATCAGTTCGGCAAATTTTCCGGGCGACGGCTCAAACCCGCGCACCATCTTTGAGACCGTGGAGCCCTCCGTCGCTTCTTCCTGGCCGCTGGCAATCTCCGGATGGCGGATGTCTCCGCCGGTGGTTCCAACGCGCGCCATGAGCCCGGCGGTCACGATCGAGAGAAGCAGCACGGCGGACAGGCTCCAGTTCCAGCGCGCCGGGCTTGATTCCCCTTGCGACTTCCACAGCGCCACCAGGGAGAATGCGCCGGTGAATTCCATAAACAGCAGCGCCAGCATCGCCGCGCCTTGATGTCTTTCGATCAACGCTTCGGAAACTCCGGGAATATTTTTGATCGCACCTTGCGCACCTGGCCCGCTGAAAAACGCCAGAATCGAGATCAGGGCCATGGCCGCAAAAATAACCAGGCTCGCCCGCCTGAAGTCCTGGTTTTTTCCCGCCAATGAAAGAAGCAGGAGGCCCATGCCTATCAGTGTGCCAATGATTGGAAAATGATTTAGAAGTAGATGGAGATGGGCAAAATTCATCCGTGGACCCCTAAAGGAACCTATTTACGATGGGTACGTTAAATACTTGTATGTGTAGGCCAGCAAGCGGCCGGCAGTAATCGCCCCGAACCACAGGAGGAGCGACCATTTCGCTAAGGATGCGCCTCTTGCCATCATCTCCGCTTCATTCAGACTGGCGTCCGCAAACACGCGGTCCTTCAGCTTCAGCATGACCCAAATGGCGCAACCGATGATGGTCAGCTTGATGTAAAAGTCCAGATTTGTAAGCGATTTTGTCGGATAGGCGATCACCAGCAATACGCCGGTCACGGCATTCATGGTGAACCCGATCCACATGATGCGGAACAATTGTTGCAGCGGCTTGATCGGTATGCCCCGTGCCACGCCCAGGAGCCGCAAATCGACCACAACATTTGCGCCAACTAATAGCGCCAGGCCAAACGTGTGAAACAGCAAAATGAAATAGAATGCAAAAGGCGATTCCGATTCGCGCAGCCAGGTGCTCAGGCCGGTGTCTTCGATCGTTTGCAGAAACAGAGGGGGAACCAAGTTTAACTCCTTAGCCTGAATCATTCGCCGGCCCGCTACGTTGGGGCCGATCATCGCACGAATGCGCAGTGGCATTAAAGGTGAATTCCCACAGCCTGCCAATTGCCGCTTGGGGCCCATGTAGTTGGGAAAGTTAGAGAGAGAGCGAGAGTAAAAACCATTTTCCCGGGATCCCAATTTTCCTGGTGCAATTCACCGTTGGTCGTTCGCTGTTCGGAGAAAGCAATTTTGTTTTTGAAGGGCAGCAGGGGCTATGCAGGTTTTCCGCTGCAAAGTCCCCGCTGTTCCGCTCACTTTAGAATTCGAATCTCAGCGCCAACTGGATCTCCCGTTGGCCATCCTGGACTTCTGCCGTGACACGCCCACCGCTCGGCATTTCCAAGAACGGGGTGGGGTCTGAGGAGCCACTGCCAGGTGAAGGACCGGAGAAAATTTGGGTATTGAAATGCTGACCACTAAAGTTTGGATGGTTTATAACGTTGAAGAATTCGGCGCGGAACTCCACATTGCCGGCCTCTCCCAGGAACCCTAGCTTTGTGTCCTTTACCAGCGAAAAGTCCCAATTCCTTTCGGCAGGCCCTATCAGGCTATTGCGTAGTGCGGTGCCTAACTGGCCAATCGTGTCCGAGCAACCTGTTAGTCCAGGTCCGGTACAATTCGGGGGCAACGAGAACATGGCGCCGTTGACCCAATTGTTAGGATCACCGGTAATGACCGTTTTTGGATTGTAGACTTCCGGAACGTATGCACATGGGTTCGTATCTGGACCAGTTGCAGGGTGGCCCGGTGTCGAGGTGCAAGGGTAGGCCGCAAGCAAAGCAGCGGTATTTATATTGGGCCTGTCACCTTGGCCACCCTGCAAGACGCCTGAATTCGAGCGATTAACACCGATAGTTGGTGAGAATGGTTGGCCGCTCTGGATGCTCACAATGCTGCTCATAAACCAGCCATTGGTCACCTTGGAAAGAAAGCCGTTACTCTTAACCGGGTCTGGGAAATGATAAAGAACGTTTATTTCCCAGTTGTTAAGAATATCGAAGCAGGCCGGGCCCCTGTCGACGCTTGTATTTAGCGGATAAGTGCCCAGAAGCCCGCCGGACGTAATGCAATCTTGTACGTTGGATTGGCCCTGGGTTTCATCCGTTACGCGGCTGCGGGTGTAGGCGGCTTCGAGCTCCAATCCGTGGCTGGTCCGTTTTTGCAATACCACTTGCAAGGCGTTGTAACGAGAAGTTGCGGCCGTGGCGATATTGATGTCGCTGCCGAAGTGTGAGTTGAGATTCGTGTAGTTTGAGGCAGAGGTATCCCAAAAAGGTACTTTACCGTTCACGCATACGCTTGCGGGATCACCGCAGGGACCAAAGGACGTAGGGGGAATCGGATTTCCGTCACGAACCATGGGCAGGTGAACTCCGTGGTTGCCCACATAGGCCACCCCCAGCGACATATTCCACGGCAACTGCTGCTGAACGCTTGCGTTGTACTGGATCATGTAAGGACTCTTCCAGTTGTAGTCAATGAACGTGGGAGTGAAGACACCTTGAGCTGTTGGCGTGTAGAAGTTCCGTACTTGATCGGGAATGGGTAACGGAAACCCGTTTGCGGTAGTACCCAATGTGGCCTCCCAACTCTGGATGCTAGGGATTTGTGCTGATCCCGGTCCAGGGTTTACGTCGACCAACCCAGCAAACGGCAGAGATCCATTCGCGGTTTGTCCAAGAGCCGTTCCGATGTTCCCCATATCATAATAAATTCCCGCACCTCCTCGGATGGCAGTCTTTCCGTTTCCAAAAAGGTCATAAGCCATCCCTACGCGCGGGCTGAAGTTGCGCAACGTGTTGTTTTGGATGACGGGGCCGGAAGTAAACGGGTCGGTGAAGTCGTTTATTTGCCTGGATTGCCGCCCATTCAACTCGTGCGGCGTGTTCATAAATTCATAGCGCAAGCCCAGGTTCAGGGTCAGCCGCTGCGTTACCCGCCAGTCGTCCTGGCCATAAAGGCCATACGTGTTGAAAATGAAATCCCGGTTTTCAGTAGCAAAGGTGGGTGCAAACTCAACCTGGAGCGGATTGGCTATCAGAAAATCAGAGATCGCATTGTAAATGATCTGCCCGTTAAAGGAGTTGGTTGCCTGACTGGCTTCATTGAACCGGTTGAACAGCACGCCAAACTTGAAGGCATGTTTGCCACGGATCCAGTTCACATCGTCGCTAAGCGTGTAGATGTTCTGTCTATTAAAGGTTACGGGGGCGGCGTTCACGGAACCGAACTCGGCATAATTGCCGCCGCCGGGCCCGCCTATGTCGACTACGCCAGTGTCAAAGCCAGGCACGAGTTGGGGACCGGTGCCACCGGGCAGGCCAACGTTAGCCTCCAGGACGCTGCCATTGGTGCGGCTGTACGAGATTCGCACGGCATTGAATACCATCGGCGAGAAAATGTGATTTTCCGCCAGCGTGATCCACTGATTTCGCGCGACCGGTGCCTCGCGGAAATAGGAATAATCCCCCACCGTTTCATTTTGAATGGCGTTGTCAATGGTATAACGGGCGAAGAAGGAGTCCTTGTCGGAAATTGTCTGGTCGAAACGAATTTGCCCGTAATTCTCTCCGAGAGAGTTATGGTCGTTGAAGACCTGAGAGGGCGGATTACCACCGCTGAACACTGACCCTGGGTTGGGCAAAGGTACGAGCGCCAACAAAGGAGCAGTGTAGGGACTTAGCGTTTCTACGAAGGGCAATAGTGGTTGGCCCTGTTTGTCATTTGGATTTGGGCCCATGTCCGGACACGGTCCGATAGTCCCAGCAGGCTGGGTACCGTCCCCGTTCCAGATCATAGTGCCTGCGCCGTAGTTATTAGCTGCGGTCGCGGTCACCGGGTGACATCCGGCGCTCGGTACCGGGTTGTTGATAGGGACTCCCTGGGTTTCCCGAATCCCTTCGTAGACGGCGTAGAAAAAGGTCTTGTCTTTTTTGATGGGGCCGCCAAAGGCTCCTCCGAACTGGTTCTTTCGAAGCGGCGCCTTTGATACTCCCTGTTGGTTGTTGAAGAAGGTATTGGCATCGAAGGCATCATTCCGAAGATACTCAAACGCGTCGCCGTGCCATTGGTTGGTTCCGCCTTTGCTCACGGCCACGAGCTGGCTACCCATCGCTAAACCATACTCAGCCTGGAACGTCCCGGCAACAATCTGAAACTCCTTGATGCCATCCAAACCTAATGCATCGCCGGAGTTGCCCGCCACCGGACTCCGACCCAGCATGTTTTGCAGGACGGCTCCATCCAACGTAAAGTTGTTGGACCTCGGTGGAGCCCCGTTCACGCTAAAGCTGGTGCCTCCCTGGTTATTCTGGTTCTTGTCCGGGTTGACGCCGGGCTGATAGAGAGCCAGATCAATATAGTTTCGGCCGTTCAGGGGAAGTTCTGTCATCTTTGTTTCGTTGACCGTTCCGCCGAGAGTGGCGTCCTGGGTGTTCACCATGGGCGCTTCCTCAGTCACGACGACCTGCTGGTCCGTGGATCCCACCTGGAAATCCAGGTTGATCACCGCCTGCTGAGTTACCTCAAGGGTGATGCCCTGCCGAGTCACTATTTTGAAACCGGCATGCTCGCCTTTTACTTCATAGCGGCCCACGGGTAGTTCCGGCACTCGAAATTCGCCGTCGTCGCTGGTCTTCACGGTCCTCGTCAAACCAGTGTCCACATTCTTAACCGTTACGGTGACATTCGGCAGCACTCCGCCGGATGAATCTTTGGCAACCCCAAGGATCGTCGCTGTTGGTAATTGAGCGAAAGCTGGAATCACCAGAAAAATCAAAATTGCAGTTAAAACGATACTCAGGCGCAAACCAAATCGACGTGGCCCCATGTGGCCTCCTGTAACGAAGTTGCCATCCGACCCATAACAATCACATGTTGTGCTACTGCGGGATTTGGCCTAGAAACGCACTTCTACAAGCAACAGGGCCCAGGTTCGCGAACTGCCCTAGTGGATCATTTTTCGTGAAAGATAAATCCGTACTTCCACCCGACTTCAGGTTGACGGGAGACTGACTCCGACACCCTCATTCTGTCAAGGAAAAAATCCGCGTGGCTGACGGAAAAGTGGAAATATCCGCTAGGAGGTTTTTGGGGCCGGCAAGCTATTCATAATTATTCTGGCATCATGCCGCGGGTCGTTCACAAGCTTCCATTCGCGGTTGATGATCATCGTGGCTCGTTCATTCATGGAGTAGGCAAGCCATTTGGGAACGCCGGGCGCGCTGGGGTTGCCGGTGCGCGCGAAAGCTGCCCACGCGCCGCTCATTTTATCCGCCAGCGGCTGAAGATCGGGGCCGTTGCCGACCTCCTCAGGCTGTTCCACCACATTATTGAAAACAAAGGGAAGCTCGACGGTGTGCGGAGAGTGCCGTTTGCCGCCTTCCACGGGCGTCTCCCAGGTGAACAAGTACATGTAAACCGGAGCTTTGCCTTGCGCGACTTTGCGCTCGGCCTGAGTGATCGCCGCGCCGGGGAATGCGGTGATCATGAAGTAGATTTCGCTCGGCGAGGCATTGGGCATTTCTTTTCGATACGAATCAATCAACTTATCTGTGGCGTCGCCAAACCGCTGCGTCAATCGAGTGCGCATCCCCGCTTCGTCCAGGGAAAAAAGAGGCGAGTCCGGTGGCGTAAAGAATGTGCCTTCGGTGTTGACTGAGCCGATGATCAGCGGCACTTCGGCGGAGATTTCCGGCGCCGTGGGATCGAACGGATCGCTCGGAAGCGAATGGCCGTTCACCACGGGACCGAGATTGAAGCCGCCTGCTGCCTGCTCTGGGCCGCGGGTATCGATGGCTGAGAGCAGGCGCTCCACAGGCAGTTTTTGAAGATCGTCAACTTGATTCGGCTGCAAGCCCAACTTCGCAAGGATGCGCTCCGTGGTCTTGCTGGCCTCGTCGCGATGGATGCCTTTTAGCTGCGAACCGCTTTCGATAATCGCCTTATGAAATAATCCTTTGGCGGCAGGCATGGCCAGCAAAACGCTGATCTTCAAACCGCCGCCGGATTGCCCAAAGACCGTGACATTGCCGGGATTCCCGCCAAAATGTGCAATATTGTCACGTACCCATTCCAGTACTGCTACAATGTCGAGCATTCCGGCATTCCCGGAATCTACATATTTCTCTCCGCCCAAATCCGCCAGATGCAAGTGTCCAAAAATATTGAGCCGATGGTTGACGGACACCACCACCACGTCTCCGGAACGCGCTAAAAAGTTGCCGTCAAAGGAGTGCGCCGAGCCTGCGCCTGAAGCAAATCCGCCGCCGTGCAGCCAAATCATCACTGGCCGCTTGCGTGCGTCATTTAGGCTGGGTGTGAAAACATTGATGACCAGGCAATCCTCTCCCTCAACAGCCGGCTGCCTATGATTCAAAATGAGGGCGTTTGGGGGGCCACCCAACTGCGGCGCGGTCGGGCCGTTCTCGAAAGCCTCACGCACTCCGGACCACGGCTCCGGTTTGCGAGGTGGCATGAAGCGGTTGCTCCCGGCAGTCGAGACGCCGTAGGGAATTCCCCTGAAGGTATGCGTGCCGGCCTGAATAACGCCACGAACTTTTCCCGCGGTCGTTTCCACAACAGGCGTTTCGAATTTCGCCGAATCGTCGACAGCTAGCGCGGCCGCTGGGATCAAGCCGCCGAGAAATGCTCCAGCAGCTGCCGCCCCGCCGCCCAGCAACGTAGATTTCATCAGCGCGCGACGGCCGAAATTCAAATTGTTCAGATTTTGGGGATTGCTACTGTCTTTTCGGTGCATGGAATTAGCCCCCTGTTCCTGGCGTTATCGTGCGGTTCTGTCCGAGCGCTGGAATTACTTATGCAGGAATCACTCGCTTGTGGCGAGTCGAATTCACAAGCCCGCGAATCGGGCCTTCGCTTACTTCTCAAAATTGCTGAAGTCCAGATAATCTCCTGAGCAGGAGATTTCCCCCAACTCCCAGTTCGGCCTCAGCTCGTAATAAAAGGTTGTCGTCCAGGGTCTTACTAGCGCCTTGGGGTCTTCCATGGTGATGTCCAACTCCATATGATCTTTGTTCACGCGCCGAAAGCGCTCAATCACGTGCAAGTCGGTGCTGTGTGGATGACCGAGGCGATCAAGCCAGGTTTTGTCGTTGAATCCGACGGTATCCACCACCAAGGTTGTATCTCCATCCCAATGGCCGACCGACGTTCCCATCCATAGCTGATCCGGATCGTTCGGGATGGGGCGCCCATCCGTGTAGATCCGGCGGACGGTGTGATCGTACTCATAAAGCATGAGCGTGTATTTGGGCGTGTGCACGAATTCGAATGGATACGGATGGAAATAAACGCGCGGCACGCCGGGAGGATCGCATTTCGTGAGCACCGGATCATTGGTCGTCTTCAGCGTAAACTCCCCGCCATTGGAGGCTTTGGCCTCCGCGTACTTCGCCGCCCCCCAGGGAGTTAAATCGGGAAGATCTTTTGTAAATGTATAGTTGGTAAATCCACGGTTGGAGCCGGGGGGATTGCGCATCATCCAGACGCCGCTCAGATCGTGCACAGGCGCAGGCGCGGAGGGACCTTTAGCCGGCGCATTTTGTACGTCCCTTGCTTGCCCAGGTGTCTGGGCTGGGGCCTGCGCGAACAAAGTGCCCGAGAGGAACAACACCGCGACAATTCCGAGCACCTTATCACTCCAATGCATGCGCACGGTATCCCTCCTGAATGTTCGCGATCTTTATGCTCTGGCGCCCTGCGATGGTTCGCTTATTGCTCAAAAAGTTGAAGCGGCTGGCCGTCGGGCCCGATGAGCTTGTTAATCCACATGGTGTGCAAATCGTTCTTGGAAACGTAGCCGCTGGCCGTGATCGGATCGCCGGTCTTCAGCGTGTGCTTGTCCCAACCGGCCCGGGAAAGTTTGTTTGGAGCGGTCAGTTCGGCCTGCCACTTTTCCACTTCGCCTTTGTCGTTCTTCACGTCAAAAAAAAGTTGCACGTGAGGATTTATAAAACGGAATTCCGACATCGTCCCCTTGACCGTGACGATGTTCTTGGTATCGTATGCTGCCGTGCCATGGTGAGCGAAGCTTGCGGAAGAGACGGCCAGCAGTGCAATAGAACAAAATAGCAAAAAGATTATTTTTGTTCTCATGGGATCACCCTTGGCCGGAATTCTCTCACCGCTTCCAATACGTGTCAATCAGCGGTTGCGCAAGGCGGAAGACAAGTCGGATGTTTGACGCTTCCGCTACGTGCCAAATGGCGGCGCAATTTTTCCTCTTCGCGCCATGAGATGAGTTTAGTGCATTGACATTATGTTCCCTCGTCTACTAGACTCCGCGCAGTTGCCTGCCGATTCCTGGGTGCACAAATACGGAGGAAGAATTGATGCCAATTTCCATGCGATGGAAAGATGCGGCTGCCGCTGCGGCCCGTTTTGCTTGCTTTTCGATTCTCGCCTTTGTGCCCGTGGCGCGAGCGCAAAATCCGCCGGTTTATGAAGTCGATCCCTCGTGGCCAAAGCCATTGCCGAATCATTGGCTCATGCAGGGCGTTCCCGTGATGGTCACGGATAAGGACGATCACATCTGGGTCTTTAATCGTCCAAGGGATATCAATGTCGATGAGTCGGGTGCGGCCACTACGCCTCCGCGCACGGATTGTTGTATCGCCGCGCCGGCCGTCTTGGAATTTGACACCGCGGGAAATCTTCTGAAGTCCTGGGGCAAGCCCGGCTACGTTCCCGGCTGGCCGGCCGAGGGCGTCGAGAAGCCGGGCGCCGGCGCCGAACACGCCATCCTGGTCGATCGTGAAGGAAATGTCTGGCTGGGAGGAAGCTCGCGCGGCGACAGCATCCAAAAATTTACCGGCGATGGAAAATTTCTCTGGGAATTCGGACATCGCGGACCAAGGCCGACACCGGGCCAGACGCCGCCGCCCTTGAAGCAGACCAATCAGGACACGGACACTTTCCCCGGCGGGATTTTTTTCTTTGATTTGGATGAAGACGCCCACGAACTTTACATCGTGGATCAGAAGCGCGTGCTCGTTTACGACATGAATAGCGGCGCATTTAAGCGCGGCTGGGGAGGCCACGGCATCCCCTTAAGCGAAATCGACAACGACCCGACACCGCCCTACGACTGGAAAGCGGGATCGCCGCCGGATCAAAAACAATTTGCGCCCGCGCTGCACTGCGTGCACATCGCCAACGACGGGCTCGTCTATATCTGCGAGCGCGGCAGCGACCGAGTCCAGGTTTTCACCAAGGAAGGCAAATTCGTTTCCAGTTTCTACGTGCATCCCTCGACTCCCTCTCGCGGCCCCGAATGCGGCGGCCCGGGCAGCACAACATTCGGCATGTGCGGAACGATTTACAATCTCACTTTTTCCCATGACCCACAGCAGAAGTACGTGCTGATCGCCGACGGCACGAACGACAAGGTCTGGATCCAGGACCGTAAAGACGGAACTGTGGCGGGCTCCATTGGCGACAACGGACGAATGGCGGGGCAATTTCATTGGATCGATGCCATCGCCATGGATTCGAAAGGCAACATTTACACCGGGGAAGTGGATACCGGAAAGCGCGCCCAAAAATTTGTCCTGAAAAATGGAGACGGAAAAGCGCGGCCGCATCCCCACGAATAAAAGTCACTGTAGAAATAATGCTCGCGGTTACTGTGCTGGCGGCTGAAAAAGTCTCAAAACATTTTGTCATTCCGGGCGGAGCGAGGAATCTCTCTTTCTTTTCATGGCCTTAAACCGAGGAGAGATTCCTCGCTCCGCCCGGAATGACAAAATTGACTATTTTTTCCGCAGCCCGCGCAACCCGCCCCTTCAGAGGCGGGGTTTTCTGCACGCGCGAAGAAACCCCTCGCCTCTGAAGAGGCGAGCTACAGCAAGGGAAACCACAACAATAAATTTGAAATCTGCTGAATTGAGGAGCCACCTATGCCAATGCGAATCGGATGGTCCAGGGCCTTCGTTATCGTCATGGCATTCTCCTGTCTTGGAATTTTCGCAGCCGTTCCGCCCGCACATTCGCAAAACGCTCCGGTGTACAAAGTCGACCCCTTCTGGCCCAAACGCCTTCCAAACAAATGGAGCACGCAGCAAATCGTCGACATCTATGTGGATAAGGAAGACCACGTCTGGGTGATCAATCGCGCTTCGGATGCGCGTCCCGATGAATTAGGCGCTTCAACCACTCCGCCTCGCACGGAATGCTGCATCATCGCCCCGGAGATCATCGAAT
>Ga0182024_10014090_pt1 | contig 15497 bp, 9 predicted proteins | sample P32metaG_FD_120480 | JGI IMG/M metagenome (GOLD analysis project Ga0182024, IMG submission 120480) | Permafrost microbial communities from Stordalen Mire, Sweden - P3-2 metaG (Illumina Assembly) | ecosystem: Environmental > Terrestrial > Soil > Wetlands > Permafrost | place: Sweden: Stordalen... | reverse complement strand
GATGCGCAGAAGCTGGGAGAAGGGTGGGTAGTCGAAGGCCTGGCGCGCGGCGATTTCTTCCTGATAGAAGCTTGCATAATCATGTTCTTTCGACCAGTGCAGCGCCGGCATCTCAAGATTGAAAGTCTGCATCACCACAGAGCCGCTTTTATCGCCTCTGCCGGCCCGTCCTGAGACCTGGGTCAAAAGCTGAAAGCCGCGTTCGATCGAGCGGTAATCGGGCAGGTTGAAAGCGGCGTCGGCAGCCAGCACTCCCACCAGAGTGACATTGGCGATGTCCAGACCTTTCGAGACCATCTGCGTGCCGATGAGGACGTCGGCTTCCCCTTTGGAGAATTGCTTCAAGATCTCTTCGTGAGCACCGCGGCGGCTGGTGACGTCGCTGTCCAGTCGCAGGATTCGGGCGTCGGCAAAGCGTGAGCGCACCTCCTCTTCCACCCGTTGCGTTCCCAGCCCGAATTGGCGGATGAACGGGCTCTGGCAAGCCGGGCATTCGACCACGGCGCCGGTCCGATAGCCACAGTGATGGCAGGCGAGATGCCCGTGCAAATATGTGTTCTGCGCTGTCGGAACAGGCGAGCCGGGTGCAAACTTTGCTTGATGAAAAACGAGAGAAACGCTGCAGTTGCGGCACATCAACACGTGTCCGCAGGCGCGGCAAAAGACGTGGCTGGCATAGCCTCGCCGATTGATCAATAGAATCGCTTGTTCATGTTGCGAGAAGCATGTTTTCAGCCTGGACTCGAGCAGATTGGAAAAAATGCTGCGGTTGCCCAGAGCGAATTCGTGGCGCATGTCCACCATTTTCACCTCCGGCATCGCTTGTTTGTAGACTCGCTGCGGCAACTCCAAGATGCGTCCGGACTGAGTCGCTGAAAAGTAGGAGCAGACATCGGGCGTGGCGCTGCCCAGAAGTAACATGGCCCCGCTTCTGCGGGCTTTCTCCAGAGCCACGTCGCGCGCGTGGTATCGAGGAGCGGGACTGCTTTGTTTGTAGCTGCCGTCGTGCTCTTCATCGAGAATGATCAAACCCGGCGCCGGTATGTTGGCGAGAATAGCTGAGCGTGCGCCTAGCAGCACTTTCACATCACCGGACCGCATCCTTCTCCAGGTGTCATATCGCTCACCGTCGCTCAAAGCGCTGTGCCACACCGACACAGCCTCAGAGAAACGACTCTTCAAGCGCCCGGCCAACTGCGGTGTCAGACTGATTTCGGGTACCAGCAGCACTGCAGTTTTTTGCGCTTCCAGAGTTTGTTGGATCAGCTGCAGATAGATCTCTGTTTTGCCTGATCCGGTCACCCCATGCAGCAGCCAGGGTTGGACTGGTTCCTGCTTTTCCGATCCAGCGTGTAACGTGCGCTCGAGATCGGCGCAAAGCACGCTCAAAACATGGCGTTGGTCGTCAGTCAGTTGGAAATTGTCCGGTTTTGCTTGATCGGTAAGGCGCAAAGGATCGCGCAACACTTCCTCTTGCGAGATCAAAACAATGTTTTGATCGGCCAGGCGCTTGATCGTCGCATGTGTCGTGTGAGCTTCTTCGATCAACGCCGGCAGCGTCATCTGTCCGCCATGCCGGGTCAGGATGCTGACCACCGCCTTCTGCCGTGCAGTCGCTGGTTCATGGCCAGTCCACACGACTGTGTTGCGCAGTTTCGGTGTCTGAGTTTCACCGGTCTGGCTTTCGACAATGATGAAGCCCTCTTGCTTGAGGTGCTGCATTGCTCGGTAGAACTGGGACTGCGGCAGCCGGCACGTCTTTTTCCAGCGCTGGCGCAGTGCCACCATGGACAGTGCGCCTGTTTTGGCTTCTTGCAGCGCTGACAAAATGCGATTAGTGGCCGGGTCCCTGAGAGTTTTCAACACGGATTCAGCTGAGGCTGAGCCGTGGTCCGTCAGCCGCGCGTAACGTTTGATCCGCGGCGTGAAAAAAGAGGGAATAGCGGCTGCCACTACATCGGAGATGCTGGTGCAGTAATATTCAGCGATCCAATATAAGAAGTCGATATAGTCGCGATCGAAAAGTGGTTCTGATTCAATGATCTCCGCGATCTCTTTTATGGACGACACGGGATTGTCCAGGCGATCGCTGAGCGAAACGACGTAACCGCCGACGAGGTGTGTTGGGCCAAATGGAACCAGCACCTGCGCACCGATAAAAGTGTCCTGAGTCAGCCCCTCAGGCACTTTGTAGGTGAACAACTTGTCCTTGAGCTCTCGTGCCTGAATGTCGACAACGATGTTTGCGTACAGGCAACCGGTCAAATATTTGCTCCGAAAAACTAATTGCCGTTCGCCAACCGAACTGCGTGATGTAAAAGAATATAGACGCGCGGACATGGCGGCAACCCCTCCTTTCCAGACTGCTCTATCTCTTATTACGCTCGCGCATGCTAAAAAGTTCACTTGGAGCCAACTGCTGCTTTGCCTCGGCTGACGGCTATTTAAGGGCTTTTTGCCGTTTCTCCACGTGATTAACTTCGATTTATTTCGACTTTTCCCCTAATTTGCGGCACATTGCCGGTTATCTATCCAGGCAGCGTCAGAGAAGGATGAAGATGATGGCGATCAAATTGAATCAATCTCAACACCGGTCAGGCAGACAGCTGGTCAGTAGCACTGCAGAAAGGAGAGTAAAGCTAGCCGAAACGATTATCGGCAAGTTGGACAATCGCTCTCATTGCGATCCGCATGGCAACGCGGTTATGTACGCCACTGCCAATGCCGCTGACGACTGCAGTCAAAGTGAAGATTGCGACCAGGTGCAAGATTACTCCGTGCAGGCGATCCACCAACTTAGAGCATCTGAAAATACCGGTTCTTTCGCCGCTTGCGATCCTGTCCAAGAACGCTCGGCGGCAGTAAATCAGGAGAGCATAGGCGCTTTGAACACCGGCACAGTTACCGATTGCCAACAGGCAGAAGCAAGCTCGCCAGAAAGTTTCGATTACTCTCAAAGTGCCGCCGACAGCGATGATGCATTCGACCGTGAAGCCGGCAACGATGGTGCATTCGATCAATGCCACAGCGTGCCTGTGCTCGATTACTCGGCACGTTCGAGAGCCGATGCCAAAGTCACGCGCACGACCGAATTCCTTCGCCAGCCGATGGGCACTTTGATCAAGCCTCATTACGATCGCTCAGGCATTCTCATCAGGATCGAGTTCAGCGACGGATGCAGTTTTTCTCGTGCCAAAGCTCAGACACCATGGCTGGTGCTCGATCAAAACGGCCAAGCTGTTGAAGGCGTTGAAATTACCTCGGTATCAATCGATTGCCGCGGCAATGTCGTCTATATCCTACATACCGGTGAAAAGTCGGTCATCCACGTCGACGGCGCCATGAGCTAGCCGCGACGCCATCGCCCAGAGAGTTTGAGCAGAACCGGCACGATCAGGGGGAGCGGCGAATGCCGCTCTCCTTGAGCTTGTGATCAAGCGCCGATGACGTATTTCTTCCAGCTGTATTCGCCCGACGCCGAGTGTTTCGAAATCTCGAAGTGCACGTGGCTGGGCGGTCTGCGAGGCACATTCAAAAGCGCCATGTTGGCTTCTTTAGGCGTGCGATCCCCCTTCTTGACGTTGCATTTCAAGCAGGCTGCCACCACGTTGTCCCAGGTGTCCGGGCCGCCGCGAGAGCGTGGAATGATGTGATCGATCGTCAAGTCGTGACGCCTGTCGGCGCAATATTGACAAGTGTAGTTGTCGCGGTGCAACAGATTGCGACGCGACAAACTAATTTCTTTGTATGGAATTTTGACGTAAGAGCGCAGCCGGATTACTGTTGGTAGCGGGAAATCCGCGTATACGAGCCGACCGTTGTGCTCGACTTGTTCGGCTTTTCCCTTCATAAGCAGCACAACAGCACGACGCCAAGTGCATATGTTCAGCGGTTCGTATGAGGCGTTTAGAACAAGTACTTTAGACAAAGCCAATTCCAGTGCTACTGCTTCTTAGCAAATGTTTACTTTGTAATATTATAACGAGCTTAGCCTCGAATTGTCCACAAATAAGGTATTTTCGGCAGTTGTGATACAATTACGTGACTGTTCATCCGTACGAAAACAGTTAGCCGTTCGGCTATCCACTGTTTTTTGGGGAACGGAGGGTGAGGCTGAGTATCAGCCGACACTCATTGCAGTGGGCTGCAATTGCCTTTCGGCAGTTGTTTTGTAAGTCGTTTCAATTGAGTGTTGTTCGGAATTTTTCGAAAGGAGAAGATAAAAGCCTTGTCAGTAGCATCGATGAAGCAATTGTTGGAAGCAGGCGTGCACTTCGGTCACCAGACCCGCCGCTGGAATCCAAAAATGCGTCCGTACATTTACGGTGAGCGCAACGGCATTTACATAATCGACCTTGAGCAAACAACGCGCGCACTTGATAAGGCATGCGAGTTCGTCAGGAAAGCATCTTCGGAAAAGAAAAACATCGTTTTTGTCGGCACCAAGAAGCAAGCTTCCGAGATCGTCGAAGAAGAAGCGAGACGCTGCGGAGCGCACTTCGTTAATCGGCGCTGGTTGGGCGGTATGTTGACTAATTTCGAGACAATTCGCCTGCGCATCAATCGTCTCAAAGAATTGGAAGAGATGAGAGAAAGTGGTGACTTTTTCCGTCGCCCAAAGAAAGAGCTGGCCGTGCTCAACCGCGAACTCTTCAAACTTGAGAAGTCGCTGGGCGGCATCAAGAACATGCGCGGGCGTCCCGACATTTTGTTCGTCATCGACCAGAAGCGCGAGCTGATCGCCGTGGCTGAAGCGAAGAAGATCGGCTGCACGACCGTCGGAATTATTGACACCAACTGCGATCCCGATGGTATCGATTACGTCATTCCCGGTAATGATGATTCGATCCGTTCGATCAAATTGATCACCGGCAAGCTGGCCGACTCGATTCTGGAAGGCAAGCAAGGCCAAGGTTTTGTCGAACCTGCAGCAGAAGAGCGCCAACCAAGCTGGCAAGAAGGCCGCGGTGCTGCACCAGCCGCAGACCCAGAACGCGATCTGGTTGGCGTGCAAAGCAAGAGTGCCGTCGTCGAAGATACTGTTTCTACTGATGCCAATAACTTTGCTGACACAGTCAAGGTCGACGAGGGCGTTTAGTCGAATGGCATCATTGACCGACTAACGCCCCGCCACAACGGGCGTCAGTTCAGGTAGATCTTCAAAACAAGTGAGCGAGAACGGCCAAGAGTCGGTCGAAGCGAACGGGACAGCGTGCAAGAGGCGAGTACGGAGCCGACGGAGCGCATTTAGACAGAACCTTTGGATACGAATTGAGGATTAGGAGAATGCAAATGGTTGAGATTTCCGCTTCGATGGTCAAAGAATTGAGAGAAAAGTCCGGAGCGGCGATGATGGACTGCAAGAGAGCACTCGTCGAAAGCAGCGGCGATTTCGAGAAGGCTTTTGAATGGCTGCGCCAGAAAGGCGTGGCTACCGCCGGTAAGAAGGCGTCGCGCTCGGCGTCCGAGGGTCTCGTCGTCGGTGTAGTCGCTCCCGACAACAAGTCCGGTGTGCTGATCGAAGTCAACTGCGAAACGGATTTCGTCGCTCGCAACGACCAGTTCACCGATCTGTGCAAAGAACTCAGTCAGGGAGCCCTGAAGAACAAACCCAAAGATGTGGACGGATTTTTGTCGCAGAGCTGTGGCTCATCCACGATCAAGGATCGGATCACCGAAGCCGTCGCCAAAACCGGCGAAAACATCGTTGTCCGCCGCGTCACTGTGCTTGAATCCAAGAGCGCGCATGGTGTTGTCGGACTCTATGTGCACGCTGTCGGCGGCAAGCTGGGCGCGCTGATTGAGATTAGCTCAGACAAAGCTGTGGAAAGCGACAAGTTGGTGGCGCTGGCACGCGAAATCGCCATGCATGTGGTTTCGGCCAAACCGCAGTACATCAGCAAAGACGAAGTGCCCAAAGATCTAATCGAAAACGAGCGCCGGATCGAATCAGGCAAGGCAGATCTGGCTGACAAGAAGCCGGAAATGCGAGACAAGATCGTGCAAGGACGCGTCGACAAGATTATGGCGGAGCGTTGTTTGCTCGAACAACCGTTTGTCAAAGATCCGTCGCAAACGATCGCCAAATATCTGGCTGCCAAAGGCAAAGAGTTTGGTGGCGCCGAACTGAAACCCGAACATTTCGCTCTCTACATCCTTGGCGAAACGCACGGCGAAGGCAACGGCAACGAGCCAGCATAGCCTGAAGTAACTAAATACGAAGGCGAATTTTATATCAGTACTGCGTCGGCTCGAGTGCCTCGACTTCTCTTCCGCGCTGATCCACGCGTTGCTGCGACAGCTTATAGCCGCGCTTGCCATGCGGTTACCTTTCGTCGGGCGGGAGTCTGCTCTTCTTACATAGAAGGATCGAGATCACAACAGATTAGAGATAGCAAAGCCTGGGCCGGCTTTCATACAATGACAACGTGCTGGCTGCGGCTTTGTCTATCCGATAATTATCTTGTGCATACGCGACTGCGCGACTTGAGATCAAAGCCAGTGCCCGCGCCAAGCCCCGATGAAATTGCCGACATGTTAGACGTCCAGTGACAGGGTATTATGGGCTGGAACCGTTATAAGCCGAGCTCGTCTCAGGTTCATGGCAGAAGCAAAATACAAACGGATTCTTTTAAAACTCAGCGGCGAAGCCCTTGCCGGCCGAGACGCTGCTGATAGAGAACGTTCGATCGATCCGGACGTTATCGGCAGAATTGCCGATGAAATCGCCTCTGCCAATAAGCGTGGCATTCAAGTCGCTGTAGTTGTAGGCGGCGGCAATATCTTTCGCGGCATGCAAGGCAGCGCCTGGGGCATGGATAAGGCGGCTGCGGACTATGTCGGCATGCTGGCCACGATCATGAACTGCCTGATCCTGCAAGAAGTTCTCAAATCTAAAGGTACACAAACTCGCGTTCAGACCGCCATTGAGATGCCGGCAGTAGCTGAGCCTTTTATCAGATTGCGGGCCATCCGCCATCTGGAGAAAGGGCGCGTGGTGATTTTCGGTGGGGGAACGGGCAATCCGCTGGTGACTACGGACACCGCCGCTGCGCTGCGCGCTGCCGAGATGAAAGCTGACGTGTTGTTGATGGCTAAAAATCGAGTCGACGGCGTTTTCGATGATGACCCACTGAAGAACCCGAGCGCTAAGAAGTTTGAATACATCAGCTTCGACCAGGTCATTCGAGACGGGCTGAAAGTCATGGATCCCGCCGCTATTTCCCTGTGCCAGCAAAATAGCGTACCAATTGTGGTCTTCGATTTTGCCAAGCCCGGAGCGATCGAACGTATTGTTTTTGGAGAAAAGATCGGCACCCTCGTTGGAAACCCAGTTGGCGCACGCTGCGGAGGATAGTATGAGTACCGCGACAGAAGTTCTGGCTTCGGCTGAAGAACGGATGAAGAAATCCAGTGCTACATTGTTGACCGAGTTGAAATCGATCCGCACCGGTCGGGCCAGCCCGGCGTTGTTGGACCGCATCGAAGTCGAGTATTACGGCACACCGACGGCGCTCAAGAGTCTGGCCAACATTTCTACGCCTGACGGACGCTCGCTCATGATTCAGCCATACGACAAAGGCAGTTTGAAAGATATAGAGCAAGCCGTACATAAATCGGGGTTAGGACTGACACCAAATAACGACGGTTCCGTCATCAGGATCAATATTCCGGTTTTGACCGAAGATCGCCGCAAGGATCTGACCAAGGTAGTGCGCAAATACGGCGAGGAACAGAGGGTGGCGATTCGCAACATTCGCCGCGACGGTGCCGACGATCTGAAGAAACTCAAAGGTGAACAGGTTTCCGAAGACGAAATCAAACGCCAGGAGGACTCGCTGCAGAAGCTGACCGACAAATATATTAAGGAAGTTGACAAACTGGTACACGAAAAAGAAGCTGAGATCATGGAAGTTTAGGAGGTTGGCAGAATGTGCGGAATTGTTGGTTATCTTGGATCCGCTCAGGCAGCGCCGGTTTTACTATCAGAACTCCGATGCCTTGAATACCGTGGGTACGACTCGGCCGGCGTCGCCGTAATTGAGAACGGCAGGCTCTGTGTCATGAAGGCAGCGGGCAAGCTGTCCAACCTGGAGACGCTTCTGACTCAGAAAAAACCCGCTGCCACCGTCGGCATCGGACATACTCGCTGGGCCACGCACGGTGTGCCCAACGATCAAAATGCTCATCCGCACATGGATTCCACCGGCACAATCGCCGTCGTGCACAACGGCATTATCGAGAACCACGAAGAGCTGCGCCTGGAGCTGGAAGGGCAGGGCTATGTGTTCAACTCAGACACCGACACCGAAGTGGTGGCACATCTGGTGTCATACGAGTACGGTCTGGACAAGGATTTGAAAGCCTCTATCCTGCGCTCCGTCAAGCGCCTCAAAGGTGCTTATGCGCTGGGCATTGTTTGCCAGCGGCATCCCGATCGCATTTATGCAGTCAACCACCATTATTCCCTGGCGGTGGGATTGGGCGAGCATGAGAGTTTCCTCGCCTCCGACAGCATGGCGGTTCGCCAGTACACCAATCAGATCCTCATGCTCGAACAATCCGAACTGGCAGAGATCACCGCCGAGGGTGCCAAGCTGTACAACTTCGAGGGCAAGGAGGTGATCCGCCTGCCGATTGCGATGGACAGCAATCCTTACGTGATCGACAAGTGCGGCTATAAACACTTCCTGCTCAAAGAAATTCACGAGCAGCCGATGGTGATGCGCAGAACCTTAGGAAAATATCTGGCCCATCCGAGCAAACCGGTCAACTTCACCTATGCTCACAACGGCGACATGCCACCATATGGAGTGAACCTCACAGAAACCGAGATCAAAGGCATCGATCGCATCCATATAGTGGCTTGCGGTACTGCTTTCCACGCCGGAATGGTGGGCAAGTATTTGCTCGAGGAGCTTTGCTCGATTCCTGTACATGTGGAGATAGCCTCTGAAATCCGCGGCCGCAAAATGCTGGTCAATGAAAGCACATTGACGATCGCTGTCAGCCAGTCGGGTGAAACTGCCGATACAATCGCTGCCTTGCAGGAAGCGAAGAAGAAGGGCTCATTCACCCTGGGTATCACCAATCGTCCTGATTCTCATCTGGCGCAAATTACGTCCAATTTGATCGTCACCGAATGCGGTATCGAAGTGTCGGTGGCGGCAACTAAGACGTACGTTGCTCAATTGGCGTGCTTCTACCTGCTGGCCATTCATCTGGCCGAGGTCCGCGGTGCGATTGCGCCTGCCCGTGCCAAGCAGCTCAAATCAACTCTGAATACTATTCCTATGTTGATGGAGCAGATTCTCGCTCGCGAAGAAGAGACGAGGCAAGCGGCGATCAAATACTCCGAAGCTAAAGATTGCGTGTTCATCGGCCGCGGTATCAACTTCCCCACGGCGCTGGAAGGCGCTCTGAAACTGAAAGAGCTCAGCTACATTCATGCCTCCGGCTATGCCGCCGGTGAGCTGAAACACGGTCCCATCGCCGTTCTCGATAACCATGTTCCAGTTGTGGCCGTCGTTATTCCAGGCGCTGTCTACGAGAAGAGTCTATCGAATGCGCAGGAAGCCCGCGCCCGCAACGCTCAGATGATCGCAGTCGCCGTAGACGGTGACGAGCAGGTCAAAAAGATGTTCGACACCGTACTGAGCATTCCTCCTATCGATGAATTGTTCAGCCCGTTGTTGGCAGTGGTGCCGATGCAGTTGCTCTCGTACTTTGTCGCCGATTATCTGGGCAAAGACGTGGATCAACCGCGTAATCTAGCCAAGTCAGTGACGGTCGAATAGTAAATGCCGCAACGGTCTACTGGGTGGGCGTACCCAGATATGCACTTGCCAAACCTGTCAAACATTAAATAAATCTTGACAAGATCGGTGCGGCAAGGTAATATCACCCCACAGATCTCGAAGCTGCCTTCTATGTATGTATGCTGCCATGCAGTGAGGTCGATGAGTTGCGTCTGAACACAGCCCGTCTGGTTCGGTGCAACGGTTTTTGGCTATTGGTTCGAGGAAAATGTTGAATGCCTGCCTTCGATAAAAACTCCGTTCAAATTGAACACGCTTATACGATCAACCCCATTGAAGATGAAGAGATTCAACTTCAAGCCTGTCCTCGTTGTGGAGCCCTGGCAGAAAGAAAACATCGCAACACTTGCTTGTCGTGCAAACGCCATATTCCGCCGATCAGCGCACGGCAAAAGTGGGACACGCGTAGTTCCAGAAACGCATTTGCCGAGATTAGCCCGCTGGTAGTGCGCGAGAAGAAAGTCAAAGAGCATCGCTTCGGTCTGGTCAAGAAAGGCTCGTGGGAAGTGGTGCGGGAACTGCGCAAGGCGATCATCGTCGTTGCGATAGGCGCTGCCGTGTACTTCGCCGCTCCGCACGTCGGTCTGGCCGTTCTGGGCAAAGCCGCCGTCAAAGACATGCAGCAGGAGCTCGGTTATATACTCGGTATGTCGCCGGCAAAAAGCATCGCTTCAACAAGAAGTTCAGCACACTAGTTTCCGCAGCTTCGGTGCTAGCACCAAGACTTACCGGTTCGCCAGGTAGATCAGTGCCCATCGTTTAACTTTGTGCCACGTGCGCACGGCTAAGCTTTGGTTGGGCACGTCTTTGCCGTGCCGAAACAAAGGCTATGAGAGATTTCTCCACTCCGCTCGCTGCGCTCCGCTCTGGTCGAAATGACACGTGCGTGACTGCGCTTGACTGCGCTGCGCTCCGGTCGAAATGACAACGTGCGTGACTGCGCTTGACTGCGCTGCGCTCCGGTCGAAATGACACGTGCGTGACTGCGCTTGACTGCGCTGCGCTCCGGTCGAAATGACAACGTGCGTAGCACATTCATGCACGGAGCGATGTCGATTGATCTGCCTAACGTGCTGCCTCTTGTGCCCATGCCAGAGCCAGCTCTCTGTTTCCTTGTCCGGCTTCGGGCGAGCTGTAAATCTCAGCCAGCCTTGATTTTGCTTCGTGATAGCCTTTGGCTGCTGCCCGGCGATACCAGCGCAGTGCTTCGTGCATGTTGCGTTCTACGACCAAACCTGAGTAGTAGCAGTGCCCCAGCCATGTCTGCGAGGCTGCGTGTCCCTGTTCGGCAGCTGCTTTCCAGAGCGCGACCGCGTGCAGAGGATCGCGCGCTATCCCTTTGCCCGAGGCATAGTTATGTCCCAAGCAGAACTGCGCCTCAGCGTGCCCCTGTCCCGCTGCTTTCTGCCACCACTTTACGGCTTGCATTTGATCGGGTGAACAACCCCTTCCATCTGCATACATGACACCAAGATTGTATTGAGCCGCCGCCAGACCCTGCATCGCTGCTGCTTTCCAAAGCGCTGCACCGCTTCTGGTGTCTTTCGGTACACCTTGTCCTTCCGCCAGCATGAAGCCCAGGTTGAACTGCGCCTGTTTGTGCCCTTGTTCGCAGGCTCTGGCATACCAGATCGCCGCTTGTTGCTGATCGAATAATTCATTGCAGTTGGCATAGACCAAACCCAGCTTAAACTGCGCTTCGGCATCGCCTGTTTCAGCTGCAGCCTGGTTCTGCGAACGCAGCTGCTGCCATGTTTCGGCTACCGGCAGCGGTTTGCCGGACGGCTGGATGATGGCGAGCAAATCTTGGGCGTTCATATGCCCTTGCGCTGCCGCTGTGCGCAGCCAGTGTTCAGCCTTTTTCAAGTTTTGTCGGATGCCGATACCATTGCAGTAGATGTAACCCAGCTTGTATTGCGCTTCGGCGTAGCCCGTTTCAGCGGCGCGCCTGAACCAATGTATTGCCTGCTTCAGATCCTGCTCGATGCCGTCGCCATTGTAGTAGACGTAACCGAGGTTGTATTGCGCCATTTCGATCAGGACCGCGTCGCTCTTGTCGTTTTGCGCCACTTCCAGCCACAGATCGACAGCGTGTTGCACGTCTGGTTCGATGACAGAATTTCCGTCGCTGTATGTTCCTGCCAGATTGAATACGGCATGCATATCGCCCTGAGCTGCTGCGGCGTACAGCCATTTCACCGCCTCTTGTTCGTCAATTCCGGTGCCGATGCCTTCGAGATAAATCAGCCCCAGTGCGCTCTGCGCCCGTGTATGTCCCAGGGTCGCTGCATGTGTGAACCAGACGAAAGCCTTCTGCGAATCCAACTCGACGCCGCGCCCCTTGCTGAACAAAGTGGCGAGAAGAAACTGTGCGTGCGGGTCACCTTTAATTGCCAATGACGGCAAAATTCGGGCCGCATGATCGAAGTCGCCGGACTGAAGCGCTGCTTCGACTGATTTCAGTTTATCGTCCACATTCCCTCGCGTGCGACCGGCATGGCGCCGGCTCGTTGCCGGACGATCAGTCTTGTGCGGTCTTCTACCCGGATCAAGACTAACGATCTGGCAAAAGAACGTCCATGTGGTTAGCACGTATGAGAGCGACAGAAGATGATGGGAACGGCTTCTCCGCTCTTCATCAACGTTACATCGTCGGCAGTGCAGGGTTCTCTGAAATTGCTGCCGGATCGTCCTCGACGACCTTCGGCGTTAACAGCAACATCAATTCTGTGCGGTTGCGGCCTTTCAGGCTGTTACGGAACAATGCGCCAAGAATGGGAGCTTCTGCTAGATATGGAACTTTAGCCAACTGCGAAGCCTCCTGTTCGGTGAACAAGCCGCCCAAGACCAGTGTTTGTCCGTCTTTGACGCGCACCTCTTGGGACATGATTTCGCGGACGCTCAAGAGCGTCACCGTCGTAGGTGCGGTAGTGGAACCGAATGTTTGAGCCGGCCCGGTGGGAGCCGACACTTGCGGTCTCAGTCTCATGACGATGAAACCGTCTTCGGTAATCCGCGGCAATACGTTGAGAAAGACGCCGGCTTTGGTCAATTCCACGTTCGTTGTGACAACGCCAAGGCTGACTGTGGATGTCACTTTGTGAATCACTTCACTGGCGATCGTGATCAAAGTTTCCGTGTCGTCTACAACTATGACACTCGGGTTAGCGACGATCTTGGCCTTGTTTGTTTGCAGCAGCAAGTTAAGGTTGATGTTCAACGCCGTAGGCACAGTGGCGATATTCGATTTTCCTCCTGTGCCGGCACCGCCGGTGAGGAAATTGAAGCCGCTCTGTGACTGCGGCACGGGTTGGACGCCGGCGATGGCAACAGGCACCGCCGGGAGAAGCGTGCCAATCAGCCCGGTGAATGCCGTGCCCGGGCCGGCTGGAGCGACGTTGGTGCTAAATGGCACCAGCGGCGGTGAGCCGCCTGGTGTTAAAGCACTTTGCAGAGCGCTGCCGAGACCGGGGAGGAACTGCACCAGCGGTGCTGCCGCATTTCCCAGAATAGATGATGAGAGACCCTGTCCCTGTATGTTTAGATTGGCGCCCAGCTCTCTCACTGCCTGATTGTTCAACTCGATCAGCGAGGCTTGAATGTGCACCTGCCGCGGGCGCCTGTCGATCATGCGAATCGCTTCTTCGGCAACTTCGAGATCCTCGACCGTTCCCACCACCATTACCTGGCGATTTTTAGTGTCCGGTATGACGATGGCGCCGCCGCCGTTTTGATCGACGATATAGTCGGTGTTGATCTCCTGGAAAGAGCGGATCTGCTGCGAACCAGGATCAGTGGCGGCGTTATTAAATCCGACGCCCTCTTGCGTTCTTTCTTGCGATGAACCACGGACGGTGCGTTGCAGATCGGGACGAGTGATCTGCGTATCGCGTTCAGTGTCGTTGTCCGCCGGAGTTATTTTGCTTGAGGTACGGACTACGGTCTTCGCCACACCCTCAGGTTCTGAGCCCCCGCCTTCGACAGAACGTTCGGAGGTATTTTCCGATGTTGAGTCGTTGCTCGTTGTTCTTTGTTGCGTCTTGGAAAAATCGGGAATCATGCCTCGGTTGAAAACCGACGCGTGCAGTAGCATCGCTACATCGTATGCGTGCGCATAGCTGAGTTTGAAAACGCGTGCCATCGGTCGGTTCAAACCGAGCTGTACCACCGCTTGCAGGGTCGCCACGATGACGGTGTTGTTGTCCAGAGTGCGGTGTTGCAATCCGGCCGAGGCAAGCACGCTGTCCATCGCTTCGTTTAAAGTGACATCGCGAAGTTCACCGGTTATTTTGCCGCTTACCGATTTGTCGATCAAAATATTGAGATTGCCTCGCCGTGCTATTTCGGCGATCACTTCTCGCACCGGTGTATCTCGGAAACTGAGATTGTGGATTAACTGTTCGGTGACGAACAGTTTGAATGGCTTGCGGATTTGGACCGTGCCCACAACTGCGATCACGCCTGGGCGCTTGTTGGGGTTGAACGGTGGCTGCTGTGCCGCATCGAAAGCAGTTCGCGAGGGCGGCTCAGGCCGTTGCGCCAGTTGTTTGGCAGCCGGGTCTTTGCTGTTGCTGTCCGGAGAGCCGGCCATCTCTATGTCGATTTTGCCGGGTGCAGCGTTCGGTCGCTGGTCGTCGGACGGAGTATACGAGATATTGGAAAATCCGCCTGAGTCGGTGGTCTTAGATGTGGCACTCGCCGCTGCCGGCATCGCCGATGGTGGCGCGCTGGTGATCGCTGGTGGGGCCGCTTGTGTCTCGGTGGCAATTGGATTGCTGCTCGGTGATTGGGCAGAATTTTGCGGTGGGCGCAAAACTGGAGCGGCAGGTGCAGACGAGAACGCAGCCGGTGCAGCTCCAGCAGACGAGAACGCAGTCGGAGCAGTCGCAGCCGGTGCGGCAGGGGCAGCAGCCGACTGAGAGGGTCTGGCAGCTGCGGCAGGTGCTGCCGTCATTACTGCAGGATTAGACGGGATGTCGCTGTCCAAAGGAGCCAGCGTCTGCATCGAAACATCGTCTTCGCGGCCGCCCTGGGCAAAGGCCGGTGCACTTTGCGCCATCAGAGATGATACCGCCATCAGTATCATGCATCGCTTGCCGTTGCTTAACAGATTGGCGCTCAGCTGCAGTCTCGATTTTTCAGTCATTTTCGCCTTACAGGCTCGTGGTTCCAAGAGCACGGGGACGGCTCCGCGCCCCCTACTATCAGGTACAGCCGTGCCCATTAAATTCTACCTTTATCAGCCCGAATTGCAATGTTACTTATGCGCGCTCTGTCGTCTGCTCCAGCTTCTTGGTCGCTTGCGCTCAGCGGTGAGCGCCGATTCGATCGCTGGGCGCGCACTCAGGACTAGCTTCCGCGCCGCGCTGGCCTGACTAACTGGCGATCATTTTCGGGAACTGATTAGCAAAATACAATCACTTTTCAACCGCCTCTGGTATCACCTGCGGTTAAGGCGCTTATCTTCCTGACAGCCTGTGAATGGCAATCTCCAGATTGTTCCTCGCTTCTCCCAAGCGGGGATTCAATCGCAGCGCCAGGCGAAACTCAGCGACGGCCCCCAACATGTCTCCTTTGCTGTACAACCCATAACCGAGGTCGTTGCGCGCCTGCGCGTTGAGCGGATCGAGGGTGACGGCTTGCTTGAACTCATCGACGGCGCCGTCGAGATCTCCTTTT
>Ga0182024_10014089_pt1 | contig 15498 bp, 20 predicted proteins | sample P32metaG_FD_120480 | JGI IMG/M metagenome (GOLD analysis project Ga0182024, IMG submission 120480) | Permafrost microbial communities from Stordalen Mire, Sweden - P3-2 metaG (Illumina Assembly) | ecosystem: Environmental > Terrestrial > Soil > Wetlands > Permafrost | place: Sweden: Stordalen... | reverse complement strand
GTGCCGGGAAAAAGCGGGACACCTGCTCCCGCCCCGGCAGCCAAGGATGGAACCATCCTTCACCCTTCCGTTACTAACCATTCCGCAGGATCGGGGGATGGCCGCGCGGATGCCGACGAAAATCGGACCGAAGATCGCTTGAACTGCCGGTCATGGTGAAGGTGCAGGCCGAGCAACGCGTTCGGGCCAGCGTCGCCCGGAGGGACCAGGCCGGACGCACGTAGCTCGTGGGAATCGCCGCGACGACGAGGGCAATGACGGCCGCAGCCGTCAGGATATGCGTCCCCTTCACGAACTGGGCGATGTGGTCATTCATCGCTTCGTTCATGGCCGCGCAGTAAAGCAGCCATTGGCGCGCGCGAACTGATTCCATAGCTCTGCCTTCTTGTGCTACGGCGAATGATGTGTCCGGTCCAAACCAGACGTTGGAGTTTCTAATGTCGCGTGGGATAACGTCCTTTTATAGCACTCGATCAAAGGCTTACGGAAACCGCTTGTCCACAGCCGGAGTCCCGACTATAATAGACGTATAGACGTTTGAGCGTCTATGAACCTAAACGTACAGGTGCACAAAATGAAAGAACAAGCCGTCCGATGGAGCCTCAAGGTCTCGAAGGACACCGATCTGAACCTGCGTACATTCCTGGGCTCCCAAGGCATGAAGAAAGGCGATCTCTCGAAATTCGTCGAGGATGCTGTTAACCGGCGCGTGCTTCAGTGCACCGTGCAGGACATCTGGGCGCGTAATGCCGACGCCGACCCCGATGAAATTCAGCGCATCGTCGACGGGGCCGTCAGCGAAGTCCGCGCGGAACGCCGCACCAAGGAAAAGGCTGACAAAGCCTGATGCGCGTGGTCATCGATATCAACATCCTCGTGTCCGCCCTGATCGTCCCAACCGGACAGCCCGCCGCTGTCATCAGAATGTGGCTGGACGGGAAATTTACGCTGCTGACGTGCGCGACGCATGTCAACGAGTTGCGCGCCACGCTGCACAAGCCGAGGATCGCCGAGCTGATCGATCCCCATAAGGCCGGCCGTCTGGTCAATCAGGTCAAGAAGCTCGCCGAGGACGTTGATCCGCTGCCGCGCGTGGAGCGTTCTTCCGATCCCGATGACGATTACTTGCTGGCCCTGTCCGAAGCGGGCAAGGCCGATTACCTCGTGACGGGCGACAAGAACGGCCTGCTTGAGCTCGACACCCGCAAAGGCACCAGGATTATCTCTGCGCGCGATTTCGCCGCGCTGTTCGCATGACCGATGCTTCCGACATGAGCACTGAAATCGTCCTCTGAGCTAGCAGCCTGCGCTATTGGCGCCGACGCCGAAGGCCGCGAAACGCGTCCTTGAGTTCTTCACGGCCCAGATCAACAACGACCACACGCGCAAGGCTTACCCGAACACCACCCGTCGCTTTGCGCCCTGGTGCGATGCCCGCAGCAGCGGCCATCTGGCCGACGTGGAGGCCTTCCACGTCGCCGCGAACGACGAAGCTTTACGACCGGCGTCAGGATGAGATTGCGCTCGATGAAGTCGAGCGCATTGCAATCTGAGCCTCTCCGGAATGGACACACTGGAAACCAAAGACGTCGTACGCAGGCTGATCGAGAAAGAGGGGATGCTCCTCTGGTCTCTTTCTTCCGTCACGACGGGTATTTTCGCGCGCCTGATTCCGCCACCATGCCAGCGTTGAAGGAACGCCTGTTGAAAGCGCAGCCGTGTCGTAGCCGCCGTGAATGGCGATCGTCTCCCTATGCATGGTTCCTCGCGGGCGCGGGCAACAGCCGGTTCATTTCCTCCACCACTCGATGGATATCCCGCTCCGTGGTTCGATAATTCGTGATGCAAGCGCGTAAAACCGGAGGTCCTCCAGCAACCCGCGCTTCCGACATCCAAGCGATCTGGTGCTTGTACAGGGCCGCTAAGAGCGCGCCCGTATCGAGGCCGTCGCGGGTGAAGCACACCAGCGGCAAAGGCGTGTTGTTGACAATGCGCCACCCGGTGCGTTGCAGTAACGTGCGCAGGACATTTCCCATTTCAGCCTGGTGATCGATCATTTTGGCGTAGCCCGATTCTCCGTAGTGTGCGAGCGCCAGGAACAGCTTGAGGCCGATAAAACGCCGCGACCACTGCGCGGAAGTAGCGTATGGGTCCACAACCGGAGCAGATGGTTTTCCCGGCATGAAGTAGGCATCGGTATGAAACGCTGCGCGAACGGCGTCCGGGTACCGGCAAAAAAACATTCCCGCGCCCATAGGGACCGAGAACCATTTGTGCGCGTCGCACGTGATGGAATCGGCGGCCTCAATTCCGCGCAGATGGCCGCGCAGGCTAGGTGAAACGATGGCAGCACCGCCCCACGCCGCGTCCACGTGAAACCATAAATTTTGCGACCGGCAGAATCGAGCCAGATCCGGTAAAGGATCGATGATTCCGGCCGCCGTTGTCCCGCAGCTTCCGATCACCATGAACGGCGCCAATCCGTTTTTTCGATCGCCGGCCACTTGCTTGCCGAGATCCTCGAGATCCATTTTCCCGTCGTCATAGGTCGCTACCGTGCGGACAGCGCGCCGCCCCAATCCGGTCATATGTGCGCTCTTAATGAAAGAGTGATGCGCCTCGCCTGTCACATACAACGCAGGCGTTGCCGGGAGATGCCGCAGGCCGTGCTCCCCGTAGTCAGGAAACGCACGAGTAAGCGCGATAACTACGGCTGAGAGATTTCCCTCCGCGCCGCCCGTGGTGAAGGTCGCGCTGGTCTCGGGCGGTAACCCGAACTTACAAGCGAGCCAGCCGAGTGTGTGCCGTTCGATCTCATTTGCCGCAGGCGAGGTGCGCCAGCTCGCTAGTTGCGGGTTATACATCGCGACCAGCGCTTCCGCAATGACCGACGCGGCAGTGACACTGGGGTTGAAAAGGCCGAGATATCGCGGATGCGTCACCTGCACGTGCCAGGTTCGGAGCATCTGCTCGACGTCGGCGCACACTTGATCCAGCGCCACGGGGGCGGCGAAATCGTACTGAGCGAGATGACTTCGGATCTCTTCGGGCGTCACCGTCGGAACGATAGGGCCGTCGGCAATGTCCGATTCGAGTTTTGCCAGGCTCTCCCGAAGTTGCTCAAACATAGATTGTCTTCAGATCCCGCCGTTTGTCAGAGTGTCTTTGGCGCGTATTACTGCTCACTCGTGCGGTCGCGGCCGGACCTTACCGTCCCCATTCATCAGAGTAAATTTCTGAACCCGCTTGCCGCTACCGACCTCGCCGGTGTAGAGATTCCCGTGCGAATCCATCGCAATGGCATCGATAATATGGAACTGACCCGCCATGGTGCCATAACTCCCCACCGAGCCCACCAATGCCCCGGTTTTGCGGTCATGGATCCAGACCTTGTTATTGTTGCCGTCTGCGATCAGAACGTATTTCTCCCCGGCGTCATGCGAGAAGGTGAGATTGTAGGTATTTCCGCAGCTGCCGAACTTTCCGCCGCATTCCGCGCCGCGGGCCGGAGACGAGAGATATACGAAGAAACTGCTCACGAACTTGCCTTGCTTGGTGAAGACCTGAATGCGATTGCTGCCGCGTTCACAGACGTAAACCAAGCCATCCACCGAGATGTGGGCGCAATGGAGCGCGGGCGCAAACTGCTTTTGATCGGGAAGCGCTCCCGATTTCCAGTCGTAATCCGGCACCGGCTCATTGTCGATCTCATTGAGCGGAACGCCGTGGCCTCCCCAGCCACGCTTGAACGCGCCTGTGTCCATGTCGTATACCAGCACTCGCTTGTTGAGCAGACCGTCTACGATGTACAGCTCATGCGCGTCCTCGTCCAGGTCAAAACCCTCCACGCCCGTGGGCAGAATATCGGTCTGCTGGTTGTTTTGCTTCAAAGGCGAGATGGCCAGCAATTCCACACCTGAGGCGCCGGCCGCTGCCTTCGCCCTTTGCTCAGCGGTGAGCGCCGTTCCGCGATGGCCGAAGTCCCAAAGGAACTTCCCGTCGCCGGTAAATTTTTGGATGCTGTCGCCTCTACCAGCGCCTGACAACCAGACATTTCCCGCTCGATCCACCACCAGAGCGTGTTCGGATTGAGGTCCTGGATGATCAACGCCGGGCGCCGGCCAGCCGGGCACATATCCCGGACCACCCCACGCTTTAAGACGGTTGCCTGCCGTATCGAACTCCAGGATTGCTGGGGCCGCGAGGCAGCAATCATTGCGTGGCGGCGTTTGTCCCGCGCCTGATTCGTCGGGCGTAATGTCGCGCGGCCTGCTGATCACCCAGATGTGATCGTCCTTGTCCACCACCATGGTCGGGACGCCTTGCATCATCCACTTGTTCGGCAAGGGCAGCTTCGGCCAGGATGCGTCCACTTTGTAAATGGGCTGGGCTCGTACCTGCGCCGCCAGAGTCAAGAAGAGCACGTATTGAATGATGATTCGCCACATACGGTCTACCGCGCCGCGTCCGCTGCGACTGAAGTTTGATAGCTCAACGTCTCCATCCAGTTGCCGCCCCGCTTTACCCACACGCGCGTCACATGCAGAGGCTTTCCCCGGTCGGGCTGGTGCTCGGATACCATCAGAACCGCGTCGCCATAGACGAACATGCGAGCCGACAGCAGCGGCGTGGGCGCTACGCCGGCATCCTTGGACCGGTCAAAATCTTCCATCCGGCTGCGCTTGGTTTGCAGCTTGTCGCTATTGGAACTGGCGGCCACGAATTCATCGGCCACCATGGGACCAAAAGCCGCTGAATTGCGCGCATGGGCAGCGGTTTCAAGTTTGGAATACGCCAGCGCCACCTGCCTCTCAGTTTCGTTCTGCGGCGTGAAGGCTATGGTCTGGCACGGATTCTCGCAATCCTTGCCAGCTCCAGGCGTAAAAGCGGCAGGCTTTTCGAGTGACATCAATTCCTGGTAGACGATGGCCCTCCAACCCGCCGGCCGCTTCACCCACACACGCAAGACATGCGCTCTTCCAAAGTTCACCTGGACATCCCCGAGATCACCATACGTGTAAACCTTCGTTTCAGCGTCGTTGGCGTTCGTAATAGCCGGTTGCGGCACTTTGCCCAACACCTGCGCGCTGGTCTGTATCTTGCCGCTGCTGTTCGTCCAAGTAAAATCCGCGTCCAGGAGTTTCTCAAGCTCAGATTTGTCGCTGTTGGCGACAGCCTGGGTAAAGGCCGAGTCTGCCTGCTTCATGTCCGCACCCTGGCCGAATGCGGCGACCGGCATCCAGGCGAGAAAGACCACCGCGATACGCGCTTTGAAACATCGCATTTCCAACTGCCTGGTTGCCATGCCGGAAATTATAGCTTATGATCGCCGCCCGCTTCCGATGATCCGGAAGCGCACCCATTGATGAGCACGATTTTGCCGTCCCCCGAACCCGTTGCCAGAAATTCGAGAGCCTGTCTCGCTTCCAGCAACGGAAAGGTGCGGTTGATCACAGGATCTATCTTCTTCGCTCCCAGGAGCGCAAAGATCTTCGCCAGGTCCTCGCGGAATGGCTGTGGGTCTTTCCGGAACTGCATCGTAATCCCGTAGAACTTCCCAATTCGTCCGCGAAGGCGCGCCCCGACAAAGATGTTGGCGAACATAGCCCCTTGGGAAAGCTTTCCCGGCGCTCCCACGAAACCAAATCCGATGAGTGTGCCACCGCGCCGCAGCGCGCCAATACAGGGACCGATGTTGGCGCCGCCGACCGCATCGAAGACATACTGGACGCCTGCGGGTTCCAGTGCACGCGTAAGCCGCTCGAGCGGCCCGGCCCGATAGTCGATAGGCGTTGCGCCGAGGGAACGCACGATCTGGTCCTTCGCCGCGGATGCGGCGCCGTAAGTCTTCACGCCCGCAAGCTTCAACAGCTGCAGAGCGGCTATGCCCACACCCCCTGCCGCACCGGTGACCAAGGCGGTCTCGCCGGGCCGCACTTTGGCGACGCGATGAATCATTTGCCAGGCCGTCACATGGTTTAGGATCACCGCGGCCGCATCAAGATCGCTGACCTCCTCTGGGATCGGAACGAAATGTTCGGCCTTACGCACCAGGCATTCGGCGAACCCTCCATACACGGTAAGGGCCGCCACTCGCTGGCCGATCTGGAAGCCGCTAACCCCGGGGCCAATGGCGTCCACCACACCCGCCGCCTCGTACCCAGGCACAAAGGGCATCTTCGGGGCATACAAATATTTGCCGGCCAACATGACCAAGTCGGTGGATCCCACGCCAGCGGCGCACACCCGGATGCGCAGTTCGCCTTGCCCAGGAGCCTGAGCCGGCAACTCAACCACCTGGAGAACTTCGGTGCCGCCCTTCTTCGTCGCCATTACTGCGCGATATGTTGCGTGATTGGGCCGGTACACTCGCTGAGCATTGTAGCGCCTAAACGGCGACACTGCCCTTCCCCTTCAGAGCACCAGGAATCCCGCGAGAGTACAATTATTTGAAGGTGTGGACCTGATTCTGGCGTTTAGCATCTCGATGGACCTAGGGGGTCAACGGACCCTGAGCAGTTGCTCCGGATGCTGGCAGTCTAGGATAATACTCCGTACAGCGTCTATCGATGGCGGCCGGTGGAATGCACCCGGCCGGCGAGGAAAAGAAGGAATACAACAATGACGACCAAGCATAGTGGATTCGCGCGACTCACTGGGCGCGCCCTGAAGGCACTTGCGTTGACCGCTCTCCCAGCGGCTCTGCTGGTGCAAAGCGCCATGGCGCAGAACGCCGCCCCCGCGGGCGGACGCGGGAATATGCCGCCTCGCGATCCCAACGCGTCTTCCGACACCGATAAGAGTCCCTACGATAAACACGACTTCAGCGGTCTTTGGAGCCGCAACCCACGGCAGTTTAAGCTTGCTCAGTGCCCGGAATGCAATGACCGTGGACCCGCTCCGGGTTACGGCTTTTACGGAACTCCGCCACCACGCACCCCGGAGGGAGAAAAGAAGTTCGCGCTAAACCATCCAAGCCGCGGTTGGGAGTTGAAAGATGCGAGCAAGCATATGGACGTGGACGAGGGTTTCCGCCGCGCCGTGATCCCGGCGGAGGGCAACGATCCGGAAAGTCGCTGCGACCCGCTCGGACTGGCGCGCAACATCACGTTTTCCGGCGGCGGCGCCTCCATGGAGATGCTTTCGTTAAAGGACCGCATCATCCAAAGATTCGAGTGGACCTGGGATAACCGCGCCATCTATATGGACGGACGAAAGCTTCCCAACGTGGACGACTACCTGCCGCGTTTCAACGGTTACTCGGTCGGCAAGTGGGAAGGCGACACGCTGGTGGTCACCTCCACCGGTTTTGACGACCGCCAATGGGTCGACCAGTTTGGTTATCCCATCAGCGACAAGATGGTGCTGGAGGAGCGCTGGCAGCGCCCCAGCCCGAACCGCTTGCAGGTGGACCTGACCATTACCGATCCGACGATGTACACCAAGCCGTGGCACAGCTCGCGGAAGGTGTGGGCCTTGATTCCCAAGGAAGACATGGCGATCGGCGGATGGTCGGAGATCCTCGAAGACCGCTGCGTGCCCGACGATGAGGCGCAGTTCCACAAGGCCAGCGAGGCCGCGGCCGGCAAGAAATAGGCTGTTCGCGCCCGCGATTCCCAAGGTCAGCGCCGGACGCCCAACGCGTACCAGGCGAAAAGTCCGGCAGCCGCCGCTGCTACCGCCGCAGCCACGAGAGAAACGAGACGCTGCGGATCGATTTTTCCGGCGTATCCGGCGTCTTTAAAACAGGCCAGGAAGGTATTGAACAGAACCGTGATTACAACCGCCAAAGCAAAGGCGGCGGCCGCCGACCGCATTCTAAGCGTCTCAACCATCGTGATTCATTCCCCTTTGACGTGGCCGCGCAGCGGATGATCGCCTTGTCCGCCGGATAGGCGTTGAGGTACCAGTATCCGCCAAGCACGCCAGCGGCACACATCGAGATCGCCACAGCCGCGACCGCCAAACGGATACGCGCTGCATTTTCTTCCCGCGCATTGAGCGCCTCGACAAACACCCACAGCGCCGATAGCGTCCCCAAAATTCCAAAGGTTGCGTGTCCCAGGAGGATGAGGTCGCTCATCGTAACCTTCATAAAGGACGTCCCATGCCAGGCGGCGTCCCAAAACCGCTCATCTTCATGCTTGAGTCCCCGGACTTATTGCCCCAGGTCCAATACAGGCCGAGGTACGCATAGGTTTCTGTCTGCCCAACGGCGGTGTGGCCGTAGCAAAAGAGCAGTTGGAAACCGGGATCGCGAAATTTGTAATAACCGCCGATATCGATCAACGTGGCATGCCGCGTCTGAGGAGTCGCCAAACCTTCCGGGCCGTGGTAAAAGGCCTCAGCCCCCAGCGTCACTTTCTTTCCCAGATCACGCTGCACCAGCCACCCGGCGAAAGGATAATTACGATAGCCCGGAACCCCGCTGAACACCGTTTCTCCGCCGCCGCCATAGGTGGTCCACGGGCCGAAGCTCTTCTGCACCCACAATGGCACCTTAAACCAAGCTTTGCCTACTCCTAATCCTCGTTCGGCGCTTCCGGTGGGAAGTTCAAACATCGTAAATGTCCCGATCATCGGCCGGTGCTTGGTTTCCTGCACAAACCGGTATTTGATGCCCGTTTCGATATCGCCCAGTCCGAACGCTCTCGGGCCGGTGCCGGCCGGCGCGAAGCTAGGATTGTTGGAAGGGAAAATCGCCGCCGCGGGAATGATAATGTGAAGGTGAACATTGGGAAGAGCTCCCCAATTGAACTCCACGGCCGGACCCTCGGTGTCCGTCTCGACCGGAGTGCCGTCCGAATTGGCGAAGGTATAGAATTCGAAATGACGAAAGTCGATAGGTTCCGGATCGTCGGTCTGAAAAGGAGGACCGGCCCAGAGGGGTACGGACAATAGACCCAGGAGCAAGGCTTTCTTCGGCATTGATCTTCATACTATCTTGCATCACGCGGTTAGAGAGCCGATCTTCGGTCTCGGAATGATCGAGGAACTCGCGTGCCACGGTTACCGGATCAGTCCAGGAAGCCTGTATCCGTTGTTGCATGGCCTGGAGAAAAAGGGCTACTTGCGGTCTAGAAGTCAGCGCAACGGCAAATCGCTGCGCAAGGTTTACCGCGCTACGCCGCTCGGGCGGAAAGCGTTGATGGCCGCCAACAGCAAGGTACGCGAACTATTTCGAGAGCTCATAGAAGGCAAATAATAGGGCGAGGCTCCGGCAACCGTTAGATCTTGCGTTTATTTCCCCGTGCCCAGCGTCACACAGACGCCTAGGGTTTTCCCCAGGATGCTTCGCAATAGTGTAGGGTAAAGGAGCAATGAATTCTTCCGAAGTTCTTCTCGTGGAAGATAACGCCGGGGACGCCCTCCTCATCGGGCAAGCCCTTACCGAATGTCCGATAACGGTTCATCTCCACATCGCCAGAGACGGTGAACAAGCGCTCCAGATGTTGAGCGAACCCGATTTCAAACCAGATCTCGTAATTCTTGACCTGAACATTCCGAAAATGTCGGGATACGCGGTCCTGGCCGCACATCCTCTGCAGCAAACGCCGGTCGTCGTCTTCACGGCATCCCAGAACCAAGCCGATGTCGATCGTGCGTTTTCTCTCGGAGCCAGCGGCTATATACGCAAGCCGATGGAATTGGATGAGTACAAAAATGCGGTATGTGGGATGGTTCAGAAGTGGGTTTCCCATCCAGATGAACTATAAAGCCGTCGTTAACCCATCCAGCACTGCGCTCGGCACCGAATCCCTCAGTCAATTTCCAGACCGCTTCTAAGACAGACAACTTAGAGCTAGCGCCTTCCCCATGCGCCTCGAATGGCGCATTCCAGCCGATCACAACTTAGGATGGGACCTCCGCCTCTTGGGTCTTTGGCGCCGTTGCACACGCGAGATCACCCATGCGCTTAGCGACGCGAACGTTTTGGTGGTCGTTCGTTCCGGTTGCGCTGCTGCTGATCATCGGTTTTTGGGCCACCCGCATTACGGTTAGCAACGCAATCCGCCAGGCGATGCGCTCGGCGGCGCGCAATAAGCAGCTGGCCGTGACACAGGAACGCGCCAAAATGGAGTCCCGCATGGCTAGGATTCTGCGCGGTGTGGGGGTGAACCCGACCCTGGAAGCCAGCGTCGAACGGCTGCTGTCGGAGCGCCACGATCCGGACGGTGTGCGCCGGCTGGTCGAAGAGCAGCTCGCGGAAAGTTCCACCGTTCTCGGCTTTGATGTACTTACGGTTTTCGATACCGACGGCGTGCCGCGAGCAGGCGTAATGCGCCAGAACGGGCGCGTCATTCCGCTGGATCCCGGATCGTTGAACCTCACGCGGTCGGGCCTTTTTACCGCGCACGGCCAGGTTTACGAGGTCTCCTCTGTCAGTATCGATCGGGGCAGTCAGGTGCTCGGCTCCCTGGCTGTGGGCGATCGGTTTGATTTAGGTGGTTTCGCGATGCCGCTGGTGCTTACCTGGAATGGCGGCATCGTGCAATCTTTTGCAAAAGGTATTGATCCGAAGGAGATCGAGACGGCTTTCGCGTTCTGCGCTCCGGACCGGGAGTGCGAGATGCGGCTGCGAGGAGAATCCTACCTTTCCGTGCCGTTGTTATCTGGACCGCTGGAGCAGGCGGTCGCTCAGGGCTACTCACTAAGAACGCTGCAGAGCGTGGATGCGGCCGGCGCTCCGGTGCAAGCAGCGCTGCGCAATCTCTTCCTGGCCGCGGGCGCCGCGGTCCTTTTGAGCGCGTTCGTATTAAGCGTGTTATCCTCCCGGTCCATCGTGAAACCAATTTCGAAGATGGTCGAACAGTTGCGCGCCAGTGAGAAAACGGGCGTCCTTCCGGAATTTAGATCCGGCCTGGCTCGTATTCAGGAAATTCGCGACTTAGCCGAAGGCTTCAACCGCGCCGCGGCAGCTATCCGCGAGGGCCGTGGCAATCTGGTGCGCGCCTACGTCGAGTTTGTCGGATCGCTCGCCAGTGCGCTCGATGCCCGCGATCCCTATACGGCAGGCCATAGCCGGCGTGTAAGCGAGTATGCCTGTTCCATCGCACGAGCGATGCACTTACCTCAAACCGACCTGGAAATTATCCGCATCGGCGCGCTGCTGCACGATCTGGGTAAGATCGGGATTTCCGACAGCCTGCTTCTCAAGCCCGGTAAACTGACGGCCGACGAGATTGCTGCGCTCCGGGAACATCCTGTAATCGGACGCCGCATTTTAGAGGGCGTACAAGGCTTTCAGAGTTATCTCGACATCGTGGAATTGCACCACGAAAACTGGGATGGGTCCGGCTATCCGCACGGACTCCAGGGCGAGCGAACTCCGCTCAGCGCCAGGATCGTCAAAGTGGCGGACGCCTATGACGCCATGACTTCCAACCGCCCCTATCGCCCCGGAATGACTCACGCTCAGGCCTTAGAGGTTTTTCGCGAGATCACCGGTTCCCAAATCGATCCCACCGTGCTGGCGGCCTTCGAAACGATTCGGCTGGACGCAATCAATCGAGGCCATGAGCACGAGGCGGCGGTTTCCGTGGACGAGTTGCTCCACAGCCTGGATCGAGCGGTCCGGGATGAAATCCCGCAATCGCGCGTTGCAGAGGAAGTATAGTTCTCATCCGTATCGGCTGGGTCGGCGCCGCTGGATAGCTGCTGGCCTATGTGAAAATACATGTTAATTCATGCGGGAGAAATTTCCGAAGCACTTTGACGGAAAGCGCTTTTACAATCCGGACGCTCCCCAGGTGCCCCGGCTATTTCAGGTCTTCCGATGGATGCTGACCAGCCGGCGGGAACGGTCGCCTTCGTTTATCTCAGACGTCCAGCAATCCATCCCGCCCCGCCGTGTGGAAGGCACCGAACTGCGAACCACTCTCGTGAACCACTCGACCGTGCTGCTTCAGCAGCGGGGTTCCAACATTTTGACGGACCCCATTTGGTCCGAGCGAGCGAGTCCTTTTTCCTGGGTAGGTCCGCGGCGACACAGAAAGCCGGGAGTATCTTGGGAAGATCTGCCGGGCATCGACGCCGTGCTGATCAGCCACAATCATTACGACCACCTGGATCTACCCGCTCTGCGAGGGCTGGCGGCTCGTGGAAATTCTACGTTTATTGTTCCGGCTCGTGGCGCTCGCCTGCTTCGCTCGCAGAACATTGGGCCCGTTCACGAGTTGGATTGGGGCGAAACCTTGTCGTTGCCAGGGTCGCTTCCGGGCTTCACAATCCACTGCGTCCCAGCTCTGCATTTTTCAGGCCGGGGGATTTTCGACCGTAACATGGCCCTATGGTGCGGGTATGTGATCCAGTCTCCCGAGCGCCTGATATATTTCGCGGCGATACGGCATTTGGTGATCATTTCGCCCAGATTCGCGAAAAGTTCGGATCACCAGAGCTCGCGCTGTTGCCGATCGGAGCATACCAACCACGCTGGTTTATGTCATCGGTGCACATGGCTCCCGAAGAGGCCGTTAGAGCGCACAGCATCCTGGCGGCCAAGGCCACCATTGCGATTCATCATGGAACGTTCCAATTAACGGACGAAGGGATCGATGCCCCTAAGAAGCAGCTACTGGCTTGCTCGCCGGGCGAGTCGTTTCTGGTGCTCAACAACGGCCAATTCACGGATATTCCATGATGATCGACAAGCACACGCTCGCGCTGGTCGGCATAGTTGGTAGTTCGCTGGATGTGCTTGGCACGTTATATCTCGCCTACGATCTCTTGGGCGGGGAGCATGGACCATTGCGGACTCTCACCAGAGGCGTCACCTACGCCGTGCTCTTCGGAGGCGGGTACGGCCTCGCGCTCGGGCCGGTATTCGGAGTGGCGAGCGGCCTGGCGCATGGCATCACGCTCGCTTGGGAGTTTTCCCGTGCTTCGAAACATCGCCCGCAGCCAGGCTTCTGGTATGACGCGGCAATGAGCGCCATTCGCGGACTGGGCTTCGCTCTAGGCGCTGCTTATTTGTATGGAGACACGTTTGGGGTTACCTTTGGCGCGTTGAGCACGGTAGGTCAAGTTTTAGCGTACCGAGCGGGCATTCGACCTACTATGGATTATCAACCCGCTAAGCGCCCACGCTTGACCAAGCATCAACTTCTGGCGGCGGTGAATCGCACGGTTGGGTACGCAGTCGCCGGATACATCAGCGCCATCGCGGCGCATCAGCGGACCAACGCGCTGAGTGTCGGGTTGACGGCCGGACTGGCGATTGGATTGGTCACCGCGATCGCGACCCCATTCACGCCTTTCGTCGAATGGAGTGCGGATCATATACCCGAGAAGCGCATGGGAGTTATCGGAGTAGGCTTGATCCTGATCGGCTTCGCGCTGCAATCCATCCAGTATTGGGTAGCGCTGTTGGACGTAAATATTGTTTCGTAGTGTTTCGGAATGCGTAGACAACCGAAGGAGATAGTGCGTGACTTACAGCAGGAGCGCCTCCACACGATACGCAGTAACCACCTCTTTGAGCGTAGACCATGCAAACACTGTAAAGCGGCCATCCTGTGAAGCAACCAGAGCAATGGAATCGCGCTGATCGTGTCCGAACTGCGCCGCCGACAGATGCCGGGTACCCCCCAACTGCGCTTGATGCACGAACCGGTCAGCGACGCCTTCGATGGGTTCGGTATCCACCACCTGCTCGACGCGCGTCCAGCCGTCGCGACGGCCTATCTTCGCGCCAAACGCGAGTAACTCGCATTGATCGGTGAGGACCATTGCTCCGTCTACGGCGGTTAAACCGGCCACTACGTCAACAGCCCGGCGAAGGGTCTCCTGCCAACGCCGTTGCTGCCTTTCACGGGACTCCTCCCGAATCAGATTGGCCAGCTCCGAATAAGGCGGCAGCAGCGCGTATGGGGTCGGGCCGACAATCGACTCGCGCCAAACATCACTGCCGTGCGGAACAACCAAAAGCGAGCCGCCGTGCCCGTGACCGCGCATTGACACAGCCAGCTGTATGAGCACACCGATGGAGTCCGCCGACGTCATGGGCGTGTCCAAGCCCAGCAGCGAGGCCACCAGCGGCGGGCAATCCGGCAGGGCCAAAGTGGTATGGTCCAGCACTTTGATCTGGTCACCTTCCAACAGCGCGACGTTGACAAACTTGCCGGAGTCTTGAATTCTGCGCCGCTTGATCACCAGCACACCGGGATCAAGCACCTCCAGCACGAAGCACAGCGGCGGCAGCGTGCGGGTCGCTCCCCACACGTGGAACTGCCCATCCTCGCGCCAGACACCTAAGTGAACGCCGGGTCGTTCCACGGCCGGGGCGAGACGGATAAGAGCCTCGGGACTGAGTGGAAGCCGGTGCTCAAAAGTGATCGGCAGAAGAGCCTCGTTCGGCGAAAGGAATGCTAGCGAGATCTTGGGAGGATACCGTTCCTGGTGTCTAAGGCTGGCCCAAAAAGCCGAATCGATGACAGCCTCGATGGCCGCGTCGTCGGGCTCGGAAGCAAAACCCTGAGTGCTATGCTCGTTCTCGGCTGCACGGCGGCGCAGGGAGAAGTGCAGTCGCACCCGGGCAGCCACTGCTCGCGCGACGGGGTAAGCGGGTTGCGTCATGGGCCCTCCCTGAAATTCCAGTGTCTGACGAATTGTAGGCATTCCACAAGCATTGGCGAGGCCCTGGGCCTGGGGAGCGAAACCGCTCCGAACGGCACGGCCGACCAGCCAAAACTAGCAACGGACCTAGGTGTTAAACCATGCCCAACATGAAATGATCATAGAGTTACGGAGAGTCGAGCCGGACCTGGCATCCCGAGGTCGGGGAAAACACACGGGGCAGGCGCCGGGACAGGAGCTCATCGAAGGGGCGACGAAACAGCCGACAACAGTACAGTGGAAGCACATCGGCATCGCGGGGCGGAAGACTAAGCTTATAACATGGCGCCCCGCGTGAAGTAGGAGCGCGTCACCGTTCCGCGACGAGTGAGCTGCATTTCAAATCCTCTGCCTTACCTGCATGCGCTGTGCTACTAACCACACTATCACTTACTTTTTCACGTTGTACTTACTAATAACTTAGTATCTATTCTCCAGTACCGTCGGTTGACTAGTCCATTTAGATAATTGTACTAGTTACTAACTGGTGTTATGTTTTACACTGCAGTAACTTTACACTGGAGGATTCGAATGAAATTACGTGTTCACATGCTTGTTTTAGCGACCCTCGCTTTTGCAGGGGCCGCTTGTGCTCAATCGGGCTCCACCACGGCTCCTGATGCGGGCAGCGGCGCTCCGTTCCAGATCCGTTACGCGTCCCACCTGGACATTGGTGATTCAGTGATTAACATCACCAATGACGGGTACAGCGCCTCGGGTTCCGGCACGAGCGCTTTTCTCGGCAACGGGGTCGGCGATCTCTGCATCGGTGTCTATACCTTCGATATGAACGAAGAGCTGCAGAGCTGCTGCACGTGCTTAGTCACGCCCAACGGCTTGGTCAGCCTTTCGGTTGACGCTCTCAATGCCACCAACCTGACCGGT
>Ga0182024_10014088_pt1 | contig 15498 bp, 7 predicted proteins | sample P32metaG_FD_120480 | JGI IMG/M metagenome (GOLD analysis project Ga0182024, IMG submission 120480) | Permafrost microbial communities from Stordalen Mire, Sweden - P3-2 metaG (Illumina Assembly) | ecosystem: Environmental > Terrestrial > Soil > Wetlands > Permafrost | place: Sweden: Stordalen... | reverse complement strand
GACCCCACCCCGGCGCGCCCGCCCCGCGCCCCGCCCCCCCCCCGGGGGGGGGGGGGGGGGGGGGGGGGGGGGGGGGGGGGGGATAAAGAATCCGAATCCCGCGGCATGGCAGTGAGTTTTTGCACGGATGCGGACTCTCCCCCTCACCCCCAACCCCTCTCCCCCGAGTACGGGGGAGAGGGGAGCCGGCGCTGGCCATGTTTGTCGAAATTCGGAAGTTGTTTTCCCCGATTGCCAAGCTAAGCCGCAAACGGCGGTTGTCAGTTCATCTTGATTTTTTCCGCGTGCAAATCAAGGACGCACGTCCAACCTCGCCCCGGCTCCAACCCGCACGCAAACCCGATACGCCGCGCATTCGGGTCGAGCAAAGAGGGCCGAGTGGTCAGGCCCGCGATCATGGTTTCCACCTGTACCAGCGGCGAGAGCGCCTTGTAATAGACATAGGCTCCGCGGGCGACCTGTTTGCCCTCGTCGCTGTAGCCCGGCAGCTCCGGATTTTCATCATTGGACGAAAACTGCTTGGTGCCGCGCAGCTCGGCGTTGAGGATCAAATAGCGAACGTGGGCCTGACAGCGGCTGCTCGACTCGGGGTGTAGCTCGACCTTGCCGACTCCGGCCTGGGTGCGATAAAGATTGATCCTCTGCATGATCTTGGCGGCGCTTTCCGCCGGGCTGTCGCCGTCCGGGCCCGTGGTGAACGACCAGGCCTTTTCCCAGGGCTGACCGTCCACATTCACCTGGACGCGAACCCGATACACGGTGTTGGCCTGGAGCGGGTCCTGAGCGATCATGCAGATCGTGTTGGCCTGATGGCGGACGAAGTTGGGGTTGGCGGGCTTCTCCGGCGAAGAAAACCATACCGGCACATTGCGTCCCTGCCCATCCTGGACGCTGCCCGCGGCGTTGACAAGCTTCTTGCCGCTCGGAAACGTGACGGTGATCGGATAGCCCGCCCGGCCATCCTTGTCGTCCGGAATCGGATCGGGCACCTCGCCACCGGCGGGGAACGCGAGCGGCACATCGCGCTGGCCATCCACCGGGTAAATCACCGGCTTCTGAAAGTTGCCGGGACTCTTGCCGGTCGATGCATCCAGCACGCTCACCCAGCCCATGCGTGGCCCATGGGCGCTGCTGGCGCCGATGCGGACCAGGCGCGGATCGAGCAACGGCAGGCGATGATAGAGCGTGGCCATCCAGCTATCGATCGAAGACAGCGGATAGTTGAAGCCCTGGGTGATGACGCTGGCCTTGCCCGCCCGCCGGCCCTCTTCGGAGAAGCCGGGCAGGGCGTCATCCTCTTCATGAGCGCCCAGCCCTTTCACCTTGGGATGATCGTAGTTTTGCACCAGGTAGTTCACATGCTTGCGGCACGCCCTGGACAGGTCGGCATCGAGCACCACCGCGGGCAGCCCCGCATGCTGGCGAAACTGATTGACATACGCCAGTGCCTGCGGAGCGAGACTGCCGGCCGCATCGGGATCGACGGCGGTGGCGAAGGTCCACGATCGGCTCCACCCCTTGCCGTCGATCTGGGCGCTGACCTCGACGCGGTAACTGGTGTTCTCGGTCAGGGGTTTCTTGGGAATCAGGCCGATCAACCTGGGAGGATTGCGATAGTTCGGCGGCGGCTTGTCGGGCGTGAAGAAGTAGGTTGGGATGGTCGTGCCGCCCTGGGTCAGTGTCGCTTGGGCGCCGGCGATGGCCCGGCTCGACGGAAAGACCACGCTGATCGGAAAGCCGGCGTTTTGCTTGTTCGTCGGCCCCTCGAGTTCCGCGCCGCCGCAATAGTTGGTCGGCACGTCTTTCTGGCCCTCGCCGGGGTACGTCACCACCGGCCCGGCCGGTCCGCGGCGCACGTCGAGCACGGTGAACCAGGTGTCCTGGTCCGTGTGAATCAAACCGAAGCCGACGGTCAACAGCTGCCGGTCCAGCAGGAGCAAGCGAATATCACCACGAGTCAGGGCATCGTGCAAGGCCCTGGCAGGATCGCTGAAGAAGATCAGGGCCGACTGGGCCGAGAGCTTGCCGTCGTTGCTGAATCCGGTGCGCGCGGAATCCTCATCGAAGAGAGCTGGCCCGCTCAGGCCGGGATTGAGAAGCAGGTAGCGGGCGTGCGCTTGGCAGCTTTGGCTGAGATCGACGTCGAGGGAAACGGAGCCGAGGCCGACAAGACGTCGCTCCTTGTTGAGCTGCTGGATGAAGTTGTCAGCTACTCCGGCGGCGACAGGGATCGACTTCGCCGGGACGAGAATTTTGGGTGGATTAACATCTTTTGGTGGTGTGGGATTGCTGATCGGATCGGGATTCTTCAGCGGCGCGGGATGGGCCGTGGAACCGTTCGCATCGGCGTTGGAATCGGACGGCGTTCGCGACAGCACCAGCAGAACGAGCACGACGCAGACAAGGCCGCCGCCCGCGCCGGCCCAAACAGAGTGGCGCCGCAGCCACTGCCAGGACGACGGTGCGGGATGGACGAGCTGAGCCGTGGCGAACAGGCCGACCAGGCTCTGCGCATCGACCCAGTGGCTGGCCCCTTCGCGCAGCACCTTGTCGCTCGGGCCGAGCTGGCCGACGCGGGTCGCCTCGCGCAGCTCCGCCATGGATACCGGGCCGACCTTGCGCTTGTTGCGAATGTAGTACCAGCGATCGATCATTGGCCGGGTCTCCGAGCGTGTGCCGTTCGCCATTCGCCGTATTATACAGTTCGCGGGCAAATTCGCGATGATCGTTTAGCCGCGACGCGACGTACTCGGAGCGGAGCGCGGGAGTCGCCCCGCGCTCCGCTCCGAGTACGTCGCGTCGCGGCTAAACGATCATCCCGCCGCCAGATATTCCTTGACTTCGTACGCCCACATGGTTAACTTCTCATAAAGAGATAGTCGGCGCAGCTGTCGTCCCACGTTGACGGGTCGGGGGGCTCGGCCAGGGACATGCGAGCGCCAGCTTATTCCTACCACGAAAGGAATACTCCCCATGCTCAACATTCCTGGACCGCAAAGCCGGTACTGCGATGGCGTCACGCGCCGCAATTTCCTCAAGATTGGCACCTTCGCCTTCGGTGCGACCGCCTTTTCCATGGCCGACGTCCTGCGCGCGGAAGCTCGGCTCGGCGTCTTACCCTCGCACAAGGCCGTTATCAATATCTACCTCGGCGGCGGACCTCCGCACCAGGACATGTGGGACATCAAGACCGAAGCCCCACGCGAAATTCGGGGAGAATTCCAGCCGATCAGCACCAATGTGCCCGGCATTCAGATTGGCGAAGTCTTTCCGCGCATGGCCCAGTTGATGGACAAGTGCGTCATCATCCGCTCCGTCACCGGCTGCCAGGATCGTCACGACCCAACGCAATGCTACACCGGCTGGAACTTCGGCTCCCTGGCTCCGCTCGGCGGCCGGCCCAGCATGGGCGCCGTCATCGCCAAGCTGCAAGGATCCGTCGATGTATCGGTGCCGCCGTTCGTCGGCATGGCGGCTCCGACGCAGCATCGGCCCTGGTCCGATCACGGGCAGACGGGCTTCCTCGGGCCCGCCTACGCTCCCTTCAACCCTGACGGCCCCGGCATGGACAACATGAGGCTGAGCGGCGTCACTGCCGATCAGCTCGGCAATCGCCGCCGGCTACTGTCCAGCTTCGACAACATGCGCCGCGAAATCGACATCAACCATACCGTGGCGGCGATCGACTCCGCTCAATCGCGAGCCCTCGACGTGCTGACGTCCAATCGCCTGGTGAACGCCCTGGATGTTTCACGCGAACCGCTCAGTGTGCGCGAACGCTATGGCGACGGCAAACCCTACAACTTCCAGTTCGACGGCGCGCCGACGGTCAACGATCAACTGCTGATCGCCCGCCGCCTGGTGGAAGCGGGCGTTCGCTGCGTCACGTTGACGTTTGGCCGCTGGGATAGCCATGGCCAAAACTTCAACCTGGTGCGCGATCACGGCGGCAAGCTCGACCAGTGCTTGAGCGCCTTGATCGAGGACCTCGACACGCGCGGCATGCTGAATGACGTGACCATCGCGGTGTGGGGCGAGTTCGGCCGGACGCCGCGCATCAACGCCGGAGCGGGCCGCGATCACTGGGCACCGGTCAGCTGCTGCTTGCTGGCGGGCGGCGGCATGCGCACGGGCCAGGTCATCGGCGCCACCAACCGCCTGGGTGAATACGCCCAGAGCCGGCCGGTTGCGTCCGGAGAAATCCTGGCCACCATCTATCACAACATGGGCATCTTGCCGAGCACGACGATCAACGATCCGACGGGCCGGCCGCAGTTTTTGGTGGAACAGGCGCCGCTGCGGGAATGCGTGTGATGGATTCCTTGGCGGATGTCTTTACCTCGAAGAATGATAAATGGCTTTTCCCCAGGTGGCGGCTCTCTCGAAGTTCCAACCTGGCACGCCGGCGTTGACGCACTCGATGAGCTGGCCTTTCCAGTTAACCTTCATCACCGGCAATCCCCTGCTGCATCTCGGCATCCTGCTGGAGGTCGTGGCCGCTTCGCTCGCCTTTACTTCCAGCAGGAGGGGCGCAAGACCTACCATGTGCGCACCACACTGAATCTGCTGAGCCGTGCGCCGAGGGACGAGCGCCCGTTGGGGCGATAACAGGGAGGCTATGAAGAAGGCGACCACTGCGACAATTCTGCCGGGATGGCTGTCGCACCATTCTTGCGGCGTAAGTCATTAAGATGAAAATGTTTATAACGTTGATGACCACTGTGACAAACCGTCCGCACCCTCGGCTCACGGGGGCGAAGATGGTGAGGCACTATTCGAACTGACAGTTTATTCATCAGATTGGTGTTGCATGTAACGATTATGATGGCAAAATGATTGCTGTCGGTCCCCCGGCGTAGTCGCCCGGGAGGACCTTCCCCCTCAAGACTGGCAGGTCGGGGTTGATAGCTATTTTCGGCCCAGAACAAGCGATGTACATAACCAATTGCACACTTTTTGCACACTTTTATGATACTGCCTTGCAGAAATCTTGGTCTCTTCCCCCTTGTCGATTTAGGTGCGGAAGATTATTTCATGGGATTGATCTTGAACGACGATCGCGATGTAAGTAAATAAACACTTACAAAGGATCTGTCCGGATGTTGGCCAGCCTGACTGAAGATTGAGCAACTTCTGATGTCCTGATTTCGCCAAAAACGTTGATTCGCCCATGTTTATGGTACGCAAATGATTATGAGACAAACGCTTGTGTCACATCTTGTGGGAACAGCCCAGGCGGCGCATCATTTGCCTGATGCAGGTGCGGAAGCAAGGCCCCATCCTGCTGAATGTGCGATAAACAAGAACCAGGCAACCAGCGAGCGAAAAACCATGAAAAACTCACCGATCCCGTACGTCATCCTGGGACTGATTTCCCTCTCCCTACCTGCTTGCCACACGCACGCGGAGGGGCAGTCCCCCCAGGAGCACAATAAGATCGTGGTCACCAGCCCCATGGCCAAAGACATCATCATCACCCAGCCATATGTCTGCCAGATCCGCTCGCAGCGCCACATCGATGTCTGTGCCCTGGCGAACGGGTTTCTCGAGGAGATCCCGGTCAAGGAGGGCCAGGCGGTGAAAAAGGGCGATTTGATGTTCAAGATCTTGCCGACTCTTTACCAGGCAAAGCTGGACGCCGAGCTGGCCGAGGTCCAACTCGCGGAACGGGAGCGCGATAACACCAAGAGGTTATTCGATCAGAAAGTGGTCTCAATTCAGGAGCTGCTGCTGTACGAGGCCAAACTGGCCAAGGCCCAGGCCAAGGCAAACCTGGCGAAGGCCGAATTGAACTTTTGCACGGTCCGGGCACCTTTCGACGGCATCATCGACCGCCTGCTCAAGCAGCATGGCAGCGTGATCAATGAGAAGGAGATCCTCACGACCTTGTCCGACAACAGCGTGATGTGGGTTTATTTCAACGTGCCCGAGGCCCGCTACCTCCAATACATGACTGAGATCCTGGGTCAGAATTATAAGAAACTGGATTACCAAGCCAGGTTGAAGACCTTTTTGGCCGAAATGAACCGACGGGCGCGAATCGAACTCGTGCTGGCCGACGGTAGTAAGTTCCCGCAAATCGGCACGATCGGGACGATCGAGGCCCGATTCAACAACGAGAACGGGAATATCTCCTTCCGCGCCGATTTTCCGAACCCGGAAAGGCTGCTGCGTCACGGCATGACCGGCAACGTGCTGATCAACCGAACGCTGAAGGACGCCATCGTCATCCCGCAGCGGGCGACTTTTGAGATTCTCGACAGGCGTTACGTTTACGTCGTCGGCAAAGATGACAAGGTGCATCAGCGTGAGATCGCCGTCCAGCACGAATTGGAGGACATCTTCGTAATCAGCCGGGGACTTGCGGTGGACGACCGGTTCGTCTACGAGGGGGGCCGACAGCTTCGCGAGGACGCGAAGGTGGAATACGATTTTCTCCCCCCGGAACAGATTATTGGACACCAAAAACAGCACGCCGAATAGCTGCCGCGCGCAGGCGCTTCCCGAGACGGAATTCGACAGGAAGATCTCAAAACATGTTCGCAAAAATCCTCTACCGGCCGGCGCTCGCGATCGTGATCTCCATCATCCTCTTGTTCCTGGGGCTGCTGGGGATCTTTACCCTGCCGACAGCCCAGTTCCCCGACATCGTGCCGCCGACGGTGGAGGTCGCCATTGCTTATCCCGGCGCCAGTGCCAATGTCCTGGTGGATTCGGTGCTGATTCCTTTGGAGCAATCCATCAACGGCGTCCAGAACATGCGCTACATTGTCTCCGACGCCACCAGTGCCGGTGAGGCAACGATCCGCATCTACTTCGAGCCAGGCACGGACCCCGACATCAATGTCGTGAACGTGCAAAACCGGGTCAACATCATGCTGAACCGGCTGCCGCCCCTGGTGGTTCGGGAGGGCATCCTCGTTAGCCAGGTCGTGCCGAGCATGCTGATGAAGGTGAACATTTTCAGTACGGATCCCAAGGCCGACCAGAAATTCCTTTACAACTTCGCCAACGTCAACGTCATGCCCGTGATCAAGCGTATCCAGGGCATGGGTCGCCCTGTGAATGTCGGCAATCGCGCCTTTGCGATGCGGATCTGGCTGAACCCCGACAGCATGCGCCGCTACAAGGTGTCCACGGAGGAGGTCATGAAGGCTGTGGCGGAACAGAGCGTGATCGGTTCACCCGGGCGCCTCGGCCAGGCCACGGGCATGACGTCGCAATCACGCGAATACGTGCTGACCTATATCGGGCGCTTCAACAGGAAGGAGCAGTATGAAAACATCATTTTGAGAGCCAATGCCGACGGGGAGATCCTGCGGCTCAACCACGTGTGCGGCACCTGGGAAAACGGCAAACAAAAGATTCCCGGCATCGAGTTGGGCTCCGAGTTCTTCGACATATATTCCGACATCAACGGTCACCCCGCCTGCTCCATCATTCTCAAGCAAGCTCCCGGTTCCAACGCCAAAGCCGTCATTGCGGAAGTCAAGAGGGAACTCAAGCAGATGAAGAAGGAATCGTTCCCTCCCGGCATGGATTATCAGTTCGCCTACGACGTCTCCACGTTCCTGGACGCCTCCATGGAAAAGGTGCTGCATACCCTGCTCGAGGCCTTCATTTTGGTGTCGCTGGTGGTCTACCTGTTCCTCGGAGATTTACGATCCACGCTGATCCCGACCCTGGCGGTTCCGGTATCGCTGGTCGGAACCTTTATTTTCCTCAAGATGTTCGGTCTCTCCATCAACCTGATCACGCTCTTCGCGATGGTGCTGGCGATCGGGGTCGTGGTGGACGATGCGATCGTGGTGGTTGAGGCGGTGCATGCCAAGATGGCCGCCAAGCATCTCGGTCCCTATCGGGCGACGATGGAGGTGCTGCACGAGATCTCAGGCGCCATCATCGCCATCACGCTGGTGATGACAGCCGTTTTCATCCCCGTGACTTTCATTCCCGGGCCGGTCGGCACCTTCTACCGCCAGTTCGGCATCACCATGGCCACGTCCATCATTCTCTCCGGTCTGGTGGCCCTGACGCTGACGCCCGTGCTCTGTGCGATGATTCTCAAACCCCACACCCACACCCACACCGGCACGAGTCATGTGAAAAAGCGGGGCAGCCTGGGGATCATGGTGCTGTATGTTCTCGGCGGGTTACTGGTCCTGGGACTCGTGGCTTGGTTGGCCTTTTATTTGTGGGGGCTGTTTGGCTTGCTGATCATTCTTGTGCCCTTGGTGCAGCGTCCTTTTGACCGCGTTTTCGAGAAGGTCACGGGCGGTTTTACCGCGATCCTGCGGCGGATCGTCACACGCCGCACGCTGACCCTGGCCGTCGTCGGGGGCTTTGCCGCCGGCATTATTCTTGTCAACACGCAGCTGCCGACTGGTTTTATCCCCGGCGAGGACCAGGGCACCATCTACGCCGTCCTCCAGACGCCTCCGGGCTCCACGCTCGAGTACACCAACGCCAAGTCCCGAGAGCTCGAGAAGATCGCCGAAGACGTCGAAGAAGTCATCTCCGTCACCTCGCTCGCCGGTTACGAGGTTCTCACGGAAGGCCGCGGCTCGAACGCGGGCACCTGTATCATCCAGCTGAAAGACTGGTCCGAGCGCGAGCGGACCGCGCGCGCGATCATTGAAGAGCTCGAGGAAAAATGCCGCCAGCTGACCAACGTCAAGCTCGAGTTCTTTGAGCCCCCCGCGGTTCCCGGCTTTGGCGCTGCCGGGGGGTTCTCGATGCGGCTCCTCGACACAAGCCAGTCGAGCACGGCCGACTACAAGCGGCTCGGCGAAGTGACCGACAAGTTCATGGCTGCCCTGGCCAAGCGCAAGGAGGTGAAGAACCTGTTCACCTTCTATACCGCCGACTACCCGCAGTACGAGCTGATCATCGACAACGACCGGGCGATGCAGAAGGGCGTGTCGATCGGCAAGGCCCTGGACAGCCTGAACATCCTCATTGGCAGCACGTACGAGCAAGGCTTCGTTCTCTTCAACCAGTTCTACAAGGTTTACGTCCAGGCGTTGCCGGAGTTCCGGCGCTTGCCCGAGGATTTGGACAATCTGTTCGTCAAAAACGAGAAGGGGGATATGGTCCCCTATTCCGCGTTCATGACAACCAAGAAGCAGCAGGGCCTCAACGAAATCACCCGCTATAATCTGTATCCGTCCGCTTCCATTCAGGGCGCCCCTGCTGCCGGCTTTAGCAGCGGTCAGGCCCTCAAGGCGATCCAGCAGGTCGCCGCCGAGACGCTGCCACACGGTTACAGCATCGGCTGGGAAGGCATATCTTATGACGAGTCACGACAGGGGAACGAAGCGGTTTATATCTTCCTCGTCGTCGTCGCCTTCGTCTATCTGATCCTGGTCGCGCAGTACGAGAGTTTCATATTGCCGCTGGCTGTAATCCTGTCGCTGCCGATCGGGGTCTTCGGTTCCTTCTTCTTGCTGCAGGCCATGGGTTTGGCCAACGACGTCTGGGCCCAGATTGGTCTGATCATGCTGGTGGGCCTGCTGGGCAAGAACGCGATCTTGATCGTCGAATTCGCGGTGCAGCGGCGCCGCGAAGGCCTGCCCATCCACGAGGCGGCCATCGACGCCGGAAAATTGCGTTTCCGGCCGATTCAGATGACCTCCTTTGCCTTCATCGCCGGTCTCATTCCGTTGGTTTTTGCCACCGGCGCCGGGGCGATCGGCAACCGCACCATTGGCACCACGGGAGTCGGCGGGATGCTCGCAGGCACCGTGATCGGTGTCCTGGTCATTCCCGGCCTCTACTACTTGTTCGGCCGAATTGCCGACGGGCGCAAACTTCTCCAGGACGAGGTGGATCAACCTCTCAGCGAGCCTTCCCACAAAGCAGCATTCCAGCCGCTTCCGGAGGCGACGGCCGATGAGATCGAGGGTCTGCTGGAATACCTCGGCGCCCACGGCGGACAGGGCGACGTCTCCCATATCGCCGCCGAGACACACCGTGAGTTCGGCCGACTCCTCATCGTGGCCAAGGCCGCCGAATTGCTCGATTTCGTCACCACCCGGCCGGGCCAGGTCGTGCTCGAGGCCGAGGGCAGTCGCTTCGTCAAGGCGAGCCCCGCGGATCGCAAGGCCATCTGGCGTGAGCACATCCTTGAGCTGCAGCTGTTCCGCGAGATCCAGGAGATGCTCCGCCGTGCCGCCGGTTCCATCGACGGCGATTTGGTGCGGGAAATCCTCATCATCAACCTGCCCGGCGTGAATTACGAACAGGGGTTCACCACCTTCGTCAACTGGGCAGGTTACGGCGACCTGTTCGCCTACGACGAATTAACCCGGCGGATTTCGGTCCATTGAGAGGGTGTCCTGAAAAGTCACGCCACAAGCCGTTTGTGGACCGTTGCGCACGCGAGGGGTATCCTATACGAACGCGTGCGCGACGGTCCGCCCTTGCAACACAAATGATTTCTGGACTTGATGTTCTGGCGTGGCGACCGTCGCGCACGCCATTTTCGATTTTGTGCGCGACGGTCCCCGAGGGGCACACCTTGTTCACGACTTCCACCGGCGAGCCGAGCCCCGTAAGGGGCCGGGTGATACTGGTTCACTCACCCGGCCCCTTACGGGGCTCGGCTCGCCGCAGTGAGAATAAGGTTCCCTCATCTTCCCAAACGCCTTGAAAATCCCAACATCAATTAAGGAACGGCCCTGCGTCCAGATTGCCTATTATTTATTTGGCTGAATTGCCGATTATGCCGATTATACAGGTATTGTCGAATAGCGCAAACTCCTCAAGGACGAGTCGGATGAACATCTCCACGAGATTTTCGAACGCAAAGCTTATGAAGCGCGTGATGGCCCGAGCGATCGTCTGCAGCATGCTGCTGGTTCTGCCGTCCTGTGGAATCCCCCCTCTGCGTCAGGCGGAGCGGGGACCAGCCCTGCCGGAAGAGTTCCATGGAGCGACCAACTCGGGAGCGGCCAACCCGGAAAACGGGGCGGCCAGTTCGGAAAATTCCTCTCAGCTCAGCATCGAAGAGTTCTACAACGATCCGCTGCTGACAAGCTTGATCGACCAGGCACTGATCGGCAATCGGGAACTGAAGATCCTGGAAGAAGAGGTCCAGCTCGCCAGGAACGAGGTTCTGGCGCGGCAAGGAGCGTACCTTCCTTTCCTCACGATCGGGGCCGGCGGAGGGTTGGACAAATACAGCCGCTTCTCGCTTGAAGGAGCCAGTCTGAGAGATGACCCCTATCGCCCCGGCAAGTTTCTTCCCAATCCGCTGCCCAACTTGGGAGCAGGCCTCAACCTGTCCTGGCAACTGGACATCTGGCGGCAGCTGCGCAATGCCAGGGACGCGGCCCAGCAGCGCTACATCGGCGTCGCGGAAAGGCGGAACTACTTTGTGACCCATCTGGTCGCGGAGATTGCCGAGAATTATTACGGGCTCATGGCGCTCGACAAACGGATTGAGAACCTCGATAAGACCATCGAGCTTCAGGAGAAAAGTTACGAGATCGCCAAGTCCAGGAAGGAAGCGGGCCGCGGCACGGAACTGGCTGTCCAGCGTTTCCAGGCCGACGTTCGCAAGAACCAGAGCGAAAAGCTGATCGTCAAGCAGGAGATCGTCGAGGTCGAAAACCGCATCAACTTCCTCGCCAATCGCTTCCCCCAGTCTGTGGAACGCGTCTCGGGGGGATTCTTCGATCTGACGCTTCACAAGCTGGACACAGGAGTGCCCTCGCAGCTGCTGCAGAACCGGGCCGACATCCGCCAGGCTGAGCGCGAACTGGCGGCTACCGGGCTCGACGTGCTATCCGCTCGGGCCCGCTTCTATCCCGCGGTGACCATCACCGGCGGCGTGGGCTTCGAGGCCTTCAACCCGGCGTATATTTTCACCAATCCGGGGCAAGCCCTGGTTGCCAGCGTCGCCGGCGGCGTGGTCGCCCCGCTCATCAACAAGAAAGCGATCCAGGCCGATTACATGAGCGCGAACGCCAAGCAATTGCAGGCCGTCTACAACTACGAGCGCGTCATCTTGAACGCCTTCACCGAGGTTATCAACCGCATATCGAAGGTGGAGAACTACGGCAAGAGCATCGAGGTCAAGAGGCTGCAATTGGCATCGCTCGAGGCCTCCGTCGATTCCGCCACCAAACTTTTCTTGAATGCCCGCGTCGAATACGTGGAAGTGCTCCTGACCCAGCGCGACCTCATGGAAGCGAGGATGGTCCTGATCGAAACCAAGAGGGAGCAACTGTCCGCCATCGTCAACGCCTATCAAGCCCTCGGCGGCGGTGTTGTCTCCGCCCAGCCGGCACCTCTTCCGCCGCCTCGGGAACGGGTTCCGGAATTGTTACCTCCGCCCTAGGAGCCGAAGACAGGAAAGTTCGCGTGTCCTTCCACGAGGAGTTTTCATGATTGGTTTCGCCATCGTCGGTTGCGGTATGATCGCTCGCTTCCACGCCCGCGCCCTGGCCGATGTGCCGGGCGCCGCGCTCAAGGCCGTCGTCAGCCGTTCGCAGGCCAACGCTCGCAAGCTGGTCGAGGAATTGAAACTCGGCTGCGATGCCGCGACCGACCTGGGTGATGTGCTCAAACGCCCAGACGTTCAGGTCGTCATCGTCACGACGCCATCCGGGGCCCATGCTGAGCCCGCGGTGGCCGCGGCCAACGCGGGCAAACACGTCGTCGTCGAGAAGCCGCTCGAAATCACGCTGGACCGTTGCGATCGCATCATCGAGGCCTGCGCGCAGAATCGCGTCAAGCTGTGCACGGTCTTCCCGTCGCGCTTCGGCGACGCCAATCAGGAGCTGAAGAAGGCCGTCGCCGCCGGGCGGTTTGGCCGTTTGACGCTGGGCGAAACGACCTGCAAATGGTGGCGGGCCCAGTCCTACTATGACGAAGGTGGCTGGAAGGGGACCAAGGCCCTCGACGGCGGCGGCGCTCTCATGAACCAGGCGATTCACAACGTCGATCTCTTGCAATGGCTCATGGGCCCCGTCACGCACATCACCGGCTTCACGGCCATGCTCGCTCACGAACGCATTGAGGTCGAAGATACCGCGGTCGCCAGTCTGCGGTTTGCCAACGGCGCCCTGGGGGTGATCCAGGCGACGACCAGCGTTTGGCCCGGCTTGTCCAAGACCATCGCGATCCATGGCGACAAGGGGAGTGCCGTCATTGAGCAAGATGACCTGATGCGCTGGGATTTCAATCCGCCGCTGCCCGAGGATGAATCGATGCGCAGCCGTTTCGCCCAGAAGACGGGGGCGACCGGCGGGTCGAGCAATCCCGCGGCCATCTCGCACGTCGGACATGCCCGGCAGCTGGCGGATTTCGTGGAGGCGCTCAGCACGGGAAGGTCACCGCTGGTCGATGGGCGGGAGGGACGCAAATCGGTCGAGATCATCCTGGGGATCTATCAGGCGATGGCGGGGGGGAGGGTGGTGGAGCTTTTTCGTTGAATCATCTCGGGCAGTCACGGCGGGGTCAACTATTGTCTGATGAGCACCCGCCCGGCTGATCTATTTTGAGCCATCGGCCACCGGCGGCTTCTGCCGGCCCCGACGAGCGGCGGCAACCTTCTTGATCGCTTTCTGCAACTCGGCTCGCGTGAATGAGTCGGGGGGATGTGCCGGACCTAACAGCACGCGTTTTGCTTTCGTCTTTTGAGCCATGCGAATCTCCAGTTAGCCATGTTTGGTGGTATTCTACCTGCCGTTCAGTTCATTTCCCAGGGTTCACGGCCGCGAGATCGTCTCATCCAAATTCAAGATCGTGCTCGCCACCACGGCCCAGGCCGCCAGCTCAGCCGCGTCGAGCTTCGCATCCCTGGGCGAACCACCGACGCTCAGCAGCTTCTCGGCCGTCTTGGGATCCTTGCGATAACGGTCCAGGGCGTCCTGGTACAGAGCGAGGAAGATGCGCTGCTCCTCCATCCGCGGCTGCCGGGCCACGGAGCGTTCGAAGGCGACGGCCAAGCGTTCTTCGGGAGTGGCGCCGCCCCTCATCATGACCTCCGCCAGCTTGCGTGCGGCCTCGACGTAGGTGGGGTCGTTGAGCAGAGCGAGGGCCTGCATGGGCGTGTTGGTGCGGGCTCGGCGAATGACGCAGGTTTCGCGGTCGGGGGCGTCGAAGGTGGTCATGGCCGGCGGCGGAATGGTGCGGCGCCAGAAGGTGTACATGCCGCGGCGATATTGGTTCTGGCCCTGATCGGCGACGTACACATAGCGACGGCCCACTGACACGTCTTCCCAGAGCCCGGCCGGTTGATACGGCTTGACGCTCGGGCCGCCGAGCTGTTCGTGGAGCAGGCCGCTGATCGCCAGGGCGTTGTCGCGCACCGTCTCGGCCGGCAGACGATAGCGCGGGCTGCGGGCCAGCAGGCGGTTGCGGGGATCGCGTTCCAGCAGCAGAGCCGTGGCCCTGGCCGATTGGCGATAGGTGGCGGAGGTGACGATGAGCCGATGCAGGACCTTGACGTCCCAGCCGCCGCGAACGAACTCGGTGGCCAGCCAGTCGAGCAGCTCCGGATGGCTCGGCAAATCGCCCTGGACGCCGAAATCTTCCAGCGTCTCCACCAGGCCGGTGCCGAAATGCAGGGCCCAGAAGCGATTCACGGCCACGCGGGCGACTAGCGGATGGTTGGGATTGATCAGCCAGCGGGCCAGGCCCAGCCGATTGCCGGGGGCATCCTTGGGCAGCGCCGGCAGCGAGGCCGGTACCCCCGCCATCACCTTGTCGCCCCGCTGATCGTGCTGGCCGCGCTTGAGAAGATAAGTGGTGCGCGGCGTCGGCATGTCGGCCATGACCATGCACGCGACGGTGGCGGTCTTTTCCACCTCGCTGCGCATTTGCTCGATGGCCGTCAGCTCGGTCTTGTTCTTGCGATACTCCTTGTCCTGCGTTTCCAGATAAAAGCGCTGCACAACCGCTTGCTGATCGGCGGTTCGCTTCGTCGGCGGCAACGTGAGGATGCTGGCGACGCGGTCGATCCCCTGCCCTGTTACGAGCTGGCCAACTTCGTCTCCCGTGAGGACGCGGCCATAGCAGCGGACGTCGTCGATCTTGCCCTTGAACGGAAGCGAGCTGCCGCGTTTACCGATGTGCAGCGGATGCTTCGTGGCCAGCGAGCCCTTGAGCTGATCCTTGCTGACGTCGAGCGGTTCGAGCTTGCCGTCCACGTAAATCTTGACGCCGGCTGCCTTGCGCGAACCGTCGTAGGTGAGGCTGACATGGTGCCAGGCGTTCAGCGACATCGCCTTCTTCGTCATGACTTTCAGGCCGTCATCGGGCCAGCGATGGATCAGATGCGTGACGACCTTGCCCGCTTCGAGCAACAGATCGTAACCGTGATACGCGGCCGCATCATCCATCTTGGAAAGAATGGCGATCCCCTCGGTCGAGGTCGGATAGACCCAGGCGGCCAGCGTAAATGGTTCGGTGCCCTCGAACTGGCCGAGGTTGCCCAGGTCGATGTGGTTTTGGCCGGAGAAGGTCAGAGCGCCGCCGAACTTGCCCGTG
>Ga0182024_10014087_pt1 | contig 15499 bp, 14 predicted proteins | sample P32metaG_FD_120480 | JGI IMG/M metagenome (GOLD analysis project Ga0182024, IMG submission 120480) | Permafrost microbial communities from Stordalen Mire, Sweden - P3-2 metaG (Illumina Assembly) | ecosystem: Environmental > Terrestrial > Soil > Wetlands > Permafrost | place: Sweden: Stordalen... | reverse complement strand
CGCGCCGAGGATGTTCGCCTGGTCTCGTTATTCATGTCCAATGCCTCTGGCGAACTGGTGCCCGATCTGTGCGAGATTGAGATCAGTTCGGTCGGCAAATACTTCCACGCCGCGCCGGATGACATCGGGCTGCTGCCGCTCAACGACTTTTTGATCCGTTCGGGCCAGAAACGGCGCATCCTGCCCAGCCGGTTGGCGCCATGGTCGAGAATTGATCCGCGGACCGGGCGGCAGATCATCTTCGGAATCCCCCAGGACGTGCATCCGGTGACGCTGACCTACCGGAAGGATCTGTTCGACGAGGCCGGGATCGACCCGCGGCAGGCCCGCACCTGGGCGCAGTTTCAGCAGCTTTGTTTGCGGTTCCAGAAATACCAGGCTGCGCACGGCCACGCCGAACGCCACGCGATGGAGCTTCTCACCAGCCAGCCCGATGACTTGGTGCAGATGCTGCTGCAACGGCATGTGAACATCGTCGATGCGTCGGATCGTCTGCACCTGATCGATCCCCGCGTCGCCGATACCGTGGCGTTTTATGCGCAGATGGTGCGAGGCCCCGGCGCGATTGGCGTGGATACCACGCCGCAGAGCATCGTGTGGATTGACGAGCTGGCCAGCGGCCGGGTCTGCGCATTGCTGACCCCCGATTGGCGAGCGGATTATATCCCGCACTTCGCGCCGCCACTGGCGGGCAAGCTTCGGATGATGCCGCTGCCGATTTTTCAGGAGGGGGATGCTCCCACCAGCACCTGGGGCGGAACGATGATCGGCATTCCGCGCGCCAGCCCCCATCCGCAGGAAGCATGGCGGCTGGTGGAGTTGCTCTGCCTTTCCGAACAGGGTGACAGCGCGCGGATCACGCAGGCCAATACCATCATTCCGCCCGTTCCGGATTTGTGGTCCAATCCGATCTATCATCGGCCCGATCCGTTTTTTGGCGGGCAGAAGACATCGGAGCTGTACCTGGGGCTGGCCCCGCAGGTGCCGCGGCGGGATGTAACGCCGTACACCGTCGAGGCGCAGATTGCCCTGGCGATGGTTCTGGGCAAGGCTGAGGATTACGTCCGCGACCATGGCGCCGCGGGGCTGCAAGCCCGGTGCGCCGATTGGCTGGCCCAGGCGCAGGATGTCCTGCAGCAGCGCATCGATTTTGAAAAGTTGACTCCATGAAGCGCGACCGATTGTGGAAATTTCAATATCGCGCAGCGCCCTACTTGTTTATTGCGCCGTTCCTGGTTTTGTTCGCCGTCTTCCTGGTCTATCCGCTGTGCACAAGCTGTCTGCTGAGCCTTCACAGGACCGAAGGGGCCGGGCATCACACATTCATTGGCTTGGGCAACTATCGCTATCTCCTGCTGCACGATCGCATTTTCGGCCTGGCGGTCCTCAACACCGCCGCCTTTACCGTGACGTTCCTGCTCCTTCAGGTGCCGATTTCCCTGGGGTTGGCGGTTTTGCTCAATTCGAAGCAAGTACGGTGGCGGAGCTTTTTTCGTTTCACCTTTTTTTCCAGCTATTTGGTGGGACAGGTGTTCGTCGCCGTCGTGTTTTTCCAATTGTTCAGCTCCGATGGGCTGATCAACAAGATTCTGGGCGTCGATGTGCCCTGGCTGACCAAGCCTTCGCTGATCCTTCCTTCGGTGCTGATCGCCGACCTGTGGCTCACCGCGGGGTATGGGATGATTTATTTCCTGGCGGCGCTGCAGAGCGTGGATCAGGATCTCTACGAAGCGGCCCACATCGACGGCGCCGGCGCCTGGCAGTCGTTTATCCATATCACGCTTCCGGGCATCCGGCCGGTGCTGATATTTGTGATACTCGTCGGAACCATCGGCGGGTTTCAGCTTTTTGAGCTTCCCTACGTCCTGCTGCAAGGCCCGGGGCCGGGCTACCGCGGACTGACCATCGTCATGTACCTGTTCATCGCGGGTTTCAACAACGGCGATCTGGGATATGCCGCGGCGATCGGCTGGATCCTGGTGGGCATCCTGTTGCTGGCGACGCTCGCCCAGTTGCGGCTGTTCGGCGCGTCCAGAGAGGTTTAATAGATGCGCAAGCTGGTCCTGCACATCGTGCTGATCGCCCTGGCCGCGGCGGCCCTTTTGCCATTCGTGTGGGTGATCTGCGCCGCATTCAAATCCGGGCAGGATTTGTTCAGCAGCGTGTTGCTGCCCTGGGGCCATCTGGACCGGCTCACGCTGGACAATTTCCGCCAACTTCTGCGTGACGAGCCGTTTGGCCGGTGGCTTGTCAATTCCTTTTTCCTGGCGTCGACGACGACGATCCTGGTCGTCACCCTCAGCAGCCTGGGCGGATTCGCGCTGGCCAAATATCGGTTCCGGGGAAAATGGCTCATCGCGGCGCTGATGTTGGCCACAATGCTTCTGCCCTACCAGGTGATCCTGCCGGGCGCTTATGAGTTGATGTACAAGCTGGGATGGATCGATTCCTACCTGGCGATTGTGGTGCCGGGCGCCGTCAGCGTTTTTGGGATGTTCCTGTTTCGTCAGGCCATGCTCAGCGTCCCCGATGAATTGATCCAATGCGGCCGGCTCGATGGCTGCAGCGAATTGCGCATCTGGTGGGACATCGCGCTGCCCATCGTTCGTCCGATGGTGGGGGCCTACACCCTGCTGAGTTTCATCGCCTCCTGGAACAGTTTTTTGTGGCCGCAAATCGTTCTACAGAACGAAGCCAGGTACAATTTGCCCATCGCCCTGGCCAACATGACCAATCTTCCCGAATATCAGCAGCATTACGGCATGCTCATGGCCGCCACGCTGATCAGCGTTTTGCCGGTAGTGATACTGTTCTTCGTGCTTCAGCGCGATTTCATCAGCGGGTTGGCGTCGGGGGCAATCAAGGGATAGGGCGGGTAAATGCTACCATGTTTAGCGGCCGCGCTTGACTTCGGCGAGCTCAGTCGAGCCGCGCGGCGGGCAGCGCTTAAACGTGCAGCCCCGCCCGCCGCGTAAACGCGGCCGCTAAACGAAAAAGAATTTGCATTTTATTTCCCGGGTTTCAACGGGAGATGCACAACGAACGTAGTTCCCTCGCCCGGTTGGCTGACGAAGCAGATCCGTCCGCCGTGGGCTTTGACGATGCTGTCGCAGATGGCCAGGCCCAAACCGCTACCGCCGGATTCGCGCGAGCGGGCTTTGTCGACTCGGAAGAATCGCTCGAATACCAATGGCTGGTGCTGCGGCGAAATTCCCACGCCGGTGTCGGTCACCTTCAGGACAGCCCAATCGTCCTGCGCCTGCAAAGTTACACAGACGCTGCCGTCCTCGCGGTTGTAACGGATCGCATTGCTCAGCAGGTTGGTGATCAATTGAAGAACGCGGTTATGGTCGGCTTCAATGGATAAAGGCACTAGCTCCGTTTGTATCTTCACCTTTTTTTCCTCGGCCAGCGGCGACATCAGGGCCGCGCAGTCGCGGACGGTCTGGGATAAATCGAAGTTCTCATACTGCAAATCCAGCTTCCCCGCATCGCCGCGGGCCAGGACCAGCAGCGACTCCACCAGCGTCTTCATGCGTGCCGAAGCTCGGGCGCAAGCCTCGATGGCCTTGCGATATTCCGCCGCATCCCGCTCGCGGGTCAGGGCCCACTCGGTCTGAGTGTGGATGATCGACAGCGGCGTACGCAGCTCATGAGATGCATCGGCGGTAAACTGAACCTGGCGGGCAAACGCGGTTTCCAGCCGGTCGAAGGTCTCGTTGAGTGTCCGGGCGAGCGAGCCAAGCTCGCTCTGCGTTTCCTTCACATCAATTCTGCGAGAAAGCTCCGAGGCGGAAATCATTTTGGCGGTCTGGCTGATCGCGCGAATGGGTTGGATCGCCCGCTCCGTAAGCCATAAGCCGCCCAGCAGGCCAATCGCAGTGATGATGGCGGTGGCCCCGGCGATGCTCCAGCGGATATTTCGCAGATAGCTTTCCTCGCGGCCGACGGATCGTCCGACCAGCAAGGTGGCGCCGAAAGGTCCGCCGACAAGCGCCTCGCGAAAATCCCCGCGCTGGCGGAATCGCACGCGACCCGGCCCCGTCGCAAACGGGGGGCCGATGGGCGGCGGCGCCAACTCCGGCGCCGGAATATCCGGCGGGCAGGAAGCCGAAGCGCGGATCGGGCTGCCGGTTCTGGACCAGGCCAGGAAATACGGCTGGTCGCGCGGATCCCATCCTACGCGCTCCAGGCAATCCTCGGGCAAATTCGCCAGTGGGTTGTGGGCCTCGTCAAATAAAGGACGGTCCCGCGGCCCGCGAGGGTCAAATCGCGGGTCGGGCCGATCCGGAGGGGGACGCTGCAGGCCGTTCCAATCACGCGGCGGAGGCGGGCCGGGCCCGGGGCCGGCCAACTGCCGGGCGGCGCTGGCTAATTCCTCATCCACCGCCTGGAACGTCGCGTGACGAGCGGCCAAATAAAGCGCCGCGCCCAGGCTTGTCAGCGCCAGAACCAGAATCGCCGCGTGCCACAACAGCAGCGTCCATCGCATCGACCTAAACATCCGGGCCATCCTCGGCGTCGGCGGGGTTTGGGTTGGCCGGATCGATCAGATACCCGTGGCCTCGGCGCGTCACGATGAAATCCTTGCCCAATTTTTTCCTCACGTTGGAGACGTGCACGTCGATCAGGTTCGAAAGACTGTCGTCCTCCTCGTCAAATAAATGGTCGTAGATCATTTTGCGAGTGACCAGTTGCCCGCGATGCAGAACCAGCAACTCGACCAGCGCATATTCGCGTGGTGTCAGGAGGACCGATTGTCCCGCGTGGGATACGCTGCGCGACGCGGTATCGATCGTGACCTGGCCGATCTGCACGATGTTGCTGGCCTGCCCTGCGGAGCGGCGAATCAGGGCCCGCAGCCGCGCCAGCAGTTCGCTCAGCGCGAAGGGCTTGGTCAGGTAATCATCCGCCCCGACATCCAAGCCGCGAATTTTGTCGCGCAAGCCGTCGCGCGCGGTCAGGACCAGCACCGGGAGCAAATGCCCTTCGTGGCGAAGCTGCCGCAAGACCGCCCAGCCGTCCATCTGCGGCATCATCAGGTCCAGGATCATGGCGTCGTATTGCCCGCCGATCGCCTTGAACAGTCCGTCGCGTCCATCGGCGGCGGTGTCGACGGCGTATCCCTGTTCGCGCAGCGACTGCGCCAAAACCGAAAGCAAATCCGGCTCGTCTTCGATGATCAGGATTCTCATTCACGATCCCTCGCGACCGGCAAAAAAGCCGGCCCGACGCGGGCCGGCTCCTCGGAGTATAACCATCAAGCTCCGTGGTCACTCCAGAATACCCATGGTGACCAGCCGCGCTTCCTGTTTGGGTGTCAGCGCCTGCTGCAATTGATCGCGAGCGTTGGCCAAATCCGCTCTGGCCTTGGTGCGGGCCGCGCGAAAGGCGTCAAGAGCCGCCTTGATTTGCTCCGGCTTGGAATCGGGTGAGTTCACCGCATCAACCAACTTCCGCATCGCCTGATGGACCGGGGAAGAGGATTCATCGCCGGGCCCCGGCCCGCCTGGGGGCCCGCCACCGGGTCCGCCCTGGGCATCTGGCGGACCACCCTGTCCGGCCTGATCGGGCGGACCACCGCGTCCGCCATCCGGACCGCCCTGTCGATCGCCAGGCCCGCCGGGCGGGCCTTGGCCATCTCCAGGTCCGCCGGGTCCGCCGCCGGGGCCTCCTGGTCCGCCTGGACCAAACGGCGGTCGAGGAGGACGCAGGTCACGCATTTGCTCTAACACCGCCTGGATTTTGGGTTGCAGCGTCGCCCATTGCGCATCGGTGGTGCCCAGTTGTTGTTTCAACTGTTGCTCAAAACGTTGCCGCATCTGGTTGAAGTCCGGAGGGCCGTTTCCGTCAGGACCGGGCCCGCCTCCGCCGCCGTCCTGGGCCTGGCCCATGGTCGGGACCGTCGCCAGAAGTAATAGGGCACAAGCTGCGATGAAAAAACGCGTGTTCATAACCGGAGTCTCCTTTCCGTCAAATTGCCAATTATCGCGCGGATTTTGACAGATTGAACCTTAAGCGGACGTGAAGAACGCGAGTTATTGCTGACATTGCGGCTGAAGTCGCAATGCCGGTGGGGAGGCCTTGCCCTGCATCGCTCCAAAGAGGGTCATGCTCCGGGCGTCGACGATGCGCAGGTTCAGGATCGTCCCCTTCAATTCGATGCCGCCGTCGAAGACGACGACCTGGTCGCCGCGCGTGCGGCCGACGAGCTGGACAGCAGAATCGGATTTTTTTTCCCAGCCTAGCTCGACGGCGCCGCGCTCACGCCGGCCGATCAGCTTGCTCTGGCCTTCAACCAGGACTTCGACCGACTTGCCGATCATCTGTCGATTCACTTGGGCGCTGGTTTGCTGCTGCACCGCCAACAATTCCTGATTGCGCCGGCGTTTGGTCTCCTGTGGCACATCGTCAGCAAAGCGGTCGATCGCGACCGTGCCGGGCCGGGGAGAATATTTGAAGATGAAACTGTTTTTGAACCTGGCTTGCCGCGTCAATTCCAGCGTGGCGGAAAAATCTTCGTCGGTTTCCGTTGGAAATCCGACGATGAAATCGCTGGCGATGCTGACATCGGGCATGAACTGGCGGGCGCGGCCCAGAAAATCCCGGTATTGCTCGACCGTGTATCCGCGGTTCATCAATTTCAGAATCCGGTCGCTGCCGTGCTGGGCCGGGGCGTGAAGATAGCGGCAAATGCGCGGACAATCGCGCATGGCCATCAGCGCCTCGTCCGTGAAATCGCGCGGGAAGCTGGTGACAAATCGCAGCCGCGGCAGAGCGGGCGCGGATTCGTGAATCTGGTACAGCAGCGCCGCGAAGCTGGTGGTGCGGCCGTCGCCATGACGGTATGCGTAATGGTTGATGGTCTGCCCCAGCAGCGTGACTTCGCGCACGCCGGCATCCACGAGTTTGTTAACCTCGTCGATGATATTTTGCGGCGGACGATGGACCTCGGGCCCGCGCGTGTAGGGGACGACGCAGTAGGTGCAGAATTTATTGCAGCCGCGCGTGATGCGGACATAGGCCTGGGCCAGGTCGTCGGCGGGAGAGATGCTGCGCGACAGGTCGAGCATTTCCAGGTGATCCTGCGCGGCCTCCAGCGTGTGACTGCGGCGAACGGCAGCGCCCATGAGCGCCACCTGCCGCTGCCGCCGCCCGGAAGTGACGGCGGCGTTGTGGATAAGGGTTGGCAATTGATCCAGCTCGCCCGGACCGCACAGCACGTCGACGTGGGGATATTTTTTGAAGATGTTAACGCCGTCGCGCTCGGCCATGCAGCCGATCACACCGATGACCAGGCCCGGATCGGCCGCCTTGCGAGGGCGCAGCTCACCCAGGCGCGACCAGACTTTTTGCTCGGCGTGCTGCCGCACAGAACAGGTGTTGTAGATCACGATGTCGGCCGATTCGCGATCATCGACCTGCTCATAGCCATGGGCGCGCAATTGGCCCAGAACCAGCTCGCTGTCGAGCACGTTCATCTGGCAGCCGAAGGTTTCCAGGTAGAGCTTGCGCCGCATGGGCGGAGTATATCGTGCACGCGATGCGGTGCGAAGCCCCGCATGTACATGCGGGGCTACGGCATTAAATCGGCGGAGATGACCTGCCATCGCGTATCAAGACGCAGCAAGTGTATCCGCTGCGCCATTCGGTGCCGGGGCAGGGTGGCTTCGATTTGGATGGTGATCTGGCCGGCGGCGGTATCTGGCTGCGGCTCCAATTTCAGTGTCGCGCCTTGCTCGCGCAAATCATCGGGAAGGTCGAGGGAAACGGGTTTGTCCAGGCCCGAAGCGGCAAGGCGCGTGCGGGCCTCGAACGTGCCGGCCAGTAAAAGTTGACGGAGCTGGGCATCCTGGGCCAGAGATAAAGTCCGCTGGGATTGAAAGACGAACGCGACGCCCATTGAAGCCAGCGTCAGCGCGACCAAGCCCAGCAACACGATCGCCGTGACCATGGCAAAACCAACGCGTTGTGTGTGCCGGCGCATTACCTGGCCCTCCCGATGAGCACCTGGCTGACCAACGCGATCGCCTGGTTTTCCGGCGGCCCCGAATGCACAACCAGGAGCGTCGAGCCGTCGCGGACAAACCGCAGTTGCAGATCCATCGGTTCCCAGCGGGTGGATCGGCCGTTGGGGCCGATGCGCTGCGCCGATGCGTCCGGATTGATCCGCCAGACGATTTTTGTCCCGTCGCCGGCGGTCAATTCGACGGTGGTGGGATCGGAAACGCGGATGTCGCCGGCTTGCCAGATGTCGCGGCGCAGGCTCAGCAGGGCGGAATCCAACCGGCTGGCCTGATCGCAGTCGCGGGCGCTGGCCTGGCAGGTGAGCAACGAAGCGCGAAACAGCTCGCCGGCGGCCGCGAAGACGAAGGCCAGCAGCGAGAGCGTCATCAACGTCTCGATGATCAGAAATCCGCCGCGGTGGATTCGATCCCGTTTCATGGCTGGCCTCCGGCGGGCGCCAGGCCGATCAATTCCACCGAGCGACCCTGCACGATCGCGGTCACCTTCATCCATGCCATATTCGACGGCGAAGCGGTGGCGAGGCGACGCATGTTGATCCGGCCATCGGCAGACTGCGGCAAGACGCGGCCGTCCTGAAGCGAAATCAGCGCCGATTCGGCCAGCCGGGCGGCAGCGCGGGAATTTTCCAGCCGGCGCAGACCCGTCTGTTGACGATTGACCGCCACCGCCAGAACGCCGGCCATGAACGACAGCAACACCATCGCAGCCACCGTGTCCATCAAGATCCATCCGCGGCGTGGGCGCATCAGAATCCTCCGGTAAGTCGGGCTTCGGCCGTGATCAGGGCGATCAGGGGCTGGAAAATGCTCAGCTCGATCAGCAGCACCAGCGCGCCCATGAGCATCACCACGAACGGGATATACAACGCGCGCAGCAGCTCGCGGCGGCGGCTGAAGCGAAATTCGTAGTGGCGGTGCAGAAAAGAAAATATTTCGCCCAGATCATCCGTGTTACGCACGGTGGCCAGCATTGCGACCATGAGGCCGGGCATTTCCGCCAAGCGGGCGGCCTCGTGCAGAGGCTGGCCGCGCTCGATCGCATCGGCCCATTGGGCAACGCGAAAGCGCATCACCGCGTTGGCCTGGGTCTGGCGGGCTTCGCGCAGCGCCTGGTCGATGGGGCGGCCGGCGTCGGCGGCATCGGAAATGAAATCGCATAGATCCGCCATCCCGCGATCCAGCGCATCGCCGTGGAGGACCGGCGTCCACCAGATAAGCTGATCGCGCACCAGCCCGCCGAAGGGCGGGTCCAATCGCGTCGGGAAAAACAGCCGGGCGAGATATCGGCCGGTGGGCGCCAGGGCCACCAGTCCCATGAGGATCAAAACCCCTACCGGCCCCACGGCGCCGAAGGGTGGTCCCACCAGGCGGGTCATGGCGCGCATCGTCCAAGGCGGGGTCTGGTGGAAATCGTGCAGAATCTTGAAGAACTTGGGCCATACCACGACGGGAATCAGCACCCCGCCGGTCGCAATCGCCACGAGCAAAACGAAGATCGGATATATCCGATAGAGCGCGGTAAGTTCGGATTCCGGGGTCACTTCCCATTGGTCCGCAGCGGCCAGCCGGCGCAGCATGTGCGGCAGGCGGCCCACGCGCCCGGCGGCGCCGACGGCGCGCAGAGTCGCGGGCTGCACCTCCGGCACGCTGCGGCGCAGCGCCTGCTCGAGGCTTTGGCCGCGATCCAGCTCATCGTGCAGGGCGAGCAGGCGCCAGCCGGTTTTGTGGCCTTCGGATTGCGCGGCGGCACGGATCATCGGCGGCAACGGAAGGTCCAGCCGCACCGCCTGCTCGACATAACCGAGCACCACGGTCGCGCGGCGCCGGCGGACGGCGCGGCCGAATTGACTGACGATCATGACCAGCAGGGCCAGGAAGACCGGCACAAACCAGACGGCGATGATTTCCTCCGACGCCAGATAAGCCAGCGAGAAAAGCAACAACGCCACCGCGCATACCCAAAGCACGCCGGCGCTGATCATCGCGGCGATCCGCCCCGCTTCGGAGACGGATCGATTCGCCGCGCGCATCGGGCGAACCAGCATGGCAATCCAACCGATGGTGAAAATGATCGCGAAAGAAGCCAGAACCGCGCACCAGACCGTCCAGCCGAGTTGGAACGTGATAAAAACCCCCAAGGCTGAAATCGCTGCCGCGGCGAAGCAAGCAATCGCCTGGGCAACAGTTCGCATCAGAGATTTTCCCGGCATGTCCATGTGGCCTTTAGAGGATTGCCCCGAACATTGCCATCAGAGGAGCGATCAACGCAAACATCAGCAGCGCGATGAAAAGTCCCAGAATCAGCAGCACAACCGGCGTGAGGATCGCTTGCAGAGCGGCCAGGCGCATTTCGGCCTGCTGCTGATAACCGGCACAGAGCGAGTGCAAGGCCTGCGATAGCTGGCCGCGGGTTGCGCCCAAGTCCATTGCCGCCGGTACCATCGGCGGCAAAATTTTGCCCTCCGGCGAGGCGGAGATCGGCCGGCCGTTGGAAATCGCGGCGATGATGGCTTGCCCGTCGGCCTTGAGCCCCGGCGAGCCGATGGCGTCATCGGCCAGTTCGATGGCGGCAGGAAGATCCATCCCCGCATCGACGCCCAGGCCGACGGCATCGCACCAGCGCGCGATCAGATTGCGCCGCAAGACCGCGCCTACCAGCGGCAAGGGAAGCAGCAGATGTTCGCTGATGTTCGGATCGCGCCCGATGAGCCCGAGCGTCAGAAAGATCAGCATTCCCAAAACCGCGGCCGCGGCCAGGGTTGGCCAGAACGGAATGCCGCCAAGAAAATCAGAAACATCCAGCGCCGCCTGGGTGATGGCAGGAAGTTGCATGCCCCTGAACAAGGGCATTCTGCACAAGGGCACGACGTGGGTCATGACGAAGAAGAAGATCGCGGCGAAGGCCAGCAGCACGATCGCCGGATACGCCAGGGCGCGCCAAACCGCGGCTTGCATGCGGCGCACCAGGGTGAGATGGCGCCCCAGATTCAGCAGAACTGCCGAGAGATTGCCGGCGCGGATTCCCGCGTCGATGAGGCGGGCGTAAAGCGGCGGGAACTTGCCCCGATGCGCGTCGACGGCTTGCGGAAGAGTTTTTCCGTTCTCCAGATCGGCCGTGACCGCGTCGATGGTGCGGCGGAGTTTGCCGCGGCGAATTTCCTGCGCGATCATTTGCAGCCCGCGCTCAACCGGCAGTCCGGCGGCGGTGAGCTGGGCCAGTTGTTGGTTGAAGGCCAGAAAATCATCCGCGGCCAACTTCCCGTACCACAACTTGGAACGAAGCGGCGGGGCCGCCGGTTGCAACTCGATGACGCGCAGGTGCAGGCCCGCGAGCCTGCGGTCGGCGTCGGCCTGGTCGGCGGCGTCGATGGTGCCGGAAATTGCTTGCCCCTCTGATGTCTGGGCACGGTATGCGAAAGTCGACAATGGGTGCGCAGCCTCGGTCATCGAGGTGGTTCCTCTGTTGGTTCGAGTTATTTAAATATCCGGTGCTGTGTAACCGGCGAGCAGGCTCGTGTAACTGGCGGGCATGCTCGAATAAACGGCGAGCATGGCTCGCCGGCTAAACGATGACCCGTCATCGGCGGCCGGGGTCGCCGACCAGATGCCAATGCGATTCCCTCGACAGGTCCATTCCTTCGACGACCAGCGCGGTGGCTTGCCGCGGTTGCAGCGACGGCTCATGCTGTGCAGGAGGCGTCAACCACCTTTCCCAGGGCAGCGAGCGGGCGCTGGTCAAGGCTTGCAGAATGATCAGCGCCCCCAGCAGTCCGGCCAACGCCACCAGCAACTGCGGCGGCGCGAGTTTGCAAAACAGCCGCTCGGGCGACGCGAGGCGGCGGACGGACGAGCCGGCGCCGGCGGCATTTTTGAACCCGCTGGCGGTGGCGCTGGTGAACAGTGTCATCTTCCCCAGCTCGCGGACCAATCCCGCGGGCGCCTGGCGGACGGCAACGTGGCACAACAAACCCGCCAGCACCGCCGGCAGGGCATACACCCCTTTGAGCCGCAGGCGCTGCCGCAGTTCCTCCAGGCCCTGGTGCATTCGCCGGGAAATCGTCGCGGGAGACAGATCGTTCTCCTCGGCCAATTGCGCCTGCGTGCGGCCCAGCAGGAAATGGCGCACCAGCAATGTCCGCAACTCTTCGGGCAATTCCGAAAGTACCTGATCGACGCAGGGCGAAAGCTCGGCCCAGCTGGAAGCATCCCGATCATAATCGCGGGTGTAAGCGATCTCGCGGCGTTTGCGCGAGCTTTCGCTGCGCAGGGCATCGACCGCCAGATGCGTCGCCGTGCGGTGCAGCCAGCCGCCCAGGTTCTGGTTGATTTCGTGCGGCCGGCGCATCAGACGGAAGAAGGTCTCCTGCGACAAATCCTCCGCCCGCGCCGGATCGCCGATGATGCGCAGACAGGTTGCGTAGACGAAACCCGCATAGCGCTGCACGATCTGGGCGAAAGCCTGGGGATCGTTGTGCAAGGTGTAACGGCGAAGCACGACCAGGTCCGCATCCCGCGGCGTCGATTCGACTGCCGCGGGTGCGCTGCGGGGAATTGTTGCGGTCTGGGTCATCGCTCAAGCCATCTGAAGGACGGATTGGCATCGCGGATGTTTCACGAACCCTTCGCCGATTTACCGATAACCCGCTCCACTTCCGCGACATCGGTAAGTCCTTGCTCTAGCAAAGCATGCGCAACGGCCCAAAGGCTGGCGTATTGGGGCTGTGATTGATAAAGCCGGGCCAGAGCCTCGGCATCGGTGCGCTGCACGATGGCATTTCGCAGGGCGGCATCCATGGTGACCAGCTCAGCCACGGGAACCCGGCCGCAGTACTCTGCATCGGGTGATGTGCGGCGGAGGAGGCGTTGGGAGACCACGCCCCAGATGCTGCTGGTCAGTTGATACGGCTCGATGCCCATTTCCAGCAGGCGGGCGATTGTGCCGCCGGGCGTGGCCGCGTGCAATGTGGTAATCAACCGGTGACCCGAAAGCGCCGCCTGGACCGCCAGCGATGCGGTGGCGGCGTCGCGAATTTCGCCCAGCACCAATACCTGCGGATCCTGCCGCAGAATACTGCGCAAAACGCGTTCGTAGGTCAGTTGGCCGAAGGGCGACACTTCGATCTGGGTCACTCCCGGCAGGTCGCGTTCGACCGGGTCCTCCAGCGCGATCACGCTGATGCCCGGCTGCGATTGCACAATGTGGCTCAGCAAGGCGTAAATCGTGGTTGTCTTGCCAGACCCGGCGGGACCGGTGAGGATCAACATTCCCGCATCGGCCGCGGCGAAACGCATCAGGCCGTCTAGAACGTTCGTTGGCAATCCTAATTCGCTCAACACGGCGGGCTGAATGTGGTCGGCGGGCATCCGGACGGCGGCGCGTAGGCCGTGAATGGTCGGCATCACCGCCAAACGCAGCTCGATTGGCCTCCCGGTTGGTCCGGATAGGCAGGAGATTCGGCCCTCCTGCGGCACATCGAGGCGATAGGTGAGCAATTTGGCCATGACCATTAACCGGCCGACGACGCCCCGCCCGATGGCCGGGTCGAGCTTCCGCTGGGTTTGCAACATTCCATCGATGCGAAAACGCAGCTCGTGGCCTTGTGAGGTGGGCTCCAGATGGATATCGGAGGCTCGCCGGCGCAGGGCCTGGCCCAGGATTTCATCAACCAGCGCTCGGATATCAGGGAGTACGGCGGTAGCGGTCATGAGCACCTATCTTATCAGAAAGACGGATTGGTCCGGCCAAATTTCGGCCTAGTTCAGGCCAGCCCTTTCCATATCGCTTGCCTTGGCCATAATGGCATGTCTATAGATGTAAGAGGAAATGCCCTATGGGTCCGACCAATATTGCCCTGGTCAAGCTATATCAATCCGATCAAAAACTGCGTGAGGCCCAGGACCGGCTCGACGCGGTGAGCCGCGATGTCCGGATACAGGAGCGCAAAGTCAACGAGCTGTCGGAGCGGCACAAGCTGGCACAATCCAAGCTCAAGGAAGAGCAATCGCAAACCGCCCAGTTCGATCTGGAGATCAAAACCCGCGATGCACATATCGAACGGCTGCGGGCCCAGCAACAGAACGCCAAGAACAACCGCGAATATCAGGCGTTCCTGGTGGAGATCAACACCGAAAAGGTGGACAAGAATAAGAGCGAAGATCAATTGCTCAAGATCATGGAGTCGGTGGAAAAATTGCAGGCCGAGACAACCGAGCTGTCGCAGTTAATGGAGGCTGAACGGGACAAGCTGAAAGCGATGCAGGCCAAGATCGGTGATCGCGTGGGCGAATTGGAGAAGGAAATCGCGGCATTGCGTCCGGTGCGTGCGGCGGCGGCGGCGGCGGTGCAGGCGCGGGCGCGGGACGCGTTCGAGCGATTGGCCGACCGCTTCGAGGGCGAGGGAATGAGCGCCCTGGCCAAGCCAGACCGCCGCCGCGAGGAATACGCCTGCACCGCCTGCAACATGGATCTGGTCACCGACATCTACAATAAGCTCCATTCGCGGGATGAATTGGTCTTCTGTCCGAGTTGTCATCGGATTCTATACATTCCCGATGATCTGCCGGTTGAGCTGGCGGTGAACAAAACAAAGGAGCGGAAGGAACCCAAATCCAAGGGCGGCGGGGGGCGGGCGGCGATTGGCCGCCAGACGGCCGCCGAGGACATCGTCAAATCGATCACCATCGAGGACGATGCACCGCCGGATGCGCAGGCGTGAGCGAGGTCAATGCTTCGCGGCCGACGCGCGCGGCTATGATGGTCGCAGGATCACCGGCAGGCTTTTGACTCCGCGGAATGTCAGGCCGGTCATCCATTGCAATTTGTGCGTTGCCAATCGCATTCTGGGGAATCGCGTTACCAGCTGGGTCAGGGCGATCTGCGCTTCCATTCGCGCCAGGGCGGCGCCCAGGCAAAAATGGATGCCGGTGCCGAAGGAAATGTGCTTGTTCTCGGTGCGCTGCACATCGAAGCGGTCTGGATTGGGGAATTTGCGCGGGTCGCGATTGGCCGCGCCCAGGCACCCCAGGACGATCTGGCCGGCGGGGATTGTTTTGCCGCCCATCTCGATCGGCTCACCGGTCACGCGGCTGGTCCACTGGACCGGGCCGTCGTAGCGCAGCATTTCCTCAACGGCTGATTCGATCAGCTCGGGCCGGCTGACCAGCAGCTCCCACTGGTCGCGATTTCGCAGAAGGGCCAGGACGCCGTTGCCAATGAGGTTGGTCGTGGTTTCGTGTCCGGCGCCCAGGAGGAGAATGGAATTGGAAAAAATCTCCTCGCGATTGAGCCCATCCGGCTCGCCCTCGCCCTGGAGTAATCGGAAGATCAGGGTATCGCGCGGCTGGCCCTGAAGGGTTTTGACGATCCCGTCAAAATACTGGCGAATCTCCATGCGGGCTTGCGAGGCCTTGGCCTGCTCCTGTGGCGTGGGGACGAAGCCCAGCGACGCGGCCAGATCGTCGGACCAGCGCTT
>Ga0182024_10014086_pt1 | contig 15499 bp, 7 predicted proteins | sample P32metaG_FD_120480 | JGI IMG/M metagenome (GOLD analysis project Ga0182024, IMG submission 120480) | Permafrost microbial communities from Stordalen Mire, Sweden - P3-2 metaG (Illumina Assembly) | ecosystem: Environmental > Terrestrial > Soil > Wetlands > Permafrost | place: Sweden: Stordalen... | reverse complement strand
GCCGAGGCCGACCAGGCTGGGCGGCGGCACCAGCGTGATGTAGCGGCGCGGCGTGTAGTAATCCTCGGCCTGCACCGTGTAAACCACCGACTCTTTGAGATCGCCGAAGTTGCCGGTGTACTCATTGTCCTGGCTCTTGCGCAGCTCGTTGCGCATGTACGTCTTGTCGCCGGTGCATTTGAGGTAAATGATGTCGGGCACCACCAGTTTGCGCATGGTCCGGCTCATGGACGGCTTGGCGGCGCGTTCGTCCACCCTATCCAAGGCGGCGCTCAGGTCGGCCAGCCGTCCCAGCCGGGAAAAGACCACGCGGGCGTCGGCCGCCGCCTCGCCGCCGTTTTCGCCGGCCTTTGCGAGGGCGGCGTCCACGTCGTCGGCGGTGAGGCCGGCCGCCGCGTCCTTGGCCTGCCACGCGGCCGGCGGCTTGGGCGGCTTAAGGCCGTCGAGCTTTTCGGGCGTGAGATCGGCCCACAGCAGAGGCCGCCAGCCGCCGTCGGCGGCCGCGTCGGCCACGATCCACTTGGCGGAGGCCTTTTGGCCGGGAGGCGGCGCGTTGCGGACGTGGAACTTGCGGAGGTGCAGCGCCACCTCGTCCACCGTCAGCCCGGCGGCCGGGTCGCGCGGCTTGAGGTCGAACGGCTCCGGCAACGGGGCCGGGTCGGCCAGCAGTTCGGGCCACTTCGCCAGGTCGTCCCAGGTCAGCGATCGCCATCCTTCCGGAGATTTCATGTCGGCGATGACGTATTCCAGCGCCCGCACGCGCAGCGGCGGCGCCTTCATGTCGCGGCCGATGCGCTGTTCCACGTCCTCCTGTCCGACGAATTGCAGCTGCGCCCGCCGCGGCCAAATGGTGTTTTGAAGGAGGACGTTCCGCTCGAACCAGATGGCGGCCGTCTCGTCGAAGCGGCTGAAGCCGGTGCGGCCGGCGTGGACGCGCCAGACCGTGTCGAGGGTCAGGAACAGGCCGCCGGCCAGCAGGTAGAGGCCGAGCGTCAGCCCCAGCGCGAGGAAGCCGCGGCGGACCAACCGGCCCCAGCGGAACGCCTTGCCCACCGGCACCCGCTCGACGCGCTCGGCGGCCTCATGCACGGTTTCCTGGATCATGGCCGGCGAGTAGCCTTGCGCTTCGGCCCGCTTGAGGTCGGCCAGCTCGACGGCAGTGATGAGGCGGTCGCCGAGCAGCTGGGGAAAGCGGCGTTCTAGCACCAAGGCCAAGGAGGCGTCGCGGAAGTCGCGGAACAGCCGGCCGAACACCTGAACGGCGACGGCCGTGAGCACGCCGCCGGCGACGACGACGAGCAGGACCAGGCGCACGGCCCACGGCCATTCCTGCACCCAGTCGATGCCGAAGAGTTTGAAGAAGCCGTAGTCGAGGGCCAGGCCGATCCAGAACCACAGGGCCAGGCAGAGGACCAGCAATAGCGCCCCTTCCAGACCGACATAGGTGCGGATGGTGCCGCGCAGCCGGGCCAGCGGGCTGCGCACGCGCTGGTGCGATTCGTGCAGGCTACGCGGACGGGCCGGGGGGGGTAGGGTGGCCATGTTTATCCTTACAAGGTCAGGGCGAGCGGGGGGCGTAAGCCCCCTGATTTAGCATAGCGCGTCGGGACAGGCGACGAATCAGGGGGCTTACGCCCCCCGCTCGCCAGGCCGATGATTACGCCAACCGCAACAACTTCCGGATCAGCCATTCCATCGCCATCAGGCCGACCAGCGCCACGAACGCGTACCAGCCGAGCAGCACGCGCTGGCCGACGAGCGTTACCGGCACGTCCCAGATCGGCCGCGGGTCGCTGTAGTCGCGGCGCTGGTTGCTGGTCTTGTCCATGCACTTCGGAATCAGGTCGGCGTTCTTCAGGTTGAAGTAGAGCCGCGGCCGGTCGTCCTTCTGCTGTTCGCTGTCGTCCAGCTTCGGCCGGCGCAGCTTCTGCAACAACTCCGTGTAGTCGGCGGCGCCCATGCGCGGCTGCACGTCCTCGTCGGCGTAGCTGGCCATCGCGTACAGCCGCGCGAAGTCCGGCCGCACGTTGTCCAGCTCCGGGTTCGACGGCTTGACCGTGAACTTGTGCGCGATCTTGTCGCCCGTCTCGTTCACCGTCACTTCCATCGTGTAATCGCCGTCCACCGGCGGCTTGAACTTCACCTGGAACCAGCCGTCGCTCTTGGGCTTGTACGTCATCCATTTCTCTTTTTGCAGCGCTTCCAATTCCAGCCGCTGTTGCTCGGTCGTCTTGGGGCCGATCAGCGGGGCCGTGATGACCACCTTGGGCTTGGCGTTCTCGTTGAGGCGGACGCCGCCCTTGTCGTCGATCCGGGCCTCCATGACGACCTGCTGGCCGACCGTGAAGATGCGGCCGAAGTTCGGCGTGATGCGCTTGACCACCTTGCCCTGGTTGAGTCCGCCGGCGTAGCGCGTCAATTTCGTCCAAAAGCGCTCCAGATAGGCTTCGCTCTTCTGCCGCAGCCGCCACATCTCGCCCCAGCCCAGCCAGACGATGCGGTGGTCGGGGTCGGCCGGGTTGCTCAAGACGATATACGGCATGAGCGAATTGTCTTTGAGCTTGGCGCGCGGGTCGCCGAAGCGGGCCACCACCTGCGCGCCCGGCTTGGCGTTGTCCACCGGGTAGAAGTTGTAAAAGCCGCGGTTGACGCTGCCGTCGGGCAGCGGCGGGCCGAAGAAGTCCTTCCAGTCGTCCAGGAACTTCGGCGGTCCCTTATCGCCGGTTTCCTCCGCCAGCTTCAGAAACTCCATGTCGGGCGTCGCCCCGGAGAAGTCGAGCGGCCAGGCCAGGTTCGTGTCGCGGTTCGCCTCTTCGAGACGAATGTCCTTGAGCGTCACTGGCAGCAGTTGTAGGATCGGCTTGAGCCGGTCCATCTGCACCCCCGCCGGCCGCGCCAGTTGCAGCGTGTTGACGGGGCCGGCCACGTAGATCAAGCCGCCGCCCTTGTCCGCCCACTGCTTGAGCATCTTGATCTGGTCTTCGGCCAGCTGCTGCCAGTCGGGGTCGAAGGCCACGACGGCGTCGTACTCGCTCAGGTCGTAGAGCTTCTCGTCCTCGCCGGGGAACTTGCGGTCGATCTGGTCGGGGAACCGCTTCAACAGCGGCGCGTCCTGCACGATGCCCTCGCGCATCTCCGTCCGTCCCGGTGGCAGCTGCAAATAGACCGCCACCTTGACGCGCTTCTTGTCCATTTCCCGGACCAACAGGGATCGCACAAATTGGTATTCGTGGGTGGCGGCGCCGGCGAACAGCAGGATGCGCAGCGGCTTCTTCTGGACGATCATGCCGGCCGGGTCGCTGCGGTGCTCCTTGGCGCCGAAAATCTCCTGCGGGTCCTTGGGCACGAGGGCGCGGAACCGCAACTCGGCGTCCGGCACGGTTTCGGCGATCTCCCACTTGCGGACGCCGGGGAACTGCTCCTTGAGGTTGACGCCGGCGGCCGCGGCCAGGGCGTTGGCGTCGATCTGGTACTCGACCTCGACGCGCGGCGGCGACGCCTTGTCGAACTTGGGCGTCTCGGTCGGGCGCAACAGCAGCCGCTTGCCCAGGCCGACGGTCTGTTTCTGCGTCGGCGTGGCGCCGGGCTTCTCGTCGATCGACTCCTGCACCAGGATGGGAAGCTGCTCCTCCTTGCCGCCCTTGCCCTTGCGGACGTACGTCAATTCCAGCTCCGCCTTGACTTCTTTTTCGGGCAGCCCCTCGCCGGTGATCTCGACCACGGCGGGGAAACGGTCGTCGGGCTGGATCTGCTGCGGCACGCGCAGGTCGGCGATCTCGATCTTGACCTGCGGCCGCTCCTCGCCGACGCCGACCACGAAGATCGGCACGTGGGCGGCGCGGGCGTGCTCCTCCAGCTGGCCGAAGCCGGTGGACGAGCCTTCGGTGCTGCGGCCGTCGGTGAAGACGACGACGCCTTGCAGCATCTTTTTACTCTCGTTATCGAGCAGCGACAGCGCCGAGTCGCCGACGTTGGTGTTGTTGAAGTAGTCGGCGTCCTTTCGCGTCAGGGCGTCGTTGAGTCCGAGGAACTTGCGGAAGCGCTCCTGTTCGGCGTCGGTCCACTCGGCCGGCGGTTCGCCGACGGCGGTCGGCTTGAGGAACGCCTTCCAGTATTCCGCGGCCAGCGGCCCGCGCGGCGGTTGCGGCCCCTTGTCGCGGTTGGGGTCGCGCTGCCAGGCGTCCCACTCGGAGCGCAGGAAATTCTGATCGTCCTGCGAGAAGTGAAGGTATTCCGGGTCGAGGCCGCGGGCGAAGCGGTAGACGTCCACCGGGTTTTTCTCTTCCAGCCGCTTGACGAAGTTGGCCTTCTCGTCGTTGAGGAACTGGATCACCTTGTCCTGTCGGGAAAGGAGTTTTTCCAGCGGCACGGCGTCGGTCGGGACGTCGTCGATGGTCCCGGCCATGCTGCCGGACACGTCGAAGAGGACGAGCACCTTGGAACGGCTGTAGCTGTCCTTGTAGTCGCGCACGGCCGGCAGCATGAAGAAGAAGCCGAGCACGGCGAAGACGACGGCGCGGAACAGGCCGAGCAGCGACGCCCACAGCGGCCCGGCGCCGTGGCTGTCGCGGAAGTACATCCAGCCGACGTAGAGCCAGCCGAGACCGAGGCCGGCGGCCGTGAGGAACCACCAGAGGGAGCCGCCCGGAAATTTCGGCACGGTCGGCAACAGGAACAGCACCAGCACCGGCGGCGCGACCAGGAACGCCAGGGCGGCGACGAACGCCCAGAAAAGGCTCGGATGCCGCTGCCGGCTGGCGGCGGCGAAGAACAGGTAGCCGACCGTAAGGGCGACGGCGCCGAGCAACCCGGCCGCCAGCCACACCCACATCCACGGCGGCATGGCGCCGCTGGACAGGTCGGGCAGCAGGGTGTTGTAGCGCTCGAAGATCAGCTCCATGTTGTCGTGGAGCAGCTGCGGGACCAGCGACAGGGCGCCGTAGGCGACGCAGCCGACCAGGGCCAGGCCGAACAACAACAGGCCCACGGCGGCCTGGAGGCGGGTGGACGCCCAGGGCGGGGCGGTATGCGATCCGTGTGCGACGCTCATATGTCCTTATCCTTCCACAATCCGGCGAGCGGGGGGCGTAAGCCCCCTGATTCTTCATTGGATCGGCGAATGAGTGCTAAATCAGGGGGCTTACGCCCCCCGCTCGCCGGGTTTCGTTCTACGCCGCCGCCGTCTTCCGCCCGACCGGGGCCGCCATCACCGCCCCCTCGTTCTCCTTCAGGTGGAAGCTGAGGTGGACGGCCAGCGCCTGCTCGACCATGAAGACCAGCGCGATCAGCAAAAACAGCACGATCATGTTGGAAAGGTCCGGCGGCGGATCTTTGAAGTCGTCGAAGCTGTCGCCGGGCGAACGCAGCGCCACCTTGCCGCCGCCCGCCGACCCGGCGCCGACGGCCGTTTTGCGCAGCAGCGCCTCCTTCGGCGCCCGGTTGAGGTCGCTTTCCGCGGCAGAGTCGATGTTGAAGGCGTAGGCCTGCACCTCCGTCTCCGCCTTGGCGCCGGGGTCGGCGACGGGGAAGAACTCGAACGTATACACGCCCGGCTTGTCCACATTGGACAGCGTCGGCTTGTAAAGGTCGTCGGAATTTTTCGTCAGCGGCTGGACCGGCCACACCTGCACGGCCGGCCGCTCGACCGGCTTGTCGCCGACCGGCTTGGCGAACGGGTCGGGCTGAGGCTCGAAGCTGACGCGCACCTCCGGCTTGTAGCGGGCCGCCTCCAGCTCCGGCAGCACGAGGTCCGTGCCGACGATGCGGTTGCGCGAATCGCTCTCGCTGATGAGGTACTGCTGCATCTGCTTGATGAACACCGGATACGTCCACAGCGCCAGGCCGCTGGCCCACTCATTCCACTTCGAGCGCGTGCCGGCGCTGGTCAGGAACGCCAACACCCGGCCCTTGCCGTAGGGCCGCGTCACCACCAGCGGGTCGCCGTACTTCACCGTCTTTAAGAAATCGTCGATGTCGTTCTTGAGCGCCCGCATCTTGGGGTTGGCCCACAGCTCGACCATGTTCGGCCGGTTCGGGTCGTCCTTCACGCCGGGGTCGAGCATGAGATCGTCGAAGGCGCGAATCAGGTTGTCGAGGTACGGCGTGACCAGCGCCTCGATGACGCGCTCGCGCGACCGCTTCACGCGGGCCTTGTAGCCCGCGAATTTCTCGTCCTCGGCGGCCAGGTCGAGCACCAGATCGCCGGCCCGATTGATGTAGTCCTGGGCGGCCCGCTTGTACTGGTCCATCGAGTTGCGGTTGGGCAGCACCACGACCTTTTGCGCCTGGTTCGGCTCCGGGTCCCACTGCGACTGCGGCAGGCACTTCCAGTAGCGGTCGATGATGAGATAGCGCAGTGTGTCCTGGTTCTTGACCAGGCCGCCCCTGTCGTCCAGGCCGAGGGGGTGGCCGCGGATGATCGGGTTGGACAGGTCCGGGAACAGGATTTTGGGCTGCTTGTCGTTCTGCAGCCGGTCCAGTTTCTCGTCCTCGGTCATCGGCTGCGGCAGCTGCGGGTCGATCAGCACCGGGAACAAATGCTCCTTGGAAGAGTTCTCATACTCCTTGAAAAGCACCTTGTTATAGAAGTCGTCGGCGAGAACCTTGTCGCCCATGAAGTAGGCGACGCTGCCGCCCTTGGTAACGTAGTCGGACAGCTTCTTGACCGTGTCGGGCTTGAGGCTTGGTACGTTGACGAGGAAAACGTCCGGGTACTGCTCCAGCTTGATCTTGTCGAGGTCCTCGACGGTGCAGCGCTCCATCTCGTAGGAGGCGGCGGCGTTGAGGGCGCTTTCGAGATAATAGAGGTCGCCGTCGCGCTTCCGACTCTCGGCCAGGGCGCCGTCCACCACCAACGTCGGCACCTTCTTGCGCACCTCGACCACCACGTCGCGCACGTTGTCGGCGTCGAGGCCCATGTCCTTCGGCTCGTCGTCGATCTGGACGCTGACCTGCACGAACTCGGCGTCGGCCCGCCGCTTGCGGGCGCGCTCCTCCGGCTTGTCGCCCTCCTTCACGTCCACCGAAGGCTGCTTCTTCTGGAACAGCAGCGTGAACTTCTTTTCCGTGCGGTTGCCCGGCTGGAGGTTGTCGATCGGCCCGGTCGAACCGGCGTCCTCCTGGAGTTTCTCGCCCTCCTCGATCTTGCCGTCGCGGACGTAGATCGGCCGCGTGTAGACGTGGAGGAAGCTCTTCTTGGCCTCGGTCCCGTAGTTGTGGACGCCGACGGTGAACTCGACCGGCACGCCCTCGGCGGCGATGGTGGTCTCCGCTTTGAGGTCTTCAATGGCGAGATTGGCGTGCGGGGCGATGCCCTCCTCGGACTGGCCGCGGAAGCGGTGGGCCGTGTCGATGTAGCTGACGTGGGCGCCGGTGGCCGTCAGGCCGTCCACGGCCTTGGCCAGCGCCTCGGCGTCCGGCCCCGTCTTCCAATCGCGGTCGCGGAAGTCGCTGACGAAGTGGAAAACCTTCTTGCCGCGCGGCTGCTTCGAGAAGACGGTCTGAGCCGTTTCGACCGCCCGGATGGGGTCGATGTGCAGCGCCCCCGGCTTGAGGTCTTGCATCTTGGCGGCCAGGTCGTCGCCGGAATTGTTGCCGAGCTGCTGGTCGAAGACCACGTTATCGAGATCGGACAGCAGCACGACGCGCATCTGTTGGCGGGTGCTGGCCTGGGCGATGGTGTCGGCCAGGAGTTTGACCTGTTCCTTGGCGACCCCGAACGAGTTGGACGCCTTGCCGTTGTCGACGAAGTGATCGCCCATACTGGGCGTGTCGTCGAGGACGACGAAATGGAAGGCGTTCTGGCCGGTGTCGCCGCCGAGCCGCAGCCGGCCGAGCAAGAGGCCGACGAGCAGCACCAGCAGGCAGCGCAGCGCCAGCAGGATGAGCTGTTCGATAATCAGCTTACGGCGGTTGCGCTTCTGCGACTTGAGCAGAAATTCCATCGCCGCCCACCGCACGCGCTTGAAGCGCATGCGGTTGATGAGATGGATGAGCACCGGCGCACTGACCAGGGCGCCGCCGGCCGCCATGAACCACGGGTTTGCGAATTCCATTGCCAGAAAACCTATTAGGGGCGAGCGGCGGCGTAAGCCCGCCGGTGTAGCATAACGTCACGGAACGGTAACGATACCGGCGGGCTTACGCCGCGCCGCTCGCCTGATTCTTGGTCATTGCGGTCCGCGCGCCCGGGCCGCCGCCGGGGCGGCGCGCTCGTCCATGCGGTGGTGCAGGAACTTCGTCAGCACGGCGTCGAGGTAGTCGCCGGTGCGCACCAGATGGTAATCGACGCCGATGCGCGTGCAGCCGCGGCGCACCTCGGTCAGGTACTCTTCCAGCGCCTCCAGGTAGCCGTCGCGCAGGGCGCGCGGGTCGCACAGCAGATGCGGCAACTCTTCCATGCCCTCGAAGCGCGTTGTGCCGGCGAACGGGAACGTCATCTCGTCCTCGTCCAGGACGTGGAAGACGAGGATGTCGTGCCGCCGCTGCGTGAGCATCTCCAGCCCCTTCAGCAACGACTCGCGGTCGATCAGCAGGTCCGAAATGAGGACGATCATGCTACGCGAGTGTAACGTCTCCGTGGCCCGGCGCAGGATCTTGGTCATGTCGGTCTTTTCGCGCGGCTTGCTGACGTGCATGGCGTTGACGACGGCGTCGATGTGCGTCATCTGGCTGCGGGCCGGTATGATCTGACGAACGTCGGAGTCGAAGGTGATGCAGCCGACGGCGTCCTGCTGGCGCAAGAGTAGGTAACCGAGGCAGGCGCCGGCCGTGCAGGCGTAGGCGTACTTGTTCAGCGCGCCGCGGCCGTAGTGCATCGACTCGCTGACGTCCATGAGGAGGTGGCAGCGCAGGTTCGTCTCGGCCTCGTACTGTTTAATATAATAGCGGTCGGTTTTCGACCATACTTTCCAGTCGAGGTGGCGGATGTCGTCGCCGGGCGTGTACTCGCGGTGCTGGACGAACTCGATGCTGTGGCCGAAGACCGGGCTGCGGTGCATGCCGCTGATGAAGCCCTCGACGACGTGCCGCGCCCGCAGCTCCAGGCGGGTGATCTGGGCGACCGTGTCGGGGTGCAGGAAGCGGCGGGGATCGTCGTCTTTTGCTGGCACGGGGGACTCTCAAGGTATAGGCGAGCGGGGGGCGTAAGCCCCCTGATGGCGCAATCAGTGTGTGATGCGGCGACGAATCAGGGGGCTTACGCCCCCCGCTCGCCGGAGATTACGACGCGAAAATCTTCTTGAAGCGCTCGTCGCGCGACAGCTCGCTCTCCTTGCTGGGCGTCTCCTCGATCAGCTTCTTGACCACGACATCCGGCGAAATGCCCTCCGACGCGGCCGTGAAGTTGGTGAGAATGCGATGGCGCAGCACCGGGTAGGCCAGCGCCTGAATGTCGTCGGTCTGGACGTGGACGCGGCCGTGGAGCAGGGCGCGGGCCTTGCCGCCGAGAATCAGGTACTGCACGGCGCGGGGGCCGGCGCCCCACGACAGCCAGTCGCGGACGAACTTCGGCACGCCCGGTTCGCCGAGGCGCGTCTGCCGCACCAAGGCCAGCGTGTAGCGGATGACGTGGTCGCTGACCGGCACGCGCCGCACCAGCTTTTGCAGTTCCAGGATCTGGTCGCCGCCCAGCACCGGATGCACCTCTTCGCTCTGCAGCGCCGTGGTGCGGCGGGCGATCTCGAACTCCTCGTCGAACTTGGGGTAGCGCACGAAGACCTTGAACATGAAGCGGTCCTGCTGCGCCTCGGGCAGCGGATAGGTGCCTTCCTGTTCGATCGGGTTCTGCGTGGCCAGCACGAAAAACGGGTCGTCGAGCTTGTGGCGGACGCGGCCGACGGTCACTTGCCGTTCCTGCATGGCTTCGAGCAACGCGGCCTGCGTCTTGGGCGGCGTGCGGTTGATTTCGTCGGCGAGGACGACGTTGGCGAACAGCGGGCCGGCCAGGAACTTAAATTCGCGGGCGCCCGTCGAGCGGTTCTCCTCGATGACCTCGGTGCCGGTGATGTCCGACGGCATGAGGTCGGGGGTGAACTGGATGCGGCTGAAGGCCAGCGACAGCGACTTGGACAGCGTCGAGATCATCAACGTCTTGGCCAGGCCGGGCACGCCTTCGAGGATGCAGTGGCCGCGGCTGAACAGCGCGATGAGCAGCTCCTCGATGACCTCGTCCTGGCCGACGATGACGCGGCTCAACTGGGCCTTAATGTCGTTGAAGCCGTCGCGCAGCTTGCGCACGGATTCGAGGTCTTCCTGGCGCAGGTCCTCGGTGGGGGCCGCCGTCGCCGTGGGCACGGCCTTGTCGCCGGGGGTTCCGATGTTGGGACTGAACTTTTCGCTCATGCGGGTCTTTTCCCAAGGGGTCAGGGGTCAGGGGTCAGGGGTCAGCAAGAAAGACAGGGGGACAGCCGGCTTATTCTTGCTGACCCCTGACCCCTGACCCCTTTAGCGTTGGTAAATCGGCAAACAGGCGTTGTCCAGCTGCATGATGGACAGGTGGACGGCGGTGATGAACGACGGGCCGACGTGGCCGCCGGTCCAGCTGCCATCGCCGCTCTGCTGGGCTTTGAGCTTCGGGAACGTGTTGGCCCGGTAGGTGCTCCACTTGAGCCGGTCGGACTCCTTCGATTCGGGAAAGAGCTTTCCGTAGCCGTCTTCGCCGAGAATGTAGATCGCTTGTGCGTAGTAATAGTGGGTGTACTCGTCGTGCTGGCCGAAGCGCACGTCGCCGACGGGCTGCACGGCCGCCTTGGCGAAGGTCAGCCACTTCTTGACCAGCGGCGAGTTGTACTCGCCGGCGCTGAAGCCGCAGGAGATGGCCGCGGAAGTCAACGCCGGCCGGCCCTCGCCGCCGCCGCCGCCGGCCAAGCTGTAGATGACGCCGCCCTGGTCGTTGGTCGATTCCTGGAGGTAGTTGACGGCTTCTTGAATGGCGTCCGGCGGCACGGCGATGCCGGCATTGCGGGCCGCCCGCAGCGCCTGCACTTGCGTGATGGTGACGGAGCCTTCGTCGAAGTTGTTGCCTTCCTTGGCCGAGATGTAGCCCCAGCCGCCGAGCTTGAGCCATTTGCCGTTCTTGTCCTTGTAGCGCGTCGAGTCGCGCCGCGTCTGGGCGTCGCGGGTGAACTTGGCGGCCCGCGTCAGCATGTCTTCGAGCTTTCGGCGTCTTTCGCCCTCTTCTTCCTCGCCGTAGACGCAGGAGAGGAACAGGAGCGCGTAGCCGTGGCCGTACATGTAGCGGCCGGCCTCGCCGGGGATGTTGGGGTTGCCGATCATGCCGTTGGGCATGGAGCGGGCCATGAGCCAATCGACGGCCCGGCGAATGTTGTCTTTATACTTGCCCTCGCGGATGGTACTGCCCTGCATGAGCATGGCCATGGCGCTCAGGCCGGTCATGGTCAGCGGGTACTGGCCGCCGAAGGCCTCCCAGTGGCCGTCCTTGCTCTGGTTTTTGTTCAGCCATTCCAGGCCTTTTTCCACGCACGGCCGGAACTCGGCGGGGATCTCGTCGGCCCGCGCCTTGCCGCCGCCCAGGCCCGTCAGGGCGACGGCCCCGAGTCCGGCGGCGCCGGCCAGCAGGGCCTCGCGCCGCGTCAGACCGGCGCCCGTCCGGAAGGGTACACACATGGGTTCGGCTCCTTGATGGCATACGGCGGCGGCGGGCGAGACGCCCCGCCTCAGTTCTGACGATTCAACGCGGGCTTTCTGACAGCTTTGCGCGGGGGCGGGTTTGCGGCCGGCGGAGGGCGATCGGGACGATTGGTCGATTCAAGCAGGTCGGCCGGAACAGCTCACGTCGCTCGGGGGTCAGGCGGACGGGGTGCGGCTTTGGCATGGGGAACTCCTTTCACGCCCATCAGCCTACGACCCGCCGGGCCGCCCGGCAAATACCCTGGGACGATGTACTACTCTCCGCCGCCCCTCCGGGGCTGGGAAGCGCATGCCAACTCAGCGACGAGGTTCAAGGTTCAGCCGCGTCGTCGTTCCGGGTCGATTCACGCATCCCGCAGCTTAAACGAGATGTACTTCGTCTCCAAATACGCCTCCAGTCCCTCGTGGGCCAGTTCGCGGCCCAATCCACTCTCCTTCATGCCGCCGAACGGGCACTGCGGCGTCGCCGGCACCGGGTCGTTGATGCCGATGATGCCCGCCTCGAGTCCCTCCGCCATCCGCCACGCCGTCGTCAGGTCGTTGGTGAACACGTAGGCCGCCAGGCCGTAGCGCGTGGCGTTGGCCGCCCGGATCACGTCGTCCAGGTCGCGGAACTCCAACAGCGGCATCACCGGCGAGAACGGCTCCTCCGTCATCATGCGCGCCTCGGGCGACAGGTTCGTCAACACCGTCGGCTCGAAAAAGTAGCCCTTGGGGAAGCGTTCGCTCTGCCTGCCGCCGGTCAGGACCCTCGCCCCCGTCTTGCGGGCGTCTTCGACGAGTTCAAAAGTCTTTTGCAGCGCCCGCTTCTCGATCATCGGGCCGACCTCGACGCCCGGTTCCAGGCCGTTGCCCATCTTCAAACTCTTCGTCAGCTCGACGGCCGCCTCGGTGAACTTCTTTTGCACGTCCTTATGGACGTAGAAGCGGCTCGGGGCGATGCACACCTGGCCGTTGTTGCGGAACTTGCCGGTCACGGCGATCTTGGCCCCGACCTCCGGGTCGGCGTCGGGGAAGACGATGAACGGGGCGTGGCCGCCCAGCTCCAGGCTGACGCGCTTGATCTGGTCGGCGCAGCCGCGCATCAGGTGCTTGCCGACCTCGGTGGAGCCGGTGAACGAGATTTTGCGACAAATGGGATTGTCGAGCATCTCGTCGCCGATCTCCTGCGGCGGCCCGACGACGAGGTTGGCGACGCCGGCGGGCAGGCCGGCTTCCTGCATACATTCATAAACCTGGATCAGGCAGAGCGGCGTCTGGTGGGCGGGCTTGCAGACGACGGTGCAGCCGGCCGCTAGGGCCGGGGCGATCTTGCGGGCCGCCAGTGTGACCGGGAAGTTCCAGGGCGTGATGGCGCCGACGACGCCGACGGGGTGTTTGAGCGTCATGTGGCGCTTGCCGGGCGCCGAATGGGGGATGACCTCGCCGTAGGCCCGCTTGCCCTCCTCGGCGAACCACTCGAAGGTGTCGGCGGCGCCCATCACTTCGCCGCGGGCCTCGGCCAGCGGCTTGCCCTGTTCCATGGTCATCGTGCGGGCGATGGCGTCGGCGCGCTCGCGCACCAGGTCGGCCGTCTTCTTGAGGACCTTGGCCCGATCCCAGGAGGTGAGCTTCATCCACGGACCCATCGCGCGTTGGGCGGCTTCCAGGGCGCGGCGCGTCTCCGCGCGGCCGCCCCAGGCGATCTCGGCGATCACTTCCTCGGTGGCGGGGTTGACGACGGGGTGCGTCCGGCCGTTGTCGGCGTCGCACCATTTGCCGTCGATGAATAAACGCTTATGGGTTGCGGTCGCGGTGGTCATTCGACTATCTCCGAATCGGTCGGGGTCGGTGGGGGCGCGCCCGGTCAATCTAGACGGCGCGGGCGTGCAGTCAAGCAAGGCGGCCGGCGCAGGTCAACGGCGCCCGTCCTGGTACAATGCCTCCGTGAGACAGCCGCTTTGGCGCCGGAGACACGGCCATGTCCTTCAGTGATTTTACACTGCCCGAGGTGGCCCGGACTTTCCGGCTCGTCCTTGACGAGACCGCGATGATTTTCGCCTCGCTTCCCGAGGCACCCGTCAGCCCTCTGCTGACCGCGACCCTGGCGGAAAACCTGCCGCTGGCGCTCGCGATTCATACCGAAAAGGCCCGCAGCGAATTGCTCATCGCGCCGATGCTGGTCGAGCTGCGCCGGCTCTTGGAACACCGCATCAGCCTGTTCTCGGGCGTCGCGTTTGACGTGGACTCCGAGCAGGGATTGAGCGGCGCGTGCGATTACCTTCTCAGTCGCTCCTCCGAGCAGCTGTACATCCGCGCCCCCGTGGCGGCCATCGTGGAGGCGAAGAACGACAACCTTAAGGCCGGCCTCGGACAGTGCATCGCGCAAATGGTCGGCGCCCGACTGTTCAACGAGCGCGCCAACAACGGCATCGACGTCGTTTACGGCATGGTGACGACCGGCGGCTTGTGGAAGCCGCTGGAGTTGAAGGGCCAGACCGTGGCCATCGACCCCGGCGAATATTACATCTCCCAGACGGGCCGCGTCCTGGGCATTCTCCGGCACATGGTCAGCGGGCCGCCCGTGCCCACCGGTTGAGCGCGGCTACAAAATAAACTTACTCAGGTCCTCTTTCTTGAGGATGTCGTTCAGCCGTCGGCGGACGTAGGCGCCGTCGATGACCACGCGCTTGTCGGGGATGTCGGGACTCTCAAAACTCACCTCCTCGACGACGCGCTCCAGGATGGTGTGAAGCCGGCGGGCGCCGATGTTCTGCGTCGTGCGGTTGACCTCGAAGGCCACGTCGGCCAACGCCTCGATGCCGTCCGGCGTGAACTCCAGCGACACGCCCTCCGTGGACAACAGGCCGGCGTACTGCTTGGTCAGCGAGTGCTTCGGCTCCGTCAGGATGCGCAGGAAGTCCTCGCGATTCAGGTCCGTCAACTCGACGCGGATCGGGAATCTCCCTTGAAGCTCCGGCATCAGGTCCGACGGCTTGGAGGTGTGGAACGCCCCGGCCGCGATGAACAGGATGTGGTCGGTGCGCACCGGGCCGTAGCGCGTGTTGACCGTCGTGCCCTCCACCACCGGCAACAGGTCGCGCTGCACGCCCTGGCGCGACACGTCGGGGCCGTGCGTGGACGCGGGGCCGCAGATCTTGTCCAGCTCGTCCACGAAGATCATGCCCTGGTTCTCGACCAGCTCGACCGCCTTTTCCGTCACCACCTGCCGGTCGATCAGCGCTTCCGTCTCCTGTTCGAGCAGGACGCGCCGCGCCTCCTTGAGCGGGATCTGGCGGTTCTGGCCCTGTTTCGGCATGATGCGCTCGAACATGCTCTGGAAATCGACGTCCATCTGTTCCATGCCGAGGTTGGAAAAGATCTGCACCGGCACGGCCTTCTGTTCGACGTTCAACTCCACTTGACGATCTTCCAACTCGCCGGCTTCGAGGCGGGCCTTCATCTTCTCGCGGGTGCGCTGGCGGCGGTCGTTCTCCTCGTGATTTTCCGGGTCCCAGGTGTTCGACTTGGGCACCAGCAGGTCGAGCAGCCGCTCGGTGACGCGCTCCTTGGCCTGCGTCTCGACGCGGCCGCGCTGCTCCTGGCGGACCATGCCGACGGCGATTTCGGTCAGGTCGCGGATCATGCTTTCCACGTCGCGGCCGTGGTAGCCGACTTCGGTGTACTTGGTGGCCTCGATCTTGAGGAACGGGGCGCCGACCAGCTGGGCCAAACGGCGGGCGATCTCCGTCTTGCCCACGCCGGTCGGCCCGATCATGATGATGTTCTTGGGCGTCACGTCCTTGCGGATTTCGGGCGGCAGCTGCTGACGGCGCCAGCGGTTGCGGATGGCCACGGCCACGGCCCGCTT
>Ga0182024_10014085_pt1 | contig 15500 bp, 19 predicted proteins | sample P32metaG_FD_120480 | JGI IMG/M metagenome (GOLD analysis project Ga0182024, IMG submission 120480) | Permafrost microbial communities from Stordalen Mire, Sweden - P3-2 metaG (Illumina Assembly) | ecosystem: Environmental > Terrestrial > Soil > Wetlands > Permafrost | place: Sweden: Stordalen... | reverse complement strand
CGCGAAAGGCACGCGCGTGGGGCAGGGCGGGCATGTTTCGCCGCTGAATCCTCCAACCGTGGCGGCATTCCTGGCTTGGTTCGGCGGGATGGGCTATCTGTTGACCCGTTATTCCACGCTGCAGGTTGGACTGGGACTGCTGGCTTCAGTCGCGAGTGGGTTGGTGGGAGGAGGAATCATTTTTGCGTTTCTCACCAAGGTATTGATGTCAAACGACGAGAACATGGATCCCGCCGATTACGAAATGGTTGGCGTGCTGGGGAAGGTTTCTTGTCCGATCCGCAAAGGTGGTACGGGGGAGATCGTCTATTCGCAGATGGGGACACGGCGGGTGTGCGGAGCACGCAGCGACGATGCTACCGCCATCGCAAAGGGGATGGAGGTCGTGGTGACCCGTTACGAGAAGGGGATTGCTTACGTTCGGTTGTGGAGTGAGATGTCTGGGGACGAGTGAGCAAGATGAAGGGTTCGCGGTGGGTTACAAAATGCGACCACCGGGGCTGAAGCCCGAGCTCTTTCGGGGCTTTACGCGGCGCTGAAGCGCCGCTCTTCCACGGTACTGCACGCGGTTGCGGATAGGTGCTGCACGTGGTTGTGAATGCTTCCGCAAGCGGTAAGAGTTCGCGTGCTGGCCGCGTTGCAACGAGATGGCCGCGCATTCGATCGATATTAACTGCATTTCTAGAGGAGGCGTTATGCCAGAGATGTCACGGATGGTGGAGATTTGGATCATTGTCGGGTTGGGATTGATGGTCCTACTGTTCCTGATGAGCGCGATGGCTAGGCTTTATCGCAAAGCCGGGCCGCACGAGGCGCTCATTGTGTATGGCCTGGGTGGGACGCGCGTGGTGCAAGGGCATGGCACGCTGGTGCTGCCTATGGTGCAGGTTTGCAAGGATCTGTCCCTGGAGTTGATGTCGTTCGACGTGGCGCCGCAGCAGGATCTTTATACGAAGCAAGGCGTTGCGGTGACGGTGGAGGCTGTGGCGCAGATCAAGGTGAAGTCTGACCGGGAATCTGTGCTGACGGCGGCTGAGCAATTCCTGACCAAGAGCGATCAGGAGCGCGAAGGGCTGATTCGACTGGTGATGGAAGGCCATCTGCGCGGGATCATTGGGCAGCTCACGGTGGAAGAAATCGTGAAGCAGCCGGAAATGGTCTCTGACCGCATGCGCGGCACCTGTGCTGAGGACATGAACAAGATGGGGCTCGAAGTCATTTCGTTCACCATTAAGGAAGTGCGCGACAAGAACGAATACATCACGAACATGGGCAAGCCGGATGTGGCGCGCATCAAGCGCGACGCCGACGTCGCTACGGCGGAAGCGGACCGCGATACGGCGATCAAGCGTGCGCTGGCGCAGCGGGAATCGGCTGTGGCCAAGGCGCAGGCAGATCAGGAGCGCGTGCTGGCTGAAACTTTGTCCCTGGGCAAGCAGGCGGAATCGCAGCGCGACCTGGAAGTGAAGAAGGCGCAATTCCTGGAAGTCACGAAGCGGCAACAGGCGCAGGCCGATAAGGCTTATGACATCCAGACCAACATCATGCAGCAGCAGGTTGTGGCTGAGCAGGTGAAGGTGCAGCAGATTGAAAAAGAACAGCAGGTGAAGGTGCAGGAAGCTGAAATCAACCGCCGCGAGAAAGAACTGATTGCGACCGTGTTGAAGCCGGCGGAAGTCGATCGTCAGCGGATTGAAACGATGGCGGCGGCTGAGAAGCAGCGCCTCATCTCGGAAGCGGAGGGACATGCTTCGTCGATACGCGCGCAGGGCGAGGCTGAGTCGGAAATTATTTTCAAGAAGGGTGAAGCCGAAGCCAAGGCTATGAACGTGAAGGCCGAGGCTTATCTGGGATACAACCAGGCGGCTGTGATCGATCGATTGTTCACCGCCATGCCGGAGATCGTGAAGGCGCTGGCGAGTCCTTTGGCGAATGTCGACAAGATCACGATTGTCTCAACTGGAAACGACGATGCGTCGGGGATGAACAAGATCACCGCCGACATCGCGAAGATGGCGGCGCAGGTGCCGGCATTGTTTGAGACGCTTTCGGGCATGCCGCTTGGGGAGTTGCTGGGTAAGGTGCGGCAGATTGGGGATAAGGGGGCGAAGCCTCCGGTAGTGGATGCGAAGCCGTAGGCCGGCTCGCTTCGGTCGTGGGGACGGACGAATGCGTCCGTCCCCACACGGGCCTTTCTCCACACGAGCTTTCCTCACATGAAGCGTTTGGAGCCTGGAGTTGAGCTATGAATAAGTCGAAACATGCTGGATTGGGCATTGCGTTGGGAGCGGCGCTGGGCGCGGTTGCGGGAGTGCTGGCCGGACACATTGCGGTGTGGCTGGGTATTGGAATTGCGATCGGGATGGTGCTGGGTGCTTCGTTCCGGAGAACGCAACACGAGTGCCCGGAATGCGCGGTGATCCATCAGAAGCACGAAGTGAATCGGCAACTGGAGAGCTAGTTGAGCGGTGGTGGAAGTGCCTTGCGAGGCCAGAAGCGGAATTCAGGGACAAGGGATCCTTCGACTCCGTGGATGTTTCGCTTCGCGCAACAGCCACTCCGCTCAGGATGACAATCTGTAAAAAAAGGAGTCCATCATGGCATTGCTGGAGCGTGTTTCAACATTAGTCCGGGCGAACCTTAACGACTTGATCGATAAGGCGGAAGAGCCGGAAAAGATGATCAAGCAGGTAATTCTCGACATGCAGAACCAGCTTCTGCAGGTGAAGACGCAGGTGGCGATCGCGATTGCCGACCAGCATCTGCTGGAGAAGAAGCAAAAAGAGAACGAAGAAAAAGTGGCGGAGTGGATGCGCAAGGCCGAATTGTCGGTCGACAAGAAGCAGGACGACCTGGCGCGCGCGTCGCTGCTCCGCGCGGAAAGCTATCGCGATATGAGCGAGAGCTTTGCGCAGCAGGTCGCCGACCAGAAAGCGCAAGTGGAAAATTTGAAGTCGGCGCTGCGGCAACTGGAGCAGAAGCTGGCTGAGGCGCAGTCCAAGGCCGATGTGCTGATTGCGCAGCATCGCCGCGCCCGCGCCGTGGGCAAGGCGAGCGATGCGCGTCTTGCCATTGGCGATGGTTCGAAGGCCGCGGCATTCGACCGCATGAAGCGCAAGGTGGCGCACTCCGAGGCCGTTGGGCAGGCGAAGGCGGAGATTGCCGGAGACAACATGGAAGACCGGCTGGCTGCGCTGGAGAAAGAAGATCGGATTGAGCAATTGCTCGCGGAGTTGAAGACTAAGCGGGGTGCGTAGGATATCAGGCGCCGAGGTTGGAAGAATATTTTTCAGGAGGGTGGATGGCTGGGAGCAGGATGAATGTATTTGTCCGAGTGGGATTGCTTGCTTTGGCGGCAGGACTTCTGGTGCGGCTCTTTACGCATGCGAGCTATTCGGAGTTTGCCGCTGGCTTCCTGATCGGGCTGGCGATTGTTTTGATTATTTTTGGGATGGTCGGCCGGTCGCGGGTTTGAGGGAGCGGCGCTTCACGGGCGAATGCCTTGAAGCTTCGGTGAAGCTCCGCAGAATTGCAGGGGTCCTTCGACTCCGCAAGTGCTTGCGCTTGGCGCGCAAGCACTTGCTCCGCTCAGGATGACAGTGTGTGATGGGCCGCTCGTCGCGGCTAACGACTAAACCGACATCGCTTTCTGCGCGGAGCTCGACGCGACTCCAGCGAGCGAGAACGGGTGGCCGTTTTCGCAGACTACGACTGGGTCGGCGCGCAGGACGAATTCCAGCAATTCCGTTTCTGACAACTGGCTGTTATCGAGCACGTGCCAGTGGGTGCGCGATCCGCAATTCGGTTCGGCACATTCCAGTTCGACGCTCCAGAAATCGAGGCCGCTGTGGTCCACGAGAGGATAGGAGAACGGGGCCCATTGCACATCTTTTTTCTCGTAGACATACCAATGGTCGCACTCGCGGCAGATCAAGCGCAGTTTCCAATCGTTCTGCGGCCAGTCGGGGGGAGTCGCTCCGATATGCGGCGGGTTCGGATAGGGCAGGCGAATGCGGGCTGCAGAGGGCGTGGTGCAGTCAGGGTTTTTGCATCGTACGACGGGCTGTAAAAACATAGAGTTCGTTTCTCCGGACGACTTCCAATCTACCACGGGAATCGTCTGCCTCGCTTGCATCCATTGACCGCCTAGCCTGCATCTCTGTAATCTTGCAAGGGAAATCTCGCGTTAGAATTTCATACGATTCAAACCTGAAGGGAAATTCATGAAGGCAGTTGCAATTTTGATGGCGGCCTTGCTCCTGTTGCCCGGTTGTAATAACCAGACGACGGTCCAGGAAGCGCCGGGAGCGATCTGGCAGGCGCAGTTGCTCGGGGGCAAGGGCCAAGAGTCCGGGTTCAGCTTTGTCACGCAGTTCACTTTCAACGGGAACGGGTCGCTGACGCCGGGCCCTTTTCAATTTCTTACTAACGACATCGGGAGCAGTTGTTTCCCCCTCAGTGAGGTGCCCGTCGGCTCGCTTACGAACTTCAATTTTGATCAGTCTACCCTGGCCGTGACGGGAACTTTTGCGTACACAATACAGTCTGGAGGCAACACTCTTATGCTCACTGGACCGTTAGTTGGAGTCGCGTCCGAGACCGGGGAGACGGGAAACAATACGATTACGCTTACCAGCGGGTCGGTAACGGGCGACTGGACGTTCACCGGCGGCGGCACGCCTACCGGCTGTAGTGACACGCTTACCGGCAGCTTTACGATGAACATGTCCACGACGTGAGATTGCGGATTAGAACCAATCGCTGCGGTAGGCGACCCACCATGAGACGTAGAGAATGGGGAGGGTCGAGGCCAGCCCCCACCAGAGGGGCAGCAGAAAATCCGCCAGCAGGCCTAGCACAGTGAAGGTCATCCAGAAGATTTTCCTTTCCATACATTCATTGTAGGCTGGCGGAGCGGCAGATGGCAGCAGTGCTGTCGGCCAAGCACTTTCGTCACATGCGGGGTCTGCTATAGAGTGGGAGCGATGAAGCGCTCGCTGCAACAGATCGCCGAGGCCGTTGAAGCTCGCGTCGAAGGGGATGGCAGCGTCGAGGTGAGCAGCGTGGCCAGCATTGGATCGGCTTCGAAGCAGGATCTGGTGTTTGTGGAGGACGGGAAATATCTGGCGCGTGCGCTCGAGTGTGGCGCGGGAGCGGTGATTGCGGGTGAGTTTGCGGCGGGAAAGTCTGTGGCGCGGAAGCCGCTGCTGATCTGTCGGCATCCTAAGCTGGCGTTTGCGCGTGCTGCGAAGTTTCTGCGGGAGTACGAAGGGCTCGATGCCGGTGTGCGTAAGAGTGCGGTTGTGCATGCTTCGGTTCGGCTTGGTGAGGGGGTCGTGGTCGAGGAACGCGCGGTCATTGCGAAGGATGCGGAAATCGGCGATGGCACGCGGATCGGCGCTGGGTGCTCGATTGGGCGCGGAGTGAAGATTGGGCGGGAGTGCGAAATTTATCCGCAGGTCACGATTTATCCCGGGAGCACTTTAGGCGATCGCGTGATTGTGCATGCGGGCGCGGTTTTGGGGAGTGATGGATTCGGATATGTTCGTGATGCGAAGAGCGGGCGCTATGAGAAATTTCCGCAAGTCGGCAGGCTGGTGATCGAAGACGACGTAGAGATTGGCGCTAACACGACGATTGATCGCGGAGCGCTCGATGAAACTCGCATTGGTCGCGGAACGAAGGTCGACAACCTGGTACACATTGGCCACAACTGCCGGCTTGGCGAGAATGTTGTGATCGCGGCGCAGACTGGGCTTTCCGGCAGCATTACGATTGAGAACGATGTCGTGCTCGGAGGACAGGTCGGCATTGGAGAACATGCGCGCATTGAAGAAGGGGTGATGCTGGGCGGGCAGGGTGGTGTGCTGCCGAATAAAGTTTTGCGTGGTAAAGGTGTGGCGTTCTGGGGAACTCCGGCGCAGCCGGTGCGGCAGTATCTGAAGCAGTTGGCGGCGCTGGCGCGGCTGTCGAAGAAAAAATAATCGGCTTCGGGCTTCCGGCCTCCGGATATCGTGGATCTGCCAGGAGCCGGAAGCCGGAAGCCGAATCTATGGCAATCGTGGTGATTGGCGGGCATTCGCGGAGCGTGGGAAAGACCAGTGTGGTTGCCGGGCTGATTTCCGCGCTGCGCGAATACGATTGGACTGCCGTGAAGATTACGCAGTATGGGCACGGAGTTTGCTCGGCCAACGGAGCGCCTTGCGACTGCGCGACGGCCGACCACACCTGGGCGATTACCGAGGAGAAAGATCGCGGTGGTGAATCGGATACCTCGCGCTTTCTACTGGCAGGTGCGGCGCAAGCGTTGTGGGTGCGCACCGAGCAGGGTAGGCTGGCCGAGGCTATGCCGGCGCTGCGGCAGCGACTGGAGCATTCGCGCCATGTGATGGTGGAATCGAACAGCGTGTTGAAGTTTATGCGGCCGGACTTGTATCTGACGGTGCTCGATCCCGGGACTGAAGACTTTAAGAATTCGGCGCGCGAATTTCTGGACCGAGCTGGCGCGGTGATTCTTCACGATGGGTCGAAAACTGGAGGGTCGGCGTGGCAGGGCGTTTCGTTGAAGCCGGTGGCGGAGCGGCCCGTGTTTCGGATTACGCCTCCGCCCTATGTGACGGCGGAGATTGTGGAGTTCGTGCGGGGCTCTCTGGTGGGCGCGGGGGAAGCAGGTTCCCGCCAGCGCTAGCTCTAACGGGCTGAAGTAGTGGCTGAATTGTCGGCCGTGACGACGGCGAATCAATTGCCTTGCTTCAGCGTCTTCTTCGTCAGTTTGACCTCGATCTCTTTCCCGTCTTCGTCTTGAATGTAGAGATCGGATTTAACGAACGCAAATTTGATCGGGCCATTAACAGTGAGAGCAGGCCGTTTGTCACGCTGGTGCTTGAGAACGAGATCGGCTTCGTAGGTGTATTGCGGCGTGTCTATGATGTAGTGAACGATTGGATACTCGCGGCCCACAACCATCCCGTTCGCGCCAGCTAGGCGCGAGTGCGAACTTTCTTCCGAGCTAGCCAGAGTCCCAGTCTGCCAAGCATCCGCTGGAATCTTGGCGGCAAAGGAAAGAGAGACAAGCAGGAAGAGCGATGTGGCGATCAGCGGCAGCAATAGGCGTTTCATGCTGTCCTCCGTTTGATAGGCATAATACAACGAAAAATGGGCGCTTGCGCCAGAGCGGGGAGTGGGGAGAGAATCGCGTCATGGACGGAAAAAGCAAAATCGAGGTAAACGAGAAAAGCTTGCGGGTTCCAATTTACGTGATACGTTCTGGCAAGACCGGGCTGACGTTGACCTGCGCCGACTCGAAATACGGATTCAAGGTTGGCACGTCGCCAGAGCAGCTCCAAAAGTTTCGATCGAAGCTTGAGAGCTTGTTTGTTGAGTTGGTTGAAGGTGGCTAATCCATATGTCAAGTATGAGAGACGTGGACAGGACGGTATTTTCCGAAGCGTCCCACGGAAGCTTTGATTTTGACGAGCAGGAAATCGCTAGAATTGGGGAGCTTGCTAAAGAGCTGAAGAGCATTCTGACGCGGGCGAAACAGAGGCAGCAAGAAAAAATCGGGCAGTACAGATAAAAACAACCCCTGTGCCAGTCGGAGCAACTCTGAAATTTCGCCACCTCTGCCCGCTCGGAATGAGAGAGCCCTTTTGTTATCCTTCTTGGTGCGGCAAATTCATCCAAGCGCCTGGTTGTTGGTAAGCCTCTCATCGCTGTTGCAGATTCTGATTTTCCCCCTTCCCGGCCTTTACGTTTTATCGTGGGTCGCGTTCGCTCCGTTGATTGTGGCACTCTTGCGGGCGCGTCCGGCGGGGGCGCTAGAGATAGACGGCGCAATTAATCTTCAGGCGGCGAAACCGGGGCAGGCATTCCTACTGGCGTACGTTTCCGGAATCCTCTGGTATGCGGGCACATGCTACTGGATTTACAACACCATGCACGAGTATGGCGGCCTGAGCGTGCCGCTGGCTTTGCTGGCTCTGTTTCTCTTCTGCCTTTACCTCGCGCTTTATCACGGTCTGTTTGGTTTGCTGTTGAGCTTCGCGGTTGACCGCGGCCGCGATAACCGCCGCGCGCTCGTGGCCGCTCCATTTCTCTGGGTCGCGGTGGAGTTGGCGCGAACGCGCGTGACCGGCTTCCCGTGGAACTTGCTGGGCACGGCGCAGGTGGATAACATCTCATTGAGCCGCATCACCACCTGGACGGGCGTCTACGGAGTCTCATTCGAAATCATGCTGGTAAATGTTGCGGTCGCGGCGGCATTTCTGGTGCCGCGAAAAAAGCGCCGCACATTGCTGATTGCCTCCGTGGCGGCGGCTGCCGTGCTTCAAGCCGGCAGGCTGGTGGAGGCTCCTGCGCTCCCGGCGGATCACGCCGCTTTGCTGCTGCAGGAAAATATTCCCGCGCAAGCCAACTGGACGCGTGATGCCTTCGAACGCACACTTCGCGAACTGACTGATCTGTCCGCCAAAACTGTGGCTGCCGATTCATCTCCTGCGCCCGACCCCAAGCCGGGCAAAGTTGATTTCATCGTTTGGCCTGAATCTCCCGCGCCTTTTTTCGCGAGCGATCCGCTGTTCCGCAATCCCGTGAGCGAGATGGCTCGAGCAACGCATACCTGGGTAGTGACGGGCGCGATTGGCAGCACACCCGCGATGCAAGGCGGCAAGTCAGCTTCGCAGATATTCAATTCGGCCGCGCTCGTCAGTCCTACTGGCGATTGGACTGCGCGTTACGACAAGGTGCATTTAGTGCCCTTCGGAGAATACCTGCCGTTTCCGCAACTGTTTTCCTTTGCCGGAGGCTTGACCAAAGAAGTGGGAGAGTTTCAATCGGGGGCGTCGCGCGCGCCGCTGGACGCAGGAAGTACGCGGCTGGGAGTCTTCATTTGCTACGAGTCCGTGTTTCCGGGTGAAGTGCGTGAGTTCGCGAATCAGGGCGCACAGGTGCTGGTGAATCTTTCGAATGACGGTTGGTATGGCGATAGCGGCGCATACGCACAGCATCTGAATCAGACGCGCATGCGCGCGATCGAGAATGAACGCTGGATCTTGAGCGCGACGAACACCGGGGTGACGGCTTCGATCGATCCTTATGGACGAACCGTGGCGCGGCTGCCGCGCAAGGAACGGAGCGCACTGATTGCGCCGTATGCCCTCACCTCGGTAACCACGTTCTACACGCGGCACGGCGATTGGTTCTGCTGGCTGTGTGCGATAATTTCAGCAGGGGCGCTGATCGCGCGCTTCGCAATCCGCGGAAAAGAGAAGGCAGAAACATCCTCATGAATCAAGAGTTGGAACAGGAATACGGAACGTTGAGCAAGAAGGTCCGCGAACTCCGGGAGTATCTTTGACGCGGACAAGCTCCGTCCGCAACTAGCCGAAATCGAGAAGCAGTCCGCCGAGCCGAATCTTTGGTCGGATCCGAAGCGCTCGCAACAGGTGATGCGCGAAAAAAAGCGTCTGGAGCATTTGCTCACCACCGACGCCGATCTCGCGCGCCGTACGGACGACATCGCCGCCTACTTTGACCTGGCGAAAGAAGGCGAAAATGTTGAGGGCGAATTGCGCCGCGACATCGACTCTCTGCGTGAGTTGATCGATAAGCTCGAAACGGAAACCCTGCTGTCCGGCCCGAACGACGCGCTGAATGCCATCGTGACCATTCATCCCGGCGCGGGTGGAACGGAATCGCAGGACTGGGCCGACATGCTGCTGCGCATGTATCTGCGCTGGGCAGAAAGGCAGGGATTCGAGACTGTGCTCTACGATTATCAGCCCGGCGAAGAAGCGGGACTGAAGTCCGCGACGTTCGCGGTGAACGGCGAATATGCTTTCGGCCTGCTGAGCAGTGAGATCGGAGTGCACCGCCTGGTGCGGATTTCGCCGTTCGATCAGGCTAAGCGGCGGCATACATCGTTTGCCAGCGTTTATGTTTCTCCAGAAATTGACGATAGCATTGAAGTGGTCATCAAGCCCGAAGATATTCGCACGGACACCTACCGGTCGAGCGGCAAGGGCGGGCAGCATGTGAACACAACGGATTCGGCGGTGCGCATCACGCACATTGCAACCGGTCTGGTTTCCAGCTGCCAGAACGAACGCTCGCAGCACAAGAATCGCGAACGTGCCATGAGCATGCTGCGCTCGAAGCTGTATGAATTCGAGATGGAGAAAAAGCGCGCGGCCACAAAGAAAATTGAAGACTCAAAGCTCGACAACGACTTCGGCTCGCAGATTCGGTCGTATGTGTTGCAGCCTTACCGCATGATTAAAGACCACCGCACCAAGACGGAAGTCGGCGACGTAGACCGCGTGATCGACGGTGATTTGCAGCCGTTCATCCGGGCATATTTGTTGGCGCGGCGCGGGGAAAAATCGTGAGTACAGTGACTGCCGGAAAAAAACCTTCACCACGGGGAACACGGGGTTCGCACGGGATAAAACTTGGGCCGCGGTTTCTGCGGGCATTTGATTTTGCTGCCGAGAAGCATGCCGGACAAACGCGTAAAGCTTCCACGATTCCCTACATCGCACACTTGATGGGAGTCGCCTCGCTGGTGCTCGAGTTCGGCGGCGACGAGGATCTGGCAATCGCCGCACTGCTGCATGATGTAGTCGAAGACTGCGGCGGCGCGCCCATGCTGAAAGAAGTCCGCCGCCGGTTCGGGTCGCGTGTGGCGAAAATTGTGGATGGCTGCACCGATTCTGATACGTATCCCAAGCCGCCGTGGCGCGAACGAAAAGAAACTTACATCCTGCATTTGAAGACAGCTGACGCGGAAACGAGGCTGGTTTCCGCTGCCGACAAATTGAACAATGTTCGCTCCATCCTTTCCGATTACCGTAACGTTGGAGAAGTTGTCTGGGAGCGTTTCAGCGGCAGCCGCGACGGTACTCTCTGGTATTACCGTGCATTGCTCGATGAATTTCGTCGGTGCAAACCCAACCGGGTGATTCGAGAATTAGAACTAGCGATCAAAGAGCTTGAAGCCGCTGCGAGCGGGAGGTGAATCCATGCCGCGGACCATCGATTTAATTCGCGCCTCGAAGCTGCCATCGAACAGGATGCAATTTGCCGCCAGGGGCGCGCTGCAAGTTCCCGCCGACGAAAACATTGAGATTCTGGTTTATCTCGCCAAACACAATAAGATTTTCGGCGATACCGCCCGCCTTACTTTGGCAGGTTGGGATGAGAAGGCTTCGCTGGCCGCAGCTTCCGACCCCAAGACTCCGCGCGAAGTGCTCGACTATTTTATTTCGCCTGAGAATCTTCGTCCCAGGCTGTTGCCGGCGCTGCTCGACAATCCCTCGGTCGCCGATAGCGAGCTGGCGAAATTCGCCATCTCCGCGTCGCGCGAATCGATTGAGGCCATGCTGCAGTGTGCGCGCGTGCGGGCCTCGGCGATTATTCTCAAATCTCTTCGTGCGAATCCATATCTGAAGGCTGAGCAGTCGTCCGCGATCGCGGATCTTTTAAACGCGAGCCAGCCGGAAACGGCGCCGCTTCCTATTGCAGCCAGCGAAGCGAAGGTTGATGACGCGGCAGCGCCAGCAAATAGTGAACCCGTACACGACGCGACTCCTGCAATAGACGAAGCCGGAGAAGTTCCAGACGAAGCCGTAGAAGTTCCAGACGAAGCCGTTTCTTCTTATCTCGCCGAGCATGCCGCCGAGATTGCCGCAGAGAAGGATAAGCCGTTCCAGCCGGTCGGCGGCATCGTGGATTTGCTGGGAACCGATTATTTTCCCGTGTCGGAAAACAAAAAGATGGCAGAGATTGACGGCAGCGCGGAAAATGTTGCCGCTGAATCCGCCAAAGCCGCGTCGGCCGCAGCCGCAGTTTCGAAACCTGTTGCCGCGCAACCTAAACCTGGTCAGCGTGACAACACGATGCAGAAGATCAATCGCCTTGATGTGAAGGACCGCATTCAACTGGCGTTGAAGGGCAACAAAGAAGAGCGGTCCATTCTGATTCGCGACGGCACCAAGGTAGTCGCGCTAGCGGTGCTTGAGGCTCCCAAACTTTCTGATGGAGAAGTGGAAAAGTTTGCCCTGCAGAAGAACGTGCTGGAAGCGGTTCTGCGGCAGATTCCGCTGAAGCGGCGTTTCATGAAGAATTACATTGTGGTGCGCAATTTGGTGGCGAACCCGCGCACGCCTCTCGATCTGGGTTTAGGGTTGATGAAGCACATTCAAATACAAGATTTGAAAAACATCTCGAACAACAAGGAAATTTCTGAGACCGTCCGTAAGATGGCAATGAAGTTGTACAAGCAGAGGCTGGATGCGGCGAACAAGAAGTAGAAAAACCAGATGGCTTCTTCACCCCAAGCCGATCCGATTACCGAACTCCTCACCCACGCGAAGACCATCGCCGTCGTAGGCCTTTCGGACAATCCCATGCGTGCGAGTCAGGGCGTTTCTGCCTACATGCAGAGCCATGGGTACCGCATCGTTCCGGTGAATCCGCACATTGAGTCCTGTCTGGGTGAGAAGGCCTACGCTTCGTTGCTTGAGATCCCGGAGAAAATCGACATCGTCAACATTTTCCGCCGGCCGCAGTTCGTGCAAGAAATTGTTGATCAGGCGATTCAGTTGAAAATTCCAGCGATCTGGATGCAAGAGGGAGTGATCCACGAGCAAGCCGCCGAGAAAGCGCGCCAGGCGGGCATCTTCGTGGTAATGGACCGCTGCATCTTGAAAGATCACCGGGCACGATTCAGATAAGCCACGATTAGGGAATAGGGATTAGGGGTTAGAGTTTAGACCTGAAATCCATCACTTACTTCCTATCCCCTATCCCCTGAGACCTTCACCGCAAATGCTCCTAGCTTCACTTCGGCGCCCGCAGCCTCTTAATCTCTTCCATCCGCTCGCGGATGCGCTTCTCAATACCCTCATTGGTTGGACGATAATAAATTCGGTCTCGCAGACTGTTGGGCAGGCATTGCATGTTCGCGACCTTGCCTTCGATGTCGTGCGCGTATTGATAATCTTTGCCGTAGCCTAATCCCTTCATCAATCCAGTCGGCGCGTTGCGCAAGTGCAGCGGGACGGATTCTGCGGCGGTCTGTTCGATATCCTGTTGCACCGCGCCGTAGGCGGTGTAGAGCGCATTCGACTTCGGCGCGACCGAGAGATAGACGACTGCTTGCGCCAGCGCTAGATTGCCTTCGGGCATGCCGATGAAATCCACGGCATCGCGCGCGGCCATGCAGAGCGAAAGCGCATTAGGATCGGCGAGGCCAATGTCTTCCACCGCCATGCGCACCACGCGGCGCGCGATGTAGAGCGGATCTTCACCAGCCTCGATCATGCGTCCGAGCCAGTAGAGCGCGGCGTCAGGGTCGCTGTTGCGCACGGACTTGTGCAGAGCAGAAATCAGGTTGTAGTGTTCTTCACCAGCCTTGTCGTAGAGCAAGATGCGCTTCTGCAGCGCATCGCGAACAATGTCGTCGGTGATTTCTGGCGAGGAGGGTGCCCCATTTCTCGCGTCTTTTGCGAGAAGTGGGGATTTTGCCAATCCGGCCGCAACCTCAAGCACGTTGTAGGCGCTGCGCGCATCTCCGCTGGTGTAGTTGGCGATTTTCTTTAGAACATCATCGGATGCGCGCAACTTCATCGTGCCCAGGCCGCGCTCATCATCCGTCAGTGCCCGCTTGAGCAACTGCACGATCTGTGCTTCGGTGAGCGGCTGCAATACATAGACGCGGCTGCGCGAAAGTAAAGCGGCATTGATCTCGAACGATGGATTCTCTGTGGTCGCTCCGATCAGGCGGATATTGCCTTTTTCCACATGCGGCAGAAATGCATCCTGCTGCGCTTTGTTGAAGCGGTGAATCTCATCGATGAAGACGATGGTCCGCGTGCCGTATTGTCGCGCGCGCTCAGCGTCAGCCATGACCTGCTTGATCTCTTTGATTCCCGCGAGCACTGCGGAGAATTCGATGTACTCCGCCTTGGTCATGCGGGCGATGATCTTAGCCAGCGTCGTTTTGCCCGTGCCGGGCGGCCCCCAGAAGATGAGCGAGCCGGTGTCGTCGCGATCAATCTGCGCGCGCAGAGGCTTGCCCGGCCCGATCAGGTGCTCCTGCCCGGCGAACTCTTCGAGCGTGCGCGGACGCATGCGATCCGCCAGCGGCCGCGTACGGTCGGTGGCGCTATCGGCACTCGGGATGGGTTGGAAAAGTCCCATAAAACAAGCCTTTAGCTCTTAGCCTTTGGCTTTTAGCTAAAAGCCAAGAGCTAACTGCTAAGAGCTTTTTCTTTGCCTTGCTGCCTCATACAATACGATGCTCGCGGCTACGCCGGCGTTGAGCGATTCCACCTGCTCGGTGTGCGGGATGGAAATGAACTCATCCATCTTTGCCATCACATCACGCGGCAGCCCTGCGCCTTCGTTGCCGAAAAAGATTGCCGTCTTGCCTTTTAGGTCTGATTGATCTAACGGCGTTCCCTTATGCGACGAGGTTGCGATCAAGCGTACGCCTTGCGCGCGCAACTTCTCTGAAACTTCGACCAGCTTGCCTGCCATGGATTTTCCGTGCGTATGCACCACAGGCAGGCGGAACACCGATCCCGCCGACGCGCGAACGACCTTCGAGTTGAATGGGCTCACCGTGCCCTCGCCGAGCACCACGCCTGCGCTGCCGAACGCCTCGGACGAGCGCAGAATCGTACCCAGGTTGCCAGGGTCTTGCAGTCCGGCTAGTACAACGATCGGGCCGACTTGCAACCGTTCGCTCTCCACAAGATCGTCGAGCGAAAATTCTTTAAGACGCACCAGCGCCGCTACACCCTGCGGAGATTCGCTCGGCACGAGGCTGTCGAATAATTTGTCGGGCAGCAGCAAAGTTTCAACTTGGGCTCCAATCTGCGGCAGCAAGCGCTCGGCGCGGTCCGGCGCCGACTCGCGAAAAAATACCGCGCTAAAGCGCAAGCCGCTACGGATCGCTTCTTCGAGGATGCGCAAGCCTTCGATAGCGCAATCTCCGCTCTCGGTGAGTTCCGCGCGTGAGAATGCCTGGCGCAGTTGCTTGACCAGCGGGTTGTGGCGTCCTTCAATGCGGCGGAGCCGTTGCTGCGCGCTGAGAGCGGTTTCTGAGGATTTTTTCATGTATATCGTTCTTGAATGATACGCCGCGCGCGCACCTTGCCGCTGTTTGCCGTATTATGGTAGGTTCCACGGACAAAATATTCCAAGCAGTGGCAGCAGGAAGGGAACGTCGTGCGCGCCGAGATCCTGAAAATCAGTAGTGAGACCCCTGAGACTTCACTGGTAAAGTATGCCGCCGATCAGATTCGCGCCGGCGAAGTGCTGGGCATGCCAACCGACACTTTTTATGGGCTGGCGGCCGATCCATTCAACCTGCGCGCCGTTGACCGCGTGTATGACATCAAGACCCGCTCGCGCCACAAGCCGTTGTCGCTGCTCATCGAGAGCATCGATCAGGCGGAAGAACTCGCCAAATCGTTGTCCGAGGAGTTCTACGCGCT
>Ga0182024_10014084_pt1 | contig 15501 bp, 9 predicted proteins | sample P32metaG_FD_120480 | JGI IMG/M metagenome (GOLD analysis project Ga0182024, IMG submission 120480) | Permafrost microbial communities from Stordalen Mire, Sweden - P3-2 metaG (Illumina Assembly) | ecosystem: Environmental > Terrestrial > Soil > Wetlands > Permafrost | place: Sweden: Stordalen... | reverse complement strand
AAGCGACGCAAGCCTATCGGGAGGCCAAACCCCTCCCATATGGGGATACTTTACACGATTCGCTGCCCAAAAGGCCTAAGAAAGCCGCGTAAATGCCTGGAGGGGCGCGACCACACCCGCCTGGACAGAGCAACGGCGGCTCGCCCTATTTTTGAAATAGGCCGTAACGCGCGTCGCATGAGAAAATCGCGCGGAAAAGAGAATGGCCGCCCACCTCTGGGGAGGCGGGCGGCCAAGGGTGTCGGTCGCGGCGTCGGGTGGGCGACTCAAATCGGGAAAGCCGGCGTTGGGACGAGCTGGGCCTTTCAGTCGTGCAGGTCGAAGTCAATGGTTTCCTTCCCGCCCTTGATGTCCAAAGTCAGACCCGAGGTCTTAGGGTTCTTGTACTTCGGGGGGATGGTCACGTGCCGCGGCCCCTGGGGCGCGGTGGACCCGGCCGGCGGTGCAACAGGCGCGGGGCCGGTGTCGATTCCCACCCCCATCTGCCCGATCGGGGTACCGGAGGTGTTGTAGGTTCCGTCGGCCTTGATGCTGACGGGGTAAGGTGCCCCCGTCGAGGGATAGAGCGTGAGCGTGCCGCCGGTGACGGGCATGCCATTGAATCTGACCATGCCGGTGATCGTGGCCTCGACAGGTTGCGTTGCTTGGGTCGGCGAGGGCTTATCCTTATCCAGCGCGACCTTATCGGACACCTTGCGCGGCGGCGGGCTGGGTGCAGTGCTCGGCGCGGGCCGGTTGGCAAAGATCATCCAGAATAACCCGCCGACGATCAGGAGGGCGAGAAACAGAACGCCGACCGGCGCGAACTCGATACGCCGCCTTGGCCCTTCCTTCGGCGCCTCGACGCGCCGCGGTAGCTCTTCCTTCGGCGCCGGCGGTCGCTCCGGGCGAGGCGGCGGTGGTACGGCCTTGGGCGTCTCCACCGGCAGCGCGTCCAGGAGGGGAATCGCCTCCGGGTAAGCCGACGGTCCCGGTGCCGGCGCTTGCGATAATCGGCCGAGCTTCGCGCCCAATTCCACCGCGCTGGCCGGCCGGTCTTCCCGCCGGTCCTCGAAACACGACGCCAGCAGACCCAGCCACGCCGGCGTCATCCCCCGATCCGCCAGCCGTTTCTTCCACGCATCGCCACCGGGACGGCCGGTCGTCAGGTCGCCCGTCAGCAGCTGGTGCCAGATCACGCCCAGCGCATACACGTCGTCGCGCGGGTCGGGGTCTTCCCCGCGCATCTGCTGCGGCGAGCCGTACAGCGGCGTGTACGAGCCACGCACGGCCGCCGTCAGGAACTCGCCGTGGTTCGACGAGCGGCGCGACTGCGCCACGGCCTGTTGGATCGCCAACCCGCCGATGCCGAAGTCGGTGATCCGCAGCCGCCATTTGCCACCCGGCCCCGGCGTCGCCAGGATGTTGGCCGGCTTGAGGTCCCGATGCACCACCGGCGGATTCATGCGGTGGGCGAAGCCAACGATCTCCGCCAGGCGTCGGACGACGTGGGCGGCATTGGCGGCGGTCAGCCCGCCGCGCCGCCCCTGGATCACTCCGGCCAGGTCGCCGCCCTCGACGTACTCGTATTCGAGACATGGCGGGTCGGCGCTGAGGTACGTGTGCAACAGCGACACGATGCCTTCGTGCTTGCCCTGTTGCATGACCTGGCTGATGATCTTGGCCTCGTGCGTGAGCAGACGCGCCTTGGCGGCCGGGTCGAGGCAGAACTTCAACGCCACCGGCGGCCGGCCGTCGAAGTGGGGGTTGCGCGCCTTCCAGACCTCGCCGAAGCCGCCGACGCCGAGCAGTTCCACCAGTTCCCAATCGACGCCGGGCAACGGACGGTCGCCCGCCTTGAAGCGCGGCAGGCCGGCCGGCAGCAGCGGGGCCAGGTCGTCGGGCTTACGGAAGACGGTCCCGGACGCGGTGGTCGTGCCGCTCGGGTCGCTGGGCCGGCGCAGGCTGCGACGAACCATCGCCGGCACCTGGCCGAGGTAGGCCGCGACCCGCGCCTGCTGTTCCGGGGACAGTGCGGCCGCCTCTTCGCGGACGATGCGGGCCACTTCCGCGCGCAGCTCGGCCGCCGGAAGGACCGCGACGGCTTCCACTTGCCGCGGCCGCTCCTCCTCGCGCGTCGCGGCGCGCCAGTATTCTCAGGCGTCCACGAGGATGCTGCCGCCGACGCCGAAGGAGAAGAGGTTGGCGACGTTCTTCACGACCGCCTTGCCGACGCACTTGAGCAGGACGTATGCCGCGGGCATGGCCGGATCCTCTCGACGGGGAAGGAAAGCCGGGACGAGCCGAGTATAACCCCTTGTTCGCCTCCCACGCGCCGGTATTTTGTGAAAAAATGCGCGGCGAGAAATCCCCTTTGGCGAGGCATTCCCACCTCTTTAGCGCACCACCACCAAATTCGGCAACACCTTTTGAAGATCGTAAACGCCGCGATCCGTGACTTTCGTCTTCTGCAGGTGCAATAGCTGGAGCTGCGTCAGGTCGCGCAGGGGGATGAGTCCCTTGTCCGTAATGCGGTCGTCGCTGAGGGCCAGCTTCTGCAGATTGGGCAGCGCTTTCAGCTGTTCCATCCCGGCGTCCGTGACCGCGGTGGTGGTGAGGACGAGACTTTGCAGGTTCTCCAGCGGCTTCAAGTTGGCCACGCTGGCGTCGCCGATCTTCGTCCTGGCCACGTCCAGCGCCTGGAGCGTCGTGATCTTCTGCAACGAAATCAACCCCGCGTCGGTGACGGCCGTGCCGCCGATGTGCAGCTCGCGCAGGAAGGCGAACTCCTGTAACTCCGGCAGCCCCATGTCCGTGATCTTCGTGTTGTAGAGGAACAGGACCTCCAATTTGCCAAGCACCTTGAGCTTGGCCAGGCCGGCGTCGGTGATCTTGTCGTTGCTGAGGTTCAGTCCGCGGAGATTGTCCAGGTCCTTGAATTGCGTCAGGCCGGCGTCGGTCACGCCCGTGCCGCCCAGGTCCACGGCCAGCAGCCTGTCGATGTCCTTGAGCATCGGGACGGCGGCGTCGGTGATCCTGGTCTGGCCCAGGTAGAGGGTTTGCAGCGAGGAAAGCGTTTTAAGCCGTGACAGGCCGGCGTCGGTCACCTTGCTGCCGCTGAGGTTCAGGAACTGGAGCGTGTCGTCGCCTTCCAGCGCCGCCAACCCCGCGTCCGTGATCGGGTCGTCGCTCAATTCCAGCGATTGCAGGGTCTTGAAGGGCTTGAGCTTGGCCAGCCCCGCGTCCGTGACCTTGGTGGCGCCGAGGTCCAGCGTTTGCAATCCCTCGAACGGCTGCAACTGGTCCAGTCCCGCGTCGGTGACTTTCGTGCCGTGCAAGCTCAGGGTTTGCAGCTTGGTCAGCGTCTTGAGTTGCCGCAGCCCCGCGTCCGTGATCTTGGGACTGGTCAGTTGCAGGGTCTGGAGTTCGGTGAGGCCGGCGAGGTTGGCCAGGCCGGCGTCGGTCGCCTTGCCGCCGACGGTCAGGCTCTGGAGCTTGGGGAATGCTTTGAGATGGACCAGATCGGCGTCGGCCGTCGCGGGGTTGGTCAACTCCACGCGGATCACGGGTTTATCCGGGTCCGGTTCGTCCCGCTGGATCTGGGCGCCCAGTTTCTGCAGGGCGTCCACCGCCGTCTGTTCGTCGGCGCGGACGGACGCGAATCCCGCCGTGAGAAAGAATGTCGCCAGTCCGGCCGTAATTATGCGTCGTTGCACGTTCGTCTCCTGGTAAGAATCGCTTGTCGAGCGAGGCCTCTCCCTATGCTATCCGGCCCCGCGCCGGAGTGACCATCGTTTTTCGCCGGCCGCCGTTCTCTTTACGACGCACCATCCCGGCGGATAGATTAACGACGCCGGCGCCCACCCCCCTGTCCGACCCCGCCGAGGTGTGTCGTGTCGCAACGCATCCTGACCGACGAGCAGGCCGCCCGCTATCACGAGGATGGTTCCGTCCTGCTCCGCGGCTTCTTCGACGCCGACGAAACGGACCTGCTCCGCCGCGCCGCCAAGGAGGACCACGAACTCGACCGCCGCTCCTTCGGCCGCGCCGACGGCGAGGGCGGCACGGTTCGGCTGTCGCTGTGGAACCACCCGGGCGACGGCGTCTACGGCATGTTCGCCCGCTGCGAGCGCGTGGTGCGCTCCGCCGAGAAACTGCTCGGCGGCGAAGTATACCATTATCACTCGAAAATGGTGATGAAAGACCCCAAGGTCGGCGGCGCCTGGGCCTGGCATCAGGATTACGGCTACTGGTATCAGAACGGCGTGCTGCTGCCGCTTTTGACCAGCGCCTTCATCGCCGTGGACCCCTGCACGCGCGAGAACGGCTGTCTCCAGGTGGTGCGCGGCTCGCACCACTGCGGCCGCATCGACCACGTGCTGACCGGCGACCAGGCCGGGGCCGACCGCGAGCGCGTCGCCGAGCTTCTCAAGCGGATGCCGCCGGATTACGTCGAAATGGAACCGGGCGACGCGCTGTTTTTCCATAGTAACTTGCTGCACCGCTCCGACCAGAACCGTTCCGAAAAGCCGCGCTGGGCCATGATCTGCTGCTACAACGCGGCCCGCAACGACCCCTATAAGGAGGCCCATCATCCGCGCTACACGCCGCTGTCGGTGGTCCCCGACGCCGCCATCAAGGCGGTGGGCGTCAAGCGCTTCGCCGACGACGCCTCCGACGTGGCCTGGCTGGAAGATTCCAAAGACGCCAGTGCCCGCCGCCTCGCCCGATGAACATCGAGTCACGGGGACGACGGCGGGACCGGCCCCTTGACCGTGACCTGTAGCGGCTTGCCCATGTCCGGCGCGGGCGGATAGTCGGGCAGGCCCCCTTCCATACCGGGGCCGAGCTTCCTGAGATCGTCGCGGATGCGGCGCAGGTCCCAGACGTGGACGCACCGGCCGTCGCGGCTGACCACGACCACGCCGGCCCCGTCCGGGGTGAAAAGGCTCTCGCCGCGGTCCTGGTTGGGGTCTTCCAGCCGCGCGATTTCTTTGCCCGTTTGCGGATCGACCAAGCGAATGATTCCCGGTCCCGCCGTGACCGCCAGCATCCCGCCGTCGGGGGAAAAGGCCGAGGCGGCGCCCTCGATGCGCCGAACCGCATCCCATTTTTCCACGGCGAAGACCTGACAGGCGTCCGCGCCGCCGACCGCCAGCCATCGGCCGTCGGGGCTGAACGCGGCGCCCGCCGCGCCCTCCACGGGGATTTCCTTGGCGACGGCCCGCGTCGCCGTCTCCCAAACCCGGACGCCCCGGCCGCTGTGGCTGCACGTCGCCACCCAGCGGCCGTCCGCACTCATGGAGACGTCGCGAACGTCGTCGCCGAGGTCGTCGTGCGTCCGCAGCGTGACGGTCTGCTTGGGGTCGTCGGCGTTGAACACCTCGGCCCCCCCCAGGGTGGCGACCGCCGTCAACTGGACCTGTCGGCCGCACGCCAGGCCCGCCCCGGCGCCGCGGAGCGGCAGCGCCTCGGACGGGCCGATCTCAAGCTCCTCGGGATTTTTGAAAGACACCGACCACCGTAAAACTCTTTCTCCTTTCGCCGCCCTGACGGCCTCCAGCGCGCCTGCGGCGTCGAAGGCCACCGCGACGGTCGGCCCCACGCCGAGGAAGGCGCACTGGTCGCCGCCGGCCAGGTCCCAGAGGCGGACGCCGTCGCTCATGGCGGCGGCCAGTAGGCGGCCGGTCGGGTGAATGGCCGCGCTGCCGGAAAAGTCCGGCCGCGCCAGGGAGACGGGTTCGGCGGCCAGCGTCCGATACTCCCGGCCGACCGCGACCTCCCACAACCCGACCTTATCGCCGTTGACCTCGCCGGCCAACAGCCCGTCGTCCGCACTGAAGCGGAGCGCCCGCATGTCGGCCGCGGTGCTGAAGAGTTGCCGGCCGGTGCGCGGGTCCCATAGCCGCAGCAGCCCGGTGACGTCCCGGCCCGCCAGCACGTCTCCGCCGTGGCTGAAGGCAATGCGAATGCCGCCCGCGTTCGGGCCTTCCATCACGGCCGTCCGGCGGCCCGTGGCCGCATCCCAGACATAGATGTGCTGGTCGCGGCCGACCGTGGCCAGCAGCCGACTGTCGGGGCCCCAGGCGAGGGCTTCCATCGGCGACCCCGTCTTCCACCCGCCGACTCGGTTTTCCGAGTCCAGGTCGTAAACCTGGATGAACCCTTCGTTGTCGTTGGACCCCTCGTTGGCGACCGCCAACCGCCGCCCGTCTGGATGCGCCGCCGCCGCCAGGGCGCGCCGTTTTCCGGACAGCGTGTGTTGCGCCGCGCCGGTAGTCAGGTCGTAAGCGACGAGCCGGCCGTCCGTATATCCGACCACCAGCCGCCGGCCGTCGGGAGAAAAGGCGGTGCAAGAAACCCTCGATTGCTCATCGATCCGCCGAACCGGCGGCCGATCCGGCGCCCCGTCGAGGTCCCACGCCTGGAGCCGGCCGCCGTCGCCGTCGGGCCGGACCGTCACGAAACGCCCGTCGCGGCTCATCTCCACCCACGAAGGCGCGTCGAACCCGGTGGAAACGGCGGCGATTTCGTCGTCGCCGGCCGTGCGGCGGACGCTGGCGTTTCCGTGCCGGTCGGCGCAGACGTAGCGCCCCAGGTCGTCGTCAAAATCCATGTCAAAAGTATCCGGCAGACACGGATGCCATCGGTCTTGCGGGCGCAAATCGGTCAGCGCCAGGCAGGCGATCGCTTCCGTCCGCAGGCGGTCGTCGGGGCGGACGCGCCAGGCCTTGGTCAAAGCGTCCAGGCTGTCGAGCCGCCGTCCGGGGCGCGGGCTGAAGCGGCCGGCCCGCGCCCGCCCGTAGAGGGAGCGCCAAAGTTCCTCCGTTTTCTCCGCATCCGACTTCTTGAGGGCGCCGTAGGCCGCGGCCTTCTCGCCGTCCAGCCTTTCGAGGTCGTCGTTGGCCTTGCCTAATTGGGCGTTGGCCGAGGTCAGAAGGTCGTTGGCGTCGGTGAGCTTGGTGTTGGTCGAGGCCAGCTTGTCGTTCGCCCCCGCCAGGCCGAGGGCCGCCACGGTCGAGCCGGCCGCCAGCAGCAGGAGCAGGGCCGCCACCGACAGCGCCAGGGCCGCCGTCGCCGGGCTGCGCCGCCGCCAGCGCCGCAGCCGTTCGACGACCGAGGCGCGGCGGGCGAGGATCAGGCGGTCGTCCAAGAAGCGCCGCAGGTCCTCCGCCAGGGCCGCCGCCGTGGCGTAGCGATCCGCCGGCTCGCGGGCCATCGCCTTGAGGACGATCGTCTCCAGGTCGCGGGGCGCGTCCGGCGCCCACTGGCGGGGCGGCGGCGGGGCGTGCTGCGTGACGCGGGCGATGATTTGCAGACGATCCGTCTCCTCAAACGCCGGCCGCAGCGTCAGCATCTCGTAGAGCGTCGCGCCCAGCGAGTAGACGTCGCTGCGGCCGTCCGCCCGGCCCTGAAAGCGCTCGGGGGCCATGTACCGCAGCGTGCCGACGAGGTCGTTCACCTCCGTCAGGTCGCCGCCGCCGTCCGCCTTGGCCAGGCCGAAATCGGAGACCCACAATATCCCTTGATGGTCGATCAGGAGGTTGGACGGTTTCACGTCGCGGTGCAGAACGCCCTGTCCGTGGGCGTAGGCCAGGGCTTCGGCGGCCTGGAGGCCGAGGCGGGCCACGCCGCGGTAATAGGCCGGCCCGGGCGGGCCGACCAACTCGTCGCGGCCGCGCGCCGCCGGGAGGCGCGTATCGACCGTGGGCGCCGGCCCGAGCGTAAGGCCCCCCGGTCGGCCCCCACCCCGTAGGCCCGGCGCCGCGTCGGAAAGGGCGCCGCGGACGCTGGTGGCGCCGGCCGCCGCCGCGGCGCCCAGGCCGCGCAGGCGGCGCACGTCTTCGAGCACCGCGTCGAGGCCGTGCCCCTGGATGAACTGCATCGCGTAGAAATAGGAGCCGTCTTGTTCGCCGCTGCCGTGGACGGGGACGATGTTGGTATGGTGCAGCCGGCCGGCCACCTGCGCCTCGCGGCGGAAGCGTTCCAGGAACGCCCCCCGCACCGCCAGACCGGGCGGCAACACCTTGAGGGCGACGCGCCGGCCCAGGGACTCCTGCACCGCCTCGTAGACCACGCCCATCGCGCCGCGGCCGACCTCGCGCAGGAGGCGGTATTCGCCCAGGCGCGGGGCTTCCGCGGCGGGGGAGTCCGCCGGGGCGCTCCGGTTCATCGCATCGGTGCTCATGGCGACGTGTGGCCTCCGTCAAGGCGAGCGGCCGGCGTAAGCCGGCTGGTGCGTCACCAGTCTCGCGGCGCTACTCTACACAGCCGGCTCACGCCGGCCGCTCGCCTAGAAAGTTACCGACTCTTAAAACTCCCTGGAATATCCGGCCGTCCAGCCGCCGTCCACGGTGAGGACGTGTCCATTCATGTAGCTGTTTTCGGGGTCGGCCAGGAACAGGGCCGCGACCGCGATTTCGTCCACGCTGCCCGGGCGGCCGAGGGGGATGTGGTCGAGCATCCGCTGGACGGAGTGCCGGAACGACCCGTCTTCGCCGTAAAACAGCTTCCGCGTGCCCTCCGTCAGCGTGGACCCGGGGGCGATGCCGTTGACGAGGACGCCGTGCGGCCCCAGCTCCAGGGCCATCGCCTTGGTAAGGTTGACGACGCCGGCCTTCGCGGCCACGAAGGCGCATTGCAGCCGCAGCGGCACCAGCCCCGCGATCGACGCGATGTTGATGATCCGGCCCGACTTTTGCGCCACCATCAGCCGCGCCGCCGCCCGGCTTACCTCGTAAACGCCGGTCAGATCGACCGCCAGGATGCGGTCCCACTCCTCGCGCGGGAACTGGTCGATGGGGACGCGGTGACTTAGCGTGTTGACGCCGGCATTGTTGACCAGAATGTCGAGCCGGCCGCATTGGGCGAGGACCTGTTTCAGGGCGGCGTCGATCTCGTCGGGCCGCGTGACGTTCAGCGCCAGCGCCAGGGAACCGGGGCTGCGTGCGGCCGCCGCGCCCGCCTCCGCCGCGTCGATGTCGGTGTAGACGACGCGGCTGCCGTTGGCCGCCAGGCGGTCGGCGATCGCCTGGCCGATGCCCCGCGCCGCCCCGGTGACGAGGCTGACCGTTCCCGTAAGATCACATTTCATGGTTTCGTCTCCCCAGCCGTCACGGCATCAACCACGGACCTGGATTCTCCACATATTGCGTCAGCGTTTGCAGGAAGCGCGCGGCCGGGGCGCCGTCCACGATGCGGTGGTCGAAGGTCAGGCTCAGCGCGAGCAGATCGCGGGTCGCGATTTGGTCCGCGACCACGGCGGGCCGACGCCGAATCCGTCCAACGCCGAGGATGGCGCATTGTGGAAAGTGGATGATCGGCGTGAACGCCTCGACGCCGAACGCCCCGAGGTTCGTAATGGTGAAAACGCCGCCCTCCATCTCCGCCGACCGCAGCGCCCCGCGCCGCGCCCGTTCGGCCAGGTCGCGCGTGTGCGCCGCCACCTGCCGCACGCTCAGGGCCGTCACGTCACGCACCACCGGGACGAACAACCCCGCTTCGGCGTCCACGGCAATGCCGATGTCCATTGTCTCCGGGAGGACGATCTCCTCGCCGGCCCAGCGGGCGCCCAGCAGGGGGTGCTTTTGCAGGGCGGCGGCGGTGAGCTTGACCAGGAAGTCGGTGTAACCGGGAACGGCGTCCTCCGCGACCGCCTTGAACTGGCCGCGCAGGTTGACGAGGTTGCTGGCATCGGCCGTGGTCGTGAGGGTGACGGGCGCGGTGGAACGGAGGCTGGCCGTCATGCGCTCCGCGATGGTGCGGCGGATCGGGGTGACGGCGATTGCCCGGCCGGCCGGGGCCGACTTCTTATCGGACGCCGCCGCGAGGATGTCCTCTTCGCGGATGCGTCCGGCCCGGCCGCCGCCCCGGACCCGGTTTAGATCGACGCCCAGCTCCCGCGCAATCCGACGGGCGCGAGGGGAGGAGGCCGGGTATTCTCTCTCCCCCCTTGCGGCGGCGGGTTGGGGCGAGGGGGCCGTGCGTTCCTTAACGGCGGCCGCCGGCCTCGGACCTTCCCCCACGGGCGGGGCGGCGCGCGGGACGGCGCCCGACTCGCCGTTAGGCACGGCTTCCCCCTGCTGAGTGACGTAGCCGATCACCGCCCCGACGGGGATGCGATCACCCGCCTTCGGCGCCCCCGCCGGGATGCGCAGTATCCCCTTATCGAGACATTCGATATCTTCCGTAGCCTTTTCGCCCTCCAGGGTGAACAGGGAGTCGCCGGGACGGACCTCGTCGCCGTCCTTCTTGAGCCAGCCGACGAAAACCCCCTCCTCCATGTTCCAGCCGAGTCGGGGGACCGTGATTTCAATCGCCATGACAACTCCCCTCACTCCGCTATCAGGTCCCGGATGGCTTGCACGATCGACGCCGGGTTCGGCACGACGGCCGCCTCCAGCGACGGGCTGTACGGCGTCGGCGTGTGGGCGCCGTTGAGCCGGCGGATCGGCGCGTCGAGGTCGTCGAAGCCGCGGTCGGCGAGTTGGGCCGCGATCTCCGCCCCTATCCCGAACGGCGCGAACGCCTCGTCCACGATCAGCAGCCGCCCCGTCTTCGCCACTGACCGGGCGATCGTCTCCACGTCGAGCGGCGCCACGGTGCGCGGGTCGATCAACTCCACGGAAACGCCTTCCTTTTCCAGCGTTTCGCACGCCTTCAGGACGTGATGCACCATCAGGGCCAGGGCGACGACGGTGACATCGCGGCCCTCGCGCACCACGGCCGCCCGGCCGAACGGGATCTCGTAGTCCTCCGCCGGGACGGGGCCTTTCAGCCCCATGACCTCGCGGTGTTCGAGAAAAATCACCGGGTCGTCGCCGTTCAAGGCATATTGGAGAAGTCCCTTGGCGTCAAAGGGCGTCGAGGGCACGGCCACGCGCAGGCCGGGGAAATGGGCGTACATCGGGTAGTAGTTGCCCGAATGGTGCGTGGCGGCGGAGTGGCCGATTCCGACGCAGCCGCGCAGCAGGATCGGCATCTTGAGCCGGCCGCTGCTCATATACTGCATTTTGGCGATCTGGTTTACGATCTCGCCCACGGAATCGAGGACGAAGTCGGCGAACATGAAGTCGATGACCGGCCGCGTCCCCGTCATGGCGGCGCCGCAGCCGAGGCCGACGAAGCCGCGCTCGCTGATCGGCGTGTCGCACAGCCGCTCGGGGCCGTACAACTCGTACAGGCCGACGGTGGAGCGGAAATTGCCGCCCCGCTTGCCGATGCCCTCGCCCATGACGAAAATCTTCGGGTTCCGCGCCATCTCGGAAGACAGCGCCTCCAGCGTGGCCTGCATGAAGCTGATTTCGCGGCCGCCAGGCGAGCGGGGGGCGTCAGCCCCCTGATGTTGGCCCACGGCCGGCTCGGCGTAAACGTGGTCGGTCGCCGTTTTCGGATCGGGTTCGGCGCTCTTTTCGGCGAACTGGTGGGCCTCCTCCACCTGCGCCTCGATCTCAGCTTCCAGCGCCTTCAACTCGTCTTCATCGACGCCGGCCTCCAGGAGCAGCGGCCGCAGGCGCACGATCGGACACCGCTTTTTCCACTCCTCGACCTCTTCGCGCGTGCGGTAGGTGAAATCGCCCATGCCCTCGGCGTGCGGCCGGGTCCGGTAGGTGACGCATTCGAGCAAGGTCGCGCCGCCGCCGGAACGGGCGCGGCGCACCGCCTCGCCGGCCGCGCGGTGGACCTCCGTCGCGTCGTTGCCGTCCACCTCGACGCCCGGCAGGCCGTAGGAGGCGGCCCGCGACGCCACGGTCGCGTTGCCGGCCGAATATTGGAACGGTACTTCCGTGGCGTACTGGTTGTTTTCACAGACGAAGAGGACCGGCAATTTCCAGATGGACGCCAGATTGAGGCCTTCGTGAAAGGCGCCGTTGTTGACGGCCCCGTCGCCGAAGAAGGCCACGGCCACGTTATCCTTCTTCAGCAGCTTGAAACTGTAGCCGGCCCCGGCGGCCTGGAGGATGCACGGGCCGACGATGCCGCTCGTGCCCATCATGCCCACTTCGGGGGAGAAAAGGTGCATACTGCCGCCGCGGCCGTGCGAGCAGCCGGACTCCCGGCCGTACAGCTCGGCGATCAGCTGACGCGGGGGGACGCCCTTCGCCAGGGCATGGCCGTGGCCGCGGTGCGTGCTGAACACCACGTCCTCCGTCCGTAGGTGAGCGCAGACGCCGACCGCGATCGCTTCCTGGCCGACGTAGGTGTGACAGGCGCCGTGGATGAGGCCGCGCTGGTGCGACCGCGCCAGCCGTTCCTCGCAGCGGCGGATCAGGAGCATTTGCCGGTAAAGCGACAGGAGTTGGCTTTTTTTCAGGGCGGCCAAAGTTTCCGTCGGCATGGTCGTAAGGTTCTCCGTCGTGGGGACGATCCGGCGGCGTCTGGTTTACGGCTTGGGCGGGGCGTCGCCTAGCGCCTTCCAGAAGTCGGCGGCCGGCTGGCCGTTGATCTTTTCCAGCGTCGTGAGGGAGCGCAGGATCTCGGCGTCGCGCTTGGCCTGGAAGTCACAGGAGAGTTCCTTTAGGGGCATGTCCCTTAGCGGCGACAGGTCGGACACCGGCGTGTGGTCAGATCCCAGGTACGTCAGCGGCATCCCTTTCAGTGGCGTTAGGTCGAACACCTGTGTACCCGCGCAGTTCAGGCGTGTGCGCTTCATGTCCTTCAGCGGCGATAGGTCGGACACGGGCGTGTGCCAGCACCACAGGCTCGTCAACTTCATGCCCTTGAGCGGCGACAGGTCGAACACCTGCGTGCGGGAGCAGTCCAGGTCCGTCAGTTTCATGCCCTTCAGCGGCGACAGGTCCGAGAGACTGCCACTTGCGTCGGCGGTTCCACGACACTTCAGGATCCGCAACGCCGGCAGCGCCCGCACCGGCGAGATGTCCGTCACCTTGTCCGTCACGAACTCCAGACCCGTGACCACGCCGTTTTCGATGGTGGGCTTCACCGTCCCGTCGAAGCCGGGGTTAAGTTCCTTGAGCTTGGCGGCGACCCAGACGGTCTGCTTCCACGGGGACAGGGTGGACACCTGCTGGACCCACTTGTCAAAGTCGGCCGCGGCGTCCACCGGCTCGTCTTTCTTCGCCTCGGGGGCGGCCGGACGCAACACGACCAGGAAACCCATGTCGCCGCTGTAGCGGACCGCGAGATCGTGGTCGGCGCGGGCGGCCGAGCGGCAGTAACGCGGTGGGTGACTCCACGAACCGCCGCGCAGGACATCGCTATTTGCACTAACTTTATGTATTGGATCTTTAATATGCCCTTCTTTGTACGGGCCATAGTCGTCGGCGCACCATTGCCAGACGTTGCCGGCCATGTCATACAACCCCCACGGGTTCGGCTTGAAAGTCCCCACCGGCGACGTGAACGCATAGCCGTCGTCCCAGGCGACAGACCAACCGTCGCCGGGACATTTCTCCCTGAGCGAGGCGTCCGCGATGTTGGCATTCCCCTTGAGGCTGGCGTCCGTATCGCCGCACCAGAAGCACGTCTTCGTCCCCGCCCGGCAGGCGTACTCCCATTCCGCCTCCGTCGGCAGCTCGTAGGTCTTCCCCTCCTTGTTGCTCAGCCAGGCGCAGAAGGCCGTCGCGTCGTTCCAGGAAACCTCGACAACCGGGTGGTCGTCCCCCTGGCTGAAGCCCGGATGCCCCCAGGTGTACTCCGGCTTCTGTTCCCACTTGGCCGTCGCTAGGTTCAAGCCATAACCGCCCTTGCCGGGCTTCTCCGCCTCGGTCTGGTAACCGTCGTCCTTGACGAAGGCGGCGAACTGGCCCTTCGTCACCGGGTAAGCGCCCACGTAGAACGCCTTGGTGATCTCCACCTCGTGTTGCGGCCCCTCGCTGTCCCAGCGGCCTTCCTCGTCCTTGGGCGAACCCATCGTGAACGTGCCCGGCTTGAGGAGTTTCAGCTTCATGCCGATGCTGTTGGTAATCTCGGCCGGGGCCGCCAGGGGAGCAACGGGCCGGCCGCCGGACGTGGGCGGAGGGGCGTCCGGGGCAGACGGATTCGGCCCTCGCGGCAGGAACCGGAACAGCCCCGTCAGCCCCAGTCCCAGAACCACGACGCCAATGGCCGCGCCGACCCAGACTCCGGGCCGACCCGGCGCCTTCCGACGCCGGCGCTGGGGTACGGGGGTAGTTTGGTCCGTACTCCGGGCGTCCGCCACCGAGGACCAGCCGGCCGTCGCATCGGCCGGCGCCCGAACGGCGCCCGTGCCGGCCTGCGTCGCGGAGGCGGAAATTTCCTCGTCGCCGGGCCCATCTCCAGGGTTCAGGGCGGAAGTCAGCGCCGCCGCCGCTTCGGCCGGCGTCTGGTAACGGTCCTCGGGCTGCTTCGCCATCAGCTTGCGCACCACCGACGCCACGCCCGGCGGCACGTCCGGCCGCAGTTGCTCGACCGGGATGGGTTCGTCCAGTCGATGCCACAGCAGCTTTTGCATGGCCTCGCCGCCCGGGAAGGGGACCTTCCCAGTCAGCAGGAAATAGAGCGTACAGCCGAGGCTGTACAGGTCGGCCCGGATGTCCACGTCATGCGAGTCCATCGCCTGTTCCGGGCTGATGTAGTCGAGCGTGCCCATGACCGCGCCTTCCCGCGTCATGGTGCTGCTCGCCTCGTCGTCGCCGGCGCGGTTCAGCCGCGCCAATCCCATGTCGAGGATCTTGACCACGCCGTCGACCGTGAGCAGGAGGTTGTGCGGCTTGATGTCGCGGTGGACCAGGCCGCGTTCGCAGGCGTGCTGCAACCCCAACGCCGCCTGCCGGACGTAGTCGCACGCCTTGTCCACCGGCAGCGGGCCGCCCTTCTTGACCAGTTTGGCCAGGTCGGTCCCCTGAACGTATTCCATGACGAGCAGGTGCGCGCCGCCGACCTCGTCGGCGTCGAGGGTGCGGACGATGTTCGGATGGTCGAGTTGGGCGGCGGCGCGGATTTCCCGCTGGAAGCGGCGCACCGCATCGGGGTTGTCGATGCGTTCCTTGCGGATGAGCTTGAGGGCCACGACCTGGCCGAGCTTCCAGTTGCGGGCCTTGAAGACCTGGCCCATGCCGCCCTCGCCGATGCGCTCCAAAAGGACGTAAGAGCCGAGCAGCAGTTCGCGCCCGCGGCCTTGCAAGAGTTGGTTGACCTGATAAGGCGTCAGCCAGCCGCGCCAGATCAGTTCGCCGGCCAAGGCGCGCGACGACGGGAAGGTCGTTTGGAGGCGGTCCAATTCGCCGAGTTGGGCCGGCTCCAACAGTCGGTGTCGGCGCAAGGCGTCGGTCAAGCCGGCGGCGGTGTCCACGGGCATGGCGGCCCCTTCGTTGGAATGCGTCACCACGCGATTGTACACCGCCGGGAGGCGGAGACAAAGGGTTTCCGCGCCGCCGCCAGGAGGATGGGTGAGCAGCTGCAAAGTTGGTGGAATTTTTGGTGGTGTCCCTGGAGCATTGCCAAGATGACGTAACCATGTACCGGACAAGTGGTTGCCACATAAGCGCCGAAAAGTCGGCGCTCACGCAGGCCGCAGAAAAACCAGGGATTCTGAAGTTT
>Ga0182024_10014083_pt1 | contig 15501 bp, 16 predicted proteins | sample P32metaG_FD_120480 | JGI IMG/M metagenome (GOLD analysis project Ga0182024, IMG submission 120480) | Permafrost microbial communities from Stordalen Mire, Sweden - P3-2 metaG (Illumina Assembly) | ecosystem: Environmental > Terrestrial > Soil > Wetlands > Permafrost | place: Sweden: Stordalen... | reverse complement strand
TCAGAGAGTGAGACCGAGGATGAAAATACTGAAGTGCGAGTTGATCCTCTTTCTTTCGGCGATGCTGGTTTCGATTTGAATCTCAGTAAGGACACTGAGAGACCCCAGCCATTGTCCGAGGACCAGAGGCCTGTAGAAGAGCCTCAAAGCGGGGTTGTGGAGAAGACGCCTGCTCCAATTGAATCTAGTACTTCTTCGCTATCACCTTCGGATGACTTTGTTAAGGTCGCTATGCCATCCACTCCATCCCCGACACTCGAAAAATCGGATATCATATCAAGGCAAACTAAGGAAACGGCCCCTGCACCATCCTCACCCTCCATGGATCGAGGAACGAAGCAGTCTGAGCCAGCAATAGCACCGCTTCCAAAGGAACTGCCAGCTCATCTGAAAATAACCCCGCCTCGGTCCGATAAGGCAATCACATCTCCAGATCCTATCGTTCCCGCACAATCGCAGAAATCTTTCTTCCCACCTCAGGCAGTCCCTCAACAGCCTCAAGTGGAGAAAGCACCCCTCCCTCCAGATCCAGTTATTCCTCAACCCAGAGCTATTAATCCACAATTGGTTCAGCAAATTACCACACCTCAGAAGACACCGCTTCCGACTGAATCACCCCGTCAAACGCCCAGTCCATCTTCGCGAAAAGTAGAATTACGACAATTTGTGCCAATTGCCGGATCCACACGGATTTCCTCGAAACTCAACAACTCGTCGAATCTGTCAGATGCATTCCGTTTAGTTATTGAACAAGTCTCCAAAGAGCTTGAAAGAGTATCTCCCTCTAAAACGTTATTGATAGTAGCTATCTGAGAATGTCGACACCTTGACAGAATATGTTGAATATCAAAAGGAACGTACCACCTCGAAAACGGCGGCCGATCTCGCGGATCCAGATGAATGGACATTTGCAGACCTCGAAACAATGGCAAGAATAATCGAAGCCGATATGCAGACTGTCACCGAATCTACTCATTCAATCCCTGCTATTGATGAAGCCATTCAAGAAGTTGAGAAGTCTCTTAAGAAAAGTAGATTCACGTTGTATGTAACTAATATGTCTAGTGGAAGCAAAGAAGCTGGAATTAGAGAGATTCGTCCGTGCGGCAAAAGATCCCGAAGTACGAGAAAGTATATACTCCCGAAAATTGGCTCCCGATTTCGCTCGCCAACAAAAAGAAATCCGTCATTATCTGCAAGTAATCACCCATTCCTTAGACTTTGTTGACTTTCAGGATGCTGAAGAGAAATTAAAGGAACTGGCATCGTCATTGACTGTCTTGAAAGCGGAACTAGCGGACGAGAAAGGCTCTTTCGGGATTCAGTCACCGACTACGGCGGGAATTTATCGGGTTACGAACAATGTGTTCTCGAGATTGCAACTTCTCTCCAATAAGATCTCTGCATTGGAAAGACGGGCATATGCCAAGGGAATGCGAATGGAATCTCCTGCTGCTGAGAGTAACAGAAATACGATTTCACGAGGGAGTGTCCCGCCTTCCACACCTGTCAATAAAATGGGTGGATTGAGGCCGAGTCCTGCGCGAGGTAGTCCTGGAGTACGAGGCAGTCCAAGTCTAAGGGGAAGTCCAGGAATGAGAGGAAGTCCACTTCGTAAAACGATGCTGGATGAGAGAGTGGATCCCTGGGAGGCAGATGAGATTATTCGAGAGACGGAAAGTAAGAAGGAATTTAAACGGAGAATCGGCATTTTATTGAACGGAAGAGCTCCTCTTTCTACGAAAGGAAGTAATAGCATAGCATAGCATAGCATCATAACACATATAGGAAACATAATAACCACACTTTCTGTTCGCCTCAGTTTTATGCAAATTTAAAGCTATTAAGACCTAATGATAGTAGACCCGAACTCCAAGGTATCACTTCTTAACCTTTCCCTTCTGTCGTTTTTTCTCTATGGCCCTAAACTTCTTACCTTGCCCAACTAATCCTCCTTTACTCCCCTTTCGAATCTTGTGAATCGTCATCATCAAGTTCTTTTTCCGTGCCTTCTCCCGATTCGTAGTACTTGTATACGACCCGTCTTCTCTCCTCGTAGCCTTCTTCGAAGCAAACTTTTCTCGTCCTTCTCTTCCTTCGGCTGCATGTGCCATTTTCTCCTCGCGGTCTTGTTTGGCTCTTTTACGGAGACTCAAAAAGGAATCCGGACTAACGAATGCGTCGTCCTGGGTCTCGGCTTTACGTCTATTTATCAGTCAAGTCATGCAAAATGGGGGATACTTGTCAGGCTTCTTGGATTTCTTGACGGGGCCTTCCACAACTGCTTTCGCTCGTAGCTCTTCGAGTTTCGCGAGATCGGCTGGGGTGAGAATCTGAAAGTCAGTCCCAATTTGAGAGGGGAATACTTTTGTAGTAGCGAGCTTGGAGGTACTGGTATCTGACTTTGGAAGAGGTGGTGGTTTTGGCTCGTCGTCCTCGGAATCAGAGATATCAATCACATGTTCCTCGTCACTCGAGACTTCAATCCATCCACCACTGCCATCACTATCCTCATCCTCTTCACTTCCCACTTCCCAGTTCTTCCAATCTACGGTTAGATTGAAATATACAGCCAGTCATACCATCTTCATCCTCTTCATCACCATCAAGTTCATTTTGCTCCTTCTTGTAAGCCTCCAGTAACTCCAAGCCTTCGATCCCGGTCTTGACACCTCTCTCCATGCCGAATTTCAACGTTGGAGCAGCTTCACCGTTCGACATTGCCATAGAAACATCCTTTCCGCGATCTCTCCTCAGTAACATCTCCGGCGCAACTTCTCGGTACAAAGTGATCAGCGACCTAGCCGCATTGACGACTCCCTTATCCCGTGAGCTTCTATACGATGTTAAATCCTGGAGTAAATCCGCATTCATCACCAATGGTGCTCGTGTACATATCTCTCGAATTGAATTCAGACTATTGTTAGTACAAAAGTAAATGGTAGGATGATACCCCGCCTGAAGGACTTCAAAGGAGACTCCTCCTGTGACGAATTCGTTGGCGATTTTTCGGACTACGGTTTCAAGGACATCGGGTGGGATAAATTCGTGACTCGCCATAGCCGCACACGCAAGAACCAGTGTAACATCTCTTTGCTTTGGCGTTAGATACCTTTCGATCAGCTCGTAGTTTAGAAGTCAAAATACTTTATGATCCACGAATATATTCCAAGAAGAATAAGTTTATGCGACGCAATTAGTCTCGAAATGAGATTCAAGACCGTAAGTTTCTGAGTAATGTTAAGTGGCGACGAAGACTTTAGTAAATGTTTAGCGAAAAGAATCTCGGCAAAGGCTTGAGGGTCGTGTAATAAATGAATTGCCGAGAAATTCAAACCTTGCGGTTTTGCTTGTGCTTTGCGTTCTTTCTAATCTATTTAGCGACTGTGCCTTATAGAAGGATTCAGGTACCTTCTTAAGAACTGCTTTTGCGAGAGCTATTTGACGTTCTTTGCTTTTGGTCTTTTTGCCTACTAGCTGGCCGTGGCGAAGGGCCTTCAAGTCGGGTAAATCGTCCTCACTTTCACTGTCTTTGTCGTCGTCACTATCCTTTCCCATGAAAAACTGTACCCCTCCCATGGCCACACGGGGAGTCTACATCGACATCAGCATTCGTAAGATCAAGGAAATATTGTAGGTACATCAGAACACGCCGCTTCCTTCATCAATTCCACGCTTCTTGCATCTGTCCAAATCCCCTTCCTCCACATCTCGGAAGTAATTCTCACAGCCCAGACACCCGGTGGAGTATTTGACGAACTCCCCAAAGAGGAAATCCCCGGGATTGGCTTGTTTCCCACAAAAGAGAATAAGAGGGTCTGTACTGTCCTTGCTAGAGTCGGGGCTTTGTGTTTCTGTTTGTTTGCGTCTTTCAGAGTCGTCAGGGTCGTTTTGAAGATATGCATGCGGAGGGTTTTGGACGGTGTAGAAGTCAGTAATGGCAATAGAATCTCGAGGAGTCTAGGATTAATACCGGTGGGAGAAATGGAGATACCTGGTTGGTGTGATGACTCCTTTTTTTCGCAGAATGACGAGCGATTGAACTAATTTCTCTCGGACCTCAGGAGACAGATTTGCATGCTGTTCATAAAGCAGATGAGCTATCTGGTCTGCGAACCCGCCAGTATGATCAGGGTAACAGCTCGCAACCTAAATCACAGTCAATTTAGTCCACCTTGCATAGAAATACATGTGAAATGAATCCCAGCAGCTGCACAAATCGTTGGCCCTCATCGGCAGGTCGAGACAGAAAAATAGCGTACGAAGATTGATAGTGCTGCCATTGCAGAAGGAACTCTTCTTTGTACGACTCAGAGTCTCGTTTGATTAGGTTCTGCAGATGCGGCAGGTTCGTTGGCAGCACTGCTGCGCGGGACTGCTTCACCATCCTTGACGAGACAGCTGTTTGCTAACTTGGTGATCTGCAAAAATTTCTTTGGCTAAGGAACAAGGTCACGTGTGTTCGAATTTTCGCAATGATAGAGAGATATCTCTCGCTATTATAGACTATTATTCATGCTAATTTACAGTCCCAGGTATCGATCAGTACCTCCTCCTCCTCAGCGATGGCTTCCAATCCATCGGGTGTGTTTCTTCAGTCTAATAAATATTAGCCAAGCCCATAGAATTTAGACATACCGCTTCGTCATCTTGTCCATAGATATGAATCGTTTTGTCGGCGTTACAGGTAATCAAACGCAGTCCCGTGCGATCAAACGTTGACGCAAAAATTCCAGCTTCTGCGTCAAGACTGCCTGGTTGAATTATCATATCCATGCTCTGATAGTTATAGCCCGATTTCCAGTCCCAAAACTTCATTGATCCATTATCTCCTGCATGATTAGTATTGGACCATGCTGAAAAGAAATTACCTCCAGAGAACAAGACTCCATCAGCATTGACTGAGAGAGTCTGGATAATCGCATTATGACCCTCGAAGTTCTGCATGAAAGTCCCTTCAGGACATTTCCATTGTTTAATATTATCGGCACTTCCGCTCGCGAATACAAATTCCGTCGGATGTATTGCCAGTGCCCGGACTTGTTGTTTATGATGTGTAAGCACGCCCATAGTCTTCCCCGCCGCCAGATCCCATAACCGAACTGTTTTATCCAGTGACGCCGTAATAACCTGTGGATCCGCCTCCTGGCATTCTACATCTGCGACAGTACCCGAGTGACCAGCCAAAACATGTACATTTTGTCGTGTTCGCATATCCCATACTCGGGCAGTGGCGTCTCTTCCTCCCGTTACGAGCACATCGATTGTAGGGTGTAGACTCATTGTGTATACTCCGCTTAAATGACCGTGGTACTGTCGTATTACTTTGTTCTGTTCTAAATCCCAGCATTTGACCATCCGGTCCTCGCCGCAGGAAAATAGATAGGGGTGACGTGGAGAAACTGCGAGACCTCGTACGGTGGAGATATGGCCTGTCAGTGATAGTTTCAATGTACCAGATGCTAAATCCCAAATCTTGATGATTCGATCTCCTGCACCGGTACAGAACCATTGATTTCCAGGTTCGACAGCAACTGCTCTCACCCAGCCAAGATGACCACTACACAACGTTGGTACAACGTACACAATAGATAGGGAAACATACCTTAGTACAGTCCGCAACTTCCATGGAGCATGCCAATCTGGCTTTACAGGTTGATAATTCTCACGACGAATAAGAGATGAGGACGCTCCTCGTGGAGCAGATCCCGCTGCACCAGCTCCAAAACCCTGCGAAGTACCCGTCCGAACAGTAAGCGCACTCGAAGGTTGGTTACGACTACTAATATTAGCCCGGCCCTGTAACCAGGAATCAAACTGTGCATCCTCAATCATCTTTATCTGCTTCACACCATTTGTGTGTTCTCCGTCCGCAGCGGCCGCAGTAACAGCTTTCTTTGCCTTGCCGTGTTTTTGGGCCAGAAAAGCAGGTAGTTCTCGCGAGTATTCATAGTCGCTACGGATTTTACTTGCTAGTCTGGCTCGGTGTGAGATTTCTTGTTCGGCTTCGATGCTGGAGAGGTGGATATCGCCGAAGATGGCTCTTGTTCGTTGCCGTGAGGATTGCAGCAGAGTCTGTGGATGGGCCAGGTCTCCCATGGTCGAAAGTCGAAGTCGAAAGTTCCCTGTGCAGTCGGACTTTCAACGAGAAATCTTGAGCGGATTAAGGCCGAGAGTTTGGCCGTTGATCTTCGGCATTATTTCAGCTCGACAATATTTAAATATCTTTAGTCCGAGTTGAAATTTCTGGAGCCGTCTCTTTTTTTTTCTCTCCAGTGCCTGACGGTTTCGAATTGTACCAATTCAACGCAACGATGCTTGCGTCGCATTTCGCCGATATAACGGTATGCTCCCTCATCCTTTGCCGTTTTGTGATGAATTTTCAAGTTGGGAATCTCTCTGAATACTGTGACGATACTCAATTAACTTGCTTCTGATCCCCTTCTCTTCACAATAGTCCGTACTTGCAAGCAAACGCTAATCTGGAAGATATCTCAATAGTAATCATGTCATCTCTTGGAACATGATACCATATAACTTTAGAACTCAAGGTACGTCACTATTGCCTTCATTCCGGCTTTTATGATGATTTCTTTTATTGTTTCAAGACGAGTCTGAATACTCATGTTGACAAAGAACCGCTTATCTGATCTCCTTCTTCTATCTACACGCTATGTCTCTGGGCTTGCTAATAATAGATGTAGAACTAGTGGAGTGTAATAAACCGATGGGCATGTGAACTGAAAAGACTTTATCGGAGGTACTTTCCTGTCTTATGTTTTTCGGCGATGATTATACATTCTGAATCGCTTCGACCTGTAGTCCTTTGAGATTCTGAAGAAGAAACTGCTTTCACCGGCTCTATGAGCACCTTCTATTTCTTTTGACATTATCGTTTTGAGTTAGATCTAATATTCAGGTTATCTTCCAACCATAGATTGCCGTTGGAGCTATCGGAGCTTAAAGGTATATTCATCCGTTGGGTTGGCGTTGCCGTCATCCCATGGCCACGAGAGATCTGTTCAAATTTGTTTTGTCTCATATATATGCTGCTGCGCTTAGACATTTAGTAGCTTGCAGTTCCCGTGTTATGTCGAGGTCATGAATTTACCTTTAAGCACCTATAGACTCACGGCAAATCGTAACCTGCAATATATTTATTATTATTTGTCTCTTCTCCAAAATAACGCCAATTCTACTCCTCATCGCTCTCCTCTTCCGCCTCGTCAAGCCATATGACAAACTTCTCAGCTGAATCTCTGACCGCCAACATATCAGGCCCCTTTGCTCTCTCATCTCCATACCATCTAATAATCTTGTCCTCCTCCACCACATCCGCATCATAAAAGTCCTGCAACGCACGAACAAACTTTCCCAACGACACCCCTTCCCTAACCTTCTTAACAAAATACCTCTGCAAAATCAACAATATATCCATCTGCACCTCCTCATCCTCCGTAAACCGATCCAACAGAGGAGCCCACTTTTTAATAATCCCCTTCCCCTGGGCAGATTCGGAGATATATACGTTCATGAGGGCCGTGATGATTGCTTCGCGGACTTCGTGGAAAGTGACGTTGGTGGCCATACGGAGGGTCTTGAGTTCGATGGTCGCGTTATCGATGCTGTGGTTTTCTTTAAAGGCCCGGGAGAGGGATTCGCTTGCTTCGAGGTAGAATTCGTCGTGGGTGAGGATGTCGGAGTGGCCTGACGCGGAGCTGCGGCGACGGGCGCGGGGGTGGATTTCGTCGTCGGAGTCAGAGTCACTGCCGATTTCTGATACCTCGGAGTCGGTCATATTGAGTGTGTCTAAAGGTTAACCATGTCTATTGTTGGGATTGTACCTATTTGAAAGGGTTCGTCTTCGTCATCCGAGTCGTCGGGGTTTTCAACGGGTTTTCCGTCGCTTTGGTAGACTGTGAAGGTCCCTGTCCCTTCGATCGTAGTGTTCAGGGGAAGCTCCGTTGTACTCGCCAGGACGACTCCCCGACTAAGATGACAGCCATCAGGCACAGACTTATTCATCTCAACAATAGAATCAAGGATATGCACTCCCTGACCGACAGTGACATTATCCCACAATACCGAATTCTGCAGTACTGAATTAGGAGCAATGACGCATTTCCGCCCAACAACACAGTTGACAATGTTGACTCCCTCGCCAATGATACTTCCCGCTCCGATAATCGCATCCTTTACTTGTGCTGATTTCTCGATCATGACCTCTCTTTCTCTCCAAATAGTACCCTTCTTCACGAATGTTTGATCGTTTTGGAGATTCATAGAAGGATCGAAGGGTGCAGTAAGTCCTCGAGTCATATCGTTACTAAATATTAATCCGCGGCATTGCAGAGATATACCATGCAGCCCAATATTTGTCGTAATCCGTTATGCTTGCACAATATCCTTCTTTGGCAATGTAGCAGTAAATGGTCTTGGATAAGATATCCGAGGTTAAAACACCAGTGACGAGGTCTTTTCGTATGTCTTCATAGTCAAAGTTTTCGGTGAATAGTGCTGGAACCTGCTTGTCAGTCACGGAATCCAAAGACATTACCTCGGGAGTGCATATCTCGATAAAGCAATCAGATAGATCTGTTCGGAAGATCACGCTTTTATGACTTGAAGTGATCTCTTTTGAGAGATGAACCAACTTCTTCTGATTTGGGTGCACTTCCAAATGTTCCGATAATAAACATAGCTGGAACTCAAACGTGGACGTTTCCTTTGCATTTTGCTCATCCAGTACATGAAGTCGTACATCCCGTATGTTCCTACCATCAGCAACGTAAATGATATGCCACACCTCTTGCTACTTAGCGAAGTATTGGCATTCATTTGTATATTCACCATTGTCATCAGCAACTTATCTCTATCCAAATCCCTCATTCGGCGATGTTCCTCTACCACCGACAACAACGACAAATTCGTCAATACTCCTCCCCTCACAAGCACAAAATCACTCTTTACAAGTCCGAGTCGGTCTACCTCTCTAAGTGCGTCCCCCACCGACCGCACCGCAGCCATACCAACCACTCTCACTCTCACGGGATAACCACGTTCTCCCCATCGCGATGAAAGCAGATAAGAGCGGACTTGCTCTGTCAATGTTGATGTCACGAGAATGATATCTTCGACGCCGCCTCGTTCGAGGAATTCGAGCGTGTATTCGAGAAGGGGGGTTCCTGCGAGGGGGATAAGGATAGGATGAAGTTCCGTGGACAGGGGGACTCGAAAGCTGCATTCAAGATCGCACAACACAACACCCTTTAAATGTTAGTTTCAATGGCATTTTTGAAGATCTTACTTGTAGCGCATATTGGGCTTCTTCGTCTTTTTCGAGACGTGACTGGGTCCTTTTCACCGACGGCTTGGGAGGCATTGTTCGCTGTTGAGTCTTCACAAAAAGTTTGATGTAGATCCTTCGATTTTATGTTAGGCCTAGGATTATCACTTTCTAGGTCCTACATCTATAATTGCTCCACATCTGTCAAAGTCTGAATCCTATAATCTCATCGTATCAGCAAATACGCTACGTGACACGTTAAATGTCCTTCTCCAAACTTCATTCTTCGTTCTGACACTAGCTAAGAGGGTGTTTCACCTGTTGGATTTACCATGGCAATGGCGTACCGTATGGCACTTCCTATCTGGACTTACGGGCTCGCTTTCTTCTGCCGGGTGCTAGAGACAGCTACAGCATCTCTGTAACTGCTTTCTCCACGTTTCTGATTAGTGTTCTCGATGTGAACACACTTTTGTGGGTTGTCTTTCGCTGGCGAACGTGCGAAAAAGGAGACCAGAAATCTTAAATGACAATGATATCAACATGTATTTCTAAACAGTCATATAAGATATAGTATACCCCCAACACTATCCTTACAGTCTCGCCACGCCATGGTATCCCTCTCTTACAAAAAGTATTCTGCAACAGGTCTCTTCGAAGGCAACCCTCTCCTACCCGTTAGCCATCAAGTCCCGCCAGAAGAGTGATACATTTCTTGATTCGCAGCATCAAATATCTTGTAGTTTCTTCCTCCAGTCTCACTGACTTCCAGTATACTTGCAACATTGCCACATCGATAACAGTAATTGGGTGCACTCCACACAGTTACGACACCTCCGTCAAACATTTCCTTATACCCCTCCAGGACAAGTTGATGTGCTCTTGCTATAAAGGAAAGGTTGTTACGGTGATTGAATCCTCTTGCCACATCTGGACCGAATAGCCAGCCTGCGCCTCGAGGAGATAACGCCCATCCTGGCGCATCATCCGGATCCGACCAAAGTAAATCGCACATGGGGCCTGTTGTCAGGAAACCATTAAAATCATAGCGTTACCTTCATGAGGGACTTCTTGTTTCCGATCAATGAGCCTCACAGCGTCTAGTTCCAGTATTGACGGGCTTAATCCACCATGCACGCAAAGCACTTTGCCATCGACCACAGCAGTGAGTGCTAAATAATCGAAAACTTCTGTACAATACCTCCAGACACTCGCACTGCCATATTTCCGTACACATTCATCGTAGAATCCATAAACTGTTGTTATTTGCCGTGATTCGTGATTCCCCCTGATCAACGTCATGCGGTCGGGATATCGAACTTTGAGCGCCAATAATAAAAGAAAAGTCTCGACGGAATGAAATCCTCTATCCACAAAGTCCCCTTCGCGTCAGCCTCCGACCTGATATCATGCTGTACCCATGAAAACGTATGCCGTATCAGGACATTCTCCGCCCTCCTTGAATAACTGTAATAGATCGTGGAACTGTCCGTGGATATCGCCGCAAAGCTACACTCAGCCCACGTCCAAATAAACAATCCCTACAGTAACAGGACTATCGACATGCTGTACATTGGACTCCTCAATAATGATTTCCTTGGCCTTTAAGCACAGTTGACGGACCTGCGCCTCTGTTAGAGGCTTGCACTCTCTCAGCTGAGCGATCTGTCTGTACAAGTATTGTTAGCTCGGTCAAGAAACAGAAGAAGGGAACGGAGAGGGTCCATTACTGGTCAAGATCGCTCATGGAGCTCATGTCTGTGGCTGATGAATCTCGTCCTTGTCAAGTCGTCGACGCCATTTTCTACAAGTCGATTACGATCGGGACTGGTGCGGCCCCTGGCATTTGTCATTTCTGAGGGATCGGCGACATCTTTTTCTCTATCGATTGGAAATGTGCTGAAGCGGTGACATGACAACGGAGTTGGAAGATACACTTATTAACGAGGCCCAGTGGTCTCTTATCGAAGGCACGGAAGTCGGTGGCGGTGATTCTCAAGTCGGGAAGCTCGCTCAGCAGGTCCTGGACGGCGAATACATCGCCGTATTTGAGAGCGACTTCGCTCGGTGTTTACTGCGAACGGACGATGCCACGGTTCAGAGCTTCTCAGAAGAGGAACTCGATCTCAGAGATTTCCTGGAAACGGCAGTCAAGGAATGGTTCGAAAGCGAAACATCATCTCCTTCCATCAAAGAATTTAAAATCCTTGCATTAGGGATCACTGCTCTACATGCATTCCTCCAAGTCAATTACACCGGTCCCTACCTCCCATTCGACTCCCTAAACCTCCTACCGCCCTCACTTCGCACAGGCAAATCGATCACAAAAGCTGCTTTGCAGGCTCTCGTCGTTGACGGAGAACGACCGTATCATCTCACCCCGCACCCATACTTCCTCGTCATTGCGTCTATCCTCTTGAACCGTGCGTCTCAACTACAGACTGCGCCATGGTGGAGAGCGAGATTAAACTTCCTCAACCAGAGGGTACTAGAAGGCGAGTCAGCGACTCTGCATGACAGAATTTACTCGGCTATGGATGAAGTTCGAGCGACAGTGAATTCCCGAGATCGCGACACAAAAGGCCGATTCGAGATCGAACATGGTATAATCTCAACATACTATGGACAGGATAATAAGGCGCTACAGCTGTTACAGGCCGCAGGCGCAGAAGTTGGTCTAGAATGGGTTTTGACAGGAGCACTTGGACGGCGTACGAAATTCCAGACATTCGATGTCAGCCAACTCGTTGTCCTTGCGCGTGGCCGAGATCGTACGGATGGCGAGACAGAAGTAGCACCGAAACCGGCGACACTGGATCTCAACGACGACACTCTCCTTGAAAGAATCTCCTTCACCGAGAAATTGGCACCAACAAACTCAATACCTGATTCACTTTCGTCCCTGGATCCATCGAATCCTACGCCGCTTCATCCTCTCGATTCCACTATCCTCCTCGCCCTCACGACTTGCATCAAAAACACAAACCCGGACGGTGGCTTAACAATGGAAGAAATGGCTCCGTACGTCGCTCGAGTGATTGCCCACCCTCGAAACTGGACAGTACATACCATGGCCCTTCTCATCCGAACTCGTCTCGAGCATACTCGCGCTCGCACCATTCAACGCAGTGTCCTCCAATTACAAGCCCTTGTAGACCAGCTTGTAGACGAGATTGGTCCCTCATCAGGCACCGATGCCCCGAAACACTCCTTCCTCCCTAAACCATCCGAAAAGACCGAGAGTGCTACAACGAGAGTGCGCTTAGAGTATGCCTGGCAATTATTTATCCCAAGTATATGGGATTTAGAGGCTGAACTTGCTCAACGGTGGGTATCACTGGGTGCACTGAGGACGGCCTTGGAAATCTTTGAGAAGCTGGAGATGTGGGATAAGGTGGCAGTTTGTTGGGCTGGTACAGGGAGACAAGATAAAGCGTCCCAGATCCTGACGAAACAACTTGAGAAGGATCCTGAGGATGCGAAGTTATGGTCGTTATTGGGGGATGTCGAGAAGAAGCCCGAACACTGGGAAACGGCATGGAAAGTCAGTGGTCAACGATACGCCCGTGCACAACGCGCTCTGGGAGAATACTACTTCCAGCTCAAGGATTATTCGAAAGCCAGAGACGCGTTCAAACTGAGTCTTAAAATCAATCCACTTAACCACGTTGCATGGTTCACCTACGGATGCGCATGCTTGGAACTAGCCGATTACGAGGAATCCTGTGAGGCGTTTTCAAGATGCGTGGGACTTGACCCCCAAGACAGTGAAAGTTGGTCAAATTTGGCGAGCGGATTGTTGAAGCTGAATAGGAAAAAGGATGCATGGCAAGCGTTGAGACAAGCTACTGCAGGAAACTATGAGAACTGGAAGATCTGGCAGAATTATACTTATGTGAGTATCGATGTGGGCGAATTTTCAGAAGCTATTCGAAGTATGAAGCGGGTTATAGATGTTTTAGGAGCCAAAAGAGGAGAGACATGTATTGATGAAGAGGTCACGGAGATTTTGGTCCAGAGGGCAATACTGGATGATCCTTCGGAAGGTCGGGGCGTTGGCCGACAAGTCATGGAACTGATCACCAAGTACATCATTCCGCTCATCACATCGTCGGCACGGTTGTGGAATGCCGCCGCCCGTTTATACCTGTGGAACAGTCAATACTCAGATGCTTTGGATGCCCACATTAAGGCTTTCCGGACCTATCTCAATCATCCGGGCCTTGAAACTGATTCTGCAGTATGGAAGGCAGCTGTTGAAGAGGGAGCAAAACTGTTGGATGCGTATCGTAATCTCGGCGAGAAACCTGGCAGAATGGGAGGAGAGGTATGTAAGGACTGGAGGTACCAGGCTAGAAGTGCATTACGTGGATTGAAGGGTCGCGGCAAAACTTCACACGAGGGATCGGAGGCATGGGACGAACTAGAGGGTTTACTGGAGGACACGAAGAATTGATACTCATAGATCTCATCTAACGCTGATCAAGCAAGTACTCGGATGTCTATAGCCTTCTATACCCTTAACAGTCTCAGTAACTTTTCGGCAATGCAAGGACTTTCATGGATATCATGTTCTTGACCTGTTCTCCACTGACCGGTGCAATCCTCGGCACAAATATCTCCCTCAGATATCGTTCAACGTGATAATCCTGCCGTCAGCTCTAATCCTAAGGATGAGGTACCTGAGCATAACCCATTCCACCCAGTGTCAACACTGCCCTTTCACAAGCTTTGAAAGCAGCCTCAGCAGCAAGATATTTCGCGGAATTGCAGTAAGCACCAACAACAGTACTGCTCTCAGAGCCTCGATCAAACATTTCAGCAGCGCGATATGCCATCAACTTCGCAGCTTCCAAATTCATCCATGCTTCGGCCAGTGGATGAGCAATCCCCTGATTCTGTCCAATCGGCCGGGAAAAGACAACTCTTTCCTGGGCGTAATGAGTGGCGCGTTTGAGGGCCGCGAGACCCGTACCAATGGCTTCACCAGCTAGAAGACACCGTTCGGCATTCATACCCTGGAGAACCATCTTGAAACCTTGTCCCTCTTGACCGAGTCGATCCGATTCAGGGACGGCAAGGTCCTCGAAAAATAATTCGTTTGAATCGATTGCCCGGCCGCCCATCTTTGGAATAGGTCGGATAGTGACATGAGCACGATCTAATGGCGTGTAAAACAGTGATAGTCCAGCTGTTGGTGCTTTGGGATCGAACGCCGCGGTCCGGGCTAATAGAAGGATGTGACTAGCTTGAGCCGCCGATGAGATCCATCTAAAGTAAATTTCAGATCATGTAACAACGTACATCTTTTGTCCATTGACAATGTATTTGTCGCCTTTCTTCTCCGCGCGCGTCTTCAATTTGTACGTCTCGCTTCCTACGTCTGGCTCAGTCACTCCGAAGCAAGCTGTATGTTGTCCGTCAATGAGCGCCGATAACCAGCGCTCCTTCTGCTCAGTCGTGCCGAACTTGACTACGGGGACAAGGGGATAAATGTTCGCATGGATACTCTGGGCTCCGGCAACGCCAGCTCCCGACTCGGCAATGGTCTGCATCATCACAGTAGCTTCGGACACACCGAGTCCAGCTCCTCCATATTCAGTAGGAAGTGTGATTCCAAGCCAGCCTGCAGCAGTGATTGCTTTTCGAAACTCGATAGGATAGGTGGCTGTTCGATCTGCCTCTGCCCAGTATGAGTCTGGAAACTGTGTGCATAGCTTCTGTATTTCTTGCCGCACAGAGAGCTGAGTCTCTGAAAGAAGAGAATCGGTGATAGAATCGATCTGCGTGGACATTAACCGCGCGGCGGGCCTGAGCCGACTTGTTGCTCGAGAGGAAAAGGCAATGCATCGTAACGTACGCGGAAAGAACGACATTTTCGGAAGTGTCAGGACGTCAACAAAAATATGGAGATGACAATCAGGGCCATTTATGTGGGGGAACGGGAACCGCGCGACCGGCCAGACTGCCGCGGGTGCCGAATCTATTTATGATTGCGGTGGCGGCTACGCCGATCGGATCGGGAAGAGCGATCCATAGCGACTGGCAGGAAGGAAATCAGGGTAGGGCACCACTCCAACTTGGCATGACAACTCCGCCCCTAACCCAGACACAATAATTAACGCCAAAGTAAACAGCGTGATCGTGGAGAAGCCTTGACTTGGTGAATGGCACCCGACACGGGTCTGCAGCCTTTTGTCAACGCATCGGCCTCT
>Ga0182024_10014082_pt1 | contig 15501 bp, 11 predicted proteins | sample P32metaG_FD_120480 | JGI IMG/M metagenome (GOLD analysis project Ga0182024, IMG submission 120480) | Permafrost microbial communities from Stordalen Mire, Sweden - P3-2 metaG (Illumina Assembly) | ecosystem: Environmental > Terrestrial > Soil > Wetlands > Permafrost | place: Sweden: Stordalen... | reverse complement strand
GGTGCAGCAGGCCGTCGCAATCGAACCAACTACTTACAGACAGATTGTAGACTCGGCCATCAAAAGGAAATAACCCAAACCACAACCTGTTGGGGGAACCTGAGTCAAATGGATACCCAGTTGTGTATGTTTCGGCGCTGGTTCCTGCTCGATATTTTCCTGAAAAAGTGAGCAAAATTGAACAGTCATGTTCCCCGCGGAATGAAATTCTCAGCTACAGTAGTGCGTAGTGTATGCCGCCTGGGGGTGTGAGGGGTAGGTAATCAGAAGAATGGGTTAATGGGCAGGTTCGCGGCTCTGGTTTCGGTCGATGAATCTTCGACCATTGTTGCATTTCCCTAGTCAACCCGACGGCGACGCAGTCGCGCATTCCTGCAGAGTCGCATGCGCAGACTCACAACAGTAAGCGGGCCAGTCCGATGGTTGAACTACACATACCAAATTTCGATGTCGCATCATTCCTGGCCAGCGCCGGGCTGGGGCGAAAGATTGTCCAGATCGCGCCCAAGCAGACGTTTTTCAGGCAGGGGGATCTGGCGGATTCGGTCTTCTATCTGCAAAAGGGGCGGGCAAAGATTACCGTGGTTTCACAGGCCGGCAAGGAAGCCACTATCACGCTGGTTACGGCAGGCGAGTTTGTGGGCGAGGGAGCTTTGGTGGCAGAGGCTGGATTGCGTTTGTCCACGGCGACCGCTATCACCCCCTGCCGGGCGCTCAAGATCGGGCGGGACGAGATGGTCCGCGTGATGCATGAGCAGCATGATTTCTCCGACATGTTCCTCAAGTTTCTTCTGGAGCGGAGCATGCGCATCCAGGCCGACCTCGTGGATCAACTTTTCAACTCCAGCGAAAAGCGCCTGGCGCGCATTCTGCTGTTGATGGCGGAGTTCGGCAAGCCGGGTGAATCGGTGCAATACCTGCCCAAAATTTCGCAGGAGACTTTGGCGGAGATGATCGGCACAACCCGCTCCCGCGTGAGCTTTTTCATGAACCGCTTTCGCAAGTTGGGTTTCATCCAGTACAACGGCCGCATTCAGGTCCACAAGTCGCTGCTGAACGTGGTGTTGCACGACCATATGCCGGGGGACGATGCTCAGAGGCCCGAACTTGAGGGCGTTTGAGTCTGGCTGCTCTGTGCCTGCCGAGTTTCATCCGCAATTCAGGATCGAGAATCTCATGTTGAAAGATATGCTCATTGCATCCCGGCGTTCATGGGTGCGGGCCCGAGTGAGCTGTGTGCAACAAGCCTCAGCAGTTTTCGGTGGTTTGAAAGGATTGCGCCTTCAACGTGAGCCGGATTTGAGCCGCGCGCGTTCGCGCTGCAACTCGCGATAGAGGTCGCTCTTCGATTGGCCAAGCTCCCGCGCGAGGAGCTTGAGGGCATCCTTTTCGTCCATGCCGGTTTCAGCCTGGAGGCGGGCTATGCGCAACGAGATTTTTTCGGGGGCGGGCTTCGCGGATTGACCCTGGGACTGAGATTGGGGCAGAGCCTCTACGAGCAGCGTGATTTCGCCGCGAATGCGATCGCGGGACGCGAGTTCGCGGCGCGCCTCGGCTACCGTCGAGCGCAGAACCTCTTCGTGAATCTTGGTGAGTTCGCGAGCTACGGCGACGCGCAGATGCGGGCCCCAGACGGCTTCAAGATCGGCGAGTGTCTCGAGGATGCGGTGTGGGGCTTCGTAAAAGACCAGTGTGCGCGCGAATTCGTACTTTGCGGTTTCGGCAGCCAGCGCTTCCAGGCGGCTGCGCCGGGCTCCGGCCTTTTCCGGCAGAAAGCCGATGAAGTGAAACTCCGCGGTGGGCAGGCCTGAGGCTACGAGCGCGCTGAGTGCCGCATTGGCGCCGGGGATGGGGATGACGGGAACGCCCGCGGCGATGGTTTCAGCAGCCAGCCAGGCTCCGGGGTCGCTGATGCCGGGCATTCCAGCATCGGAGACCAGGGCAATGCGCGCGCCGGCTTTGAGGGCTTCAACGAGTTCAGTGGCACGGTGCCGCTCATTGTGCTGGTGGCAGCTTACGGTGGGGGTTTGAATCTGAAAGTGGTTGAGCAGCTTTTGTGTCTGGCGAGTGTCTTCGCAGGCGATGCGGTCGACGCGCTTGAGAATGTCGAGGGCGCGGAGAGTAATGTCGCCGAGGTTGCCGATGGGCGTGGCGACGAGGTAGAGGCCGGGAGCTATCGGTGTGTCGTGCGAATCCATTGTGATCGTCCAGCCTGCGTGGCGTGGCGCCGTCAGTCGCCCTTGTCCTCGTGCTCGATGCGGCGCTGCTCCGAGAGCAGGGACATGGAACTCATCAGGTTTTGCACGCTCACAATGCCCACTACACGGCCGCTTTCAGCAATGGGGATGAGGGCCAGGCCGTGTCCGGCGGAGAGGCGGCGGATGGTGGTGCCGAGCGTGTCCTCTGGGCGTGCAACCTGGAAGGCGCGGGACATGACCGACTGCACGTAGCCGTTGCCGTCGTTGCGCAGGGCGTCGACGATGCGCTGGCGGGAGACGATGCCGACCAGTTGCGGACCGCGCACCACGGGGAAGTCTTCCTGCAGGGAGTGGACGCAGCGGACCAGCGCGTCGGCCAGAGTGTCTGACGGCGAGAGTGTGGCGAAATCGGTGAGCATGACTTCGCGCATGCGGACAGTGTCGACGACCGACTGGAAGAAGACGCCCTGGTCTTCAATCTGCGCGCCGATCATGATGAAGAATCCGGCGACGATGAGCCAGTAATTGTGCAGAAACATGCCGCCGATCATGGCGACGAGGGCCAGTGCCTGTCCCAGGCCGGTGGCCGCGCGGCCGGTGGGCGCGAAGCCGTGCCTTCGAGCGAAGCTTCCCCGAATAAGGCGGCCGAAGTCGAGCGGATAGGCGGGCAGCAGATGCACCAGCGCCATTCCAACCTGCATCCAGACCATGGCGCGCAGCAGGTGAGCCGATGTGAGCAGCGGCACGGTGAAGAGGTGTATATCGCCGCCTCCGGCGCCGACGAATGTGGCAGCCAGCACCAGCGCGGTGGCCACGTTGGCCAGCGGGCCGGTGAAGGCGAGGATAAACTGCGTGCTTCCCTGGCCGGCTTTCTCCTGACTCTCTGGATCGGCGTAGGCAAAGAGTCCGCCGAGGGGCAGCAGCAGCACGGCGCGCAGGCGCAGGCCGAGCCAGGCGGTGACCAGCAGGCGCGCTGTCTCGCGCACCAGGACTGCCGCAACCAGGACGAAGAACAGGCCAATGCCGCGTCCCAGCCCTTCAGCGGAGCTGAGCGCCAGGCACAAAACCGCCAGCAAGGGGAAAAAGGCGTGGAGTCGCATTTCGACGCCCATCCAACGGCCCAGCGGAATTGACCAGCCTCGCATGATTCGATTGTAGCGGGCCGGGGTCGGATATGCTGATGAGCGATGCGCATCATTGCCGGATCGTACCGTTCCCGGGCCCTTGAGGCTCCGGCTGGCATGGCGACGCGGCCAACCAGCGACCGGCTGCGGGAGACGTTATTTAACGTGCTGGCGGGGCGGATCGAGGGCGCGGGATTTCTGGATTTGTATGCCGGATCGGGCGCTGTGGGCCTGGAGGCGCTGAGCCGGGGAGCGGCGCGGGTGGAGTTTGTGGAACGCTCTGAGCCGGCTTTGTGCGTGCTGCGCGGTAATCTTGCCCGGCTGGGCTTGACGTCTGGATTCCGGATTCATGCGGGGAGCGTTGGGTCGGTGCTGCGGCGGATGAAGCCGGGGACGGCGTTCGATCTTGTGTTTCTCGATCCGCCTTACGATGCGGCTCAGGAGTATGCGGCAACGCTGGGACTGCTCGGTGGGTCCGTGGTGGGGATGCTGTCTCCGGGGGCGCTGGTGATTGCCGAGCATCGCAAAAAGGAGCGGTTGGAAGAGCGATATGGGGAGCTGATGCGCACGCGACTGCTCGTACAGGGCGACGCGGCTTTGAGCTTCTTTGTTGCTGGCATGGCTTGCGCTGAGGACTAAAGTAGAGCGTGGATATGAAACCCGCCTCGTATCACGGCATGGCTTGACAGGATGCGCAAGAAACTCGCTCCATCGACGATTCGCGAGAGCTTTGTATCAGGGCACGACTTCAGTCGTGCCGCATGTGGTGCAAAATCTGCGTGGGCTTTAGCCCCTGAGGGATTGCAGCAAGTAAATGAGGAGCATTCTTGAAACACACCCGAACTGACCGTCCCGCAGGGCAAGTGTAGAGTTGCGACGAGCATCGATTCGAGTGGAATCGGTGCTGCGAGGAACGATGAATATGATGATGCGAGGAAGAATCCTGCTGGCTGCTGCGCTTATTTGCGCGGTGGGTTTGCAGGGGCAGACGGCGACGCCGTGGCAGATTGGGCCGTTTACGCGGCCGGAGAGCGGCAATCCGGTGATTGCGCCGCAAGCGGAGTCAACCTTTACCGACCCTGTTTCGAGGAACCCTGCGCACTGGGAGGCGCTGCACACGTTCAATCCGGCGGCGATTGTGCGGGGCGGAAGGGTGTTTGTGCTCTATCGCGCGGAGGACGATTCCGGGGCGATGGAGATTGGCGGGCATACGTCGCGGCTGGGCCTGTCTGAAAGTACGGACGGGATTCACTTCACGCGCCGGGATGCGCCGGTGTTCTTTCCGGCCAACGACAAGCAGAAATCGCGTGAATGGCCGGGAGGAGTCGAGGATCCGCGCATTGTGGAGAGCGATGACGGGATGTATGTGCTGACGTATACGCAATGGAATCGCGAGACCTACTCGGTGGGGATTGCCAGTTCACGAGATTTGACGCACTGGACCAAGCATGGGCCGGCATTCCTGAAAGCAGCGGGCGGCAAGTATGCGCAGCTGAAGTATAAGTCGGCAGGAATTGTCACGCGGCTCGATGCTGCCAAAGGCCGGCTGATTGCGGCTCGGATCGTCGGCAAATACTGGATGTACTGGGGCGAAGGCTCGATTCGCCTGGCAACTTCAACAGATCTGATTCACTGGACGCCGGTCGAAGACACTCAAGGAAATCCGATCGAGTTGCTGCGTCCGCGCGCAACACACTTCGACAGCACGTTCCCTGAGACCGGGCCACCGGCAGTCCTTACCGATGCGGGCATCGTCGTGATCTACAACGGCAAGAATGCTGAGGATGGCGGCGATCCGGGTTTAGGGCCAAATGCCTATGCAGCCGGCGAGGCGCTGTTTGACGCACACGCCCCGGCACACCTGTTGGCGCAGGCGGATCATCCGGATCTGAAGCCGGAGATGCCGTATGAGAAAACGGGGCAATACGTGGCTGGAACCACATTTGCCGAGGGGCTGGTCTACTTTCGCGACCAGTGGTTTCTTTACTACGGCTGCGCGGATTCGCTGGTGGGCGTGGTCACCGCGCCAAAGGTACCGTTTGCGGAACAAGCTGAGCGGAAAAATCAACCGTGACCACAGTGCTGTCGTCGGACTGGCAGAAGACGTGCGCGGCCTCGGCGATTCCGTTTAGAGTGTTGTGCATGAAGATTTTGCGATTGATTTGTGCGCTGGGTGGGTTGGTACTGGCTATCGGCGTCTTGCCGGCCGTGCAAGGCCAGACGGCTGTGAATGTGCAAAGCGTCGCGAGCCCGGTTCCTCCTGGGGTTGCGGGTCAGCCTCAGTTGGCCATTCTGGACACAGACATCGGCGACGACATCGACGATGCGTTTGCGTTGGCACTGGCGCTGCGCAGTCCGGAACTGAAGATTCTGGGCATCACAACGGCTTTCGGCGATACGGAACTGCGGGCGCGCCTTGTGGACCGTTATCTGCACGCTATGGGCCGGAGCGATATTCCCGTGGCAGCCGGGGCTCCAACGCCGCATACCAACGTGTTTACCCAGGCGCTGTATGCGCAGCGGTGGCCCGAAATCAAGCACGCGGATGGGGTTGAGTTCCTGCTCAACCAGATTCGGACGCATCCAGGGGAGATTACGCTGATCGCGATTGGGCCGCTAGTCAATGTGGAGGCGGCGATCAAGCAGGACCCGGCGACTTTTCGCAAGCTGAAGCGGGTAGTGCTGATGGGCGGCAGCGTCTATCGCGGCTACGATGGTCGAGACGGAGAGCGCCGTCCGCCGGATGCGGAGTGGAATATCAACCGCGACCCTGCCGGAGCGCAAGCGCTGCTGGCAGCCGGTGTGCCCGTGTTCATGATGCCGCTGGATTCGACGCAAATCCACCTTCAAACCAAGGAACGGGAGGCGATCTTTGCGCACGGATCCCCGCTCACCGACCAGTTGACGCTGCTCTATCACCAGTGGAAGGCGGGCACTGACGGCCATCCCGACGCGCCAACGCTTTTTGACCCGGTGGCTGTGACGTATGCCATTCGTCCCGATCTTTGCCCGGCGGCGCCGCTGCGGCTGGAAGTGGACGACAAGGGGTTCACGCGGCCGGTAACCGGTGTTCCAAACGCCCAGGTCTGCCTCAAGTCGGACGAGAAGGGCTTTCTGGACCTGCTTCTGGCGCGGTTGACGAAAGACGATGGGCATTGAGCGGATACTCTGCACCGCCTATCTGGTTTCCTTTCTCGGCCTCCACTAGCAAGCAGTAGCTCTAAAGGGTCATTGCGGGTGCTATCTCCGATCTGAGAGGATCAGGCTATGATGCAACTCGTTATTTTCACGACTCTCACTATCTTGGCATTCAGGAACATGCACCACGCCGTCTCAGTCAAGAGCCGGATTCCAAAGAGTTAGACGGCCTACTTTCTTGTTCTTGCGGCGAACTCCGCCTCCGTCTCGACCCGATGTGTGGCAGTGGCATGATCCGCGCAATACTTCGCATTTCACTCGTGCACAATCCCGCAACCCTTACACTCGATAAGAACATTCTCACCATGGCGAACACGCAGGATGGTGTCCGCGCACTGTCCCCTAGGCAAGCTACACTTCGGAGACCAAAGTGGTACTGACCGCAAGTGCGTTCAACTTGAATGATGGCATTAGCTAATAAAACATCTGATGTGTACTGGGCAACGCCTGAGGATGCCCCCGCATCCGTCTGCGTAGTGGTGCAGATGGCATCAACTTACAACGAAGCCATCGCCTAAATGGTGGCCAAAGGAACAATATGAAACGCCTTACTACTTTTTTTGCAGCCCTTTTGATTTGCGGGTCCACCCTAGCCTTCAGTCAGGCTCTGGCCAAAGACGCTGTTTCAACACCCGTAACTAATCCCGGCACTATATTCATCAAGGGTGACGCGGACTTTGCTGTGGCGATTTCCGCCGCGATGCGGAAGAAAAATGTCCGGGCTTTCGTTGTTCTGGATGAAAAGAATGCTGAATACGTTCTCCAGTCCTCGTCCGTCGCTATTGAAAGAGAATCCGGTCTCAGCAAAGTCGCACGTTGTGCATTTGCATATTGTATTGGAATCGGCGGCTCAACGAGCGTTTCCGTTCAACTCGTGAGGGTGAGTGACAGTGTAGTGGTTTGGGCCTATCAGGTCAATAAAGACAACTCCGGCTCCCATGGTGAACAGTCCATGTCAGAAGCCATCGCAAAGCATCTCAAGGATGAGTTTTTCAAGAATAAATAACCGAGCATGAATTGTTGAGCCACGAGCACGACGCACGGTCGTGCTCGATGTTCTGCCTCAGCATGTACGAGTCTTAATGTCTTTGGCATTTTTACTAGAACTGTGCTCCCGTCTGAAGACGACCCCACAAAACTTGGACGTCGCGCTGGCTCTCTTTCATCCGGGGAAGCCCGCTACTCCTCTTGTTATGGAAGGGCGCGGGAAAGAATTCAAACGTCGCCTATGGCGGTTTTCATGCGGAAAGTGGACGCTTAAGGGCGCCAAACCGGCTTAAGTGTGGGAAGCCACAAGCAACTCCATTGACATCGGCCGAAACTAGGAGAAAAATGGCGGGTCGAAGAAATTTAATCCGTTTGATGCGGTATATGGAGGGAAAGTGAGAAACGCAATGAATCTGAAGGTCTTTGCGGCGGTGGCGGTTTTGGGGACAGGGTTGGTTTTGAATGGCTGCAAGTCGGCTCCAGAGCTGACGGCTGCCCAAGCGCAATCGTTGATTCAGGCCAAGTACGACTCGGACCCGGCGGTCGGCGCTCCCATTACAGTGACCGACCTGGGGATGCGGCAAGGTGTAACGGCCAAGTATTGGGATCGATCCAAGGCCTATCCAAACAAGTACTGGGCGGACTTCAAGCTGTCGGATACGGGGAAGAAGGCTGTAACGCTGGCGGGCGGCGGCGACACAATTGAGTGGCGTCCAGACAGCATGGAGGACAAGACGTTCTTAGTGGTGGTGACCGCAGTGGCGACCAACCACCTGAAGGCGCACAATGTGCAGGATCCGCAAGACGAAGTTGGTGGAACCAAGGCTGCGATATTCACCGAGGCGGTGAGCCTGGATGGAGTGCCCGCTCCGTTACAGGACATTGCCCACGATCCCGGAAACAAGCTGAGCACCAAGCGCACCGCCACGTTTACCCTCGAAGGGGGCGCCTGGAAGCTGAGCTCGATCAACTAAGAACCTGTTTAAAAACTCGGCCACGTGCTGGATTCATGTGCTTTGAAAGGGCACGGCTTTAGCCGTGCCGCCCAATGACAGATTGAGTTTCGGGCTTTAGCCTCCGAGGGAAGGTTTTTCAATCCTTTGCATTCCCTCCGCGGCTAAAGCCGGATCCCATTTGCCGCTTCCTCGGCACGGTTAAAGCCGTGCCCTTTCAAAGCCGTGAGTTTTTATACAGCTTCTAAGGGATTTTCACTTTGGGCCTGTTGCAGGTTGCGGCTTTTGATTCCTGTGACATTTGCACCGGCGCACGCCATAGGGATTCCCCAGCCTGGCGTAGGTGCAAGATGCCAGGGAGCGATTATTTTGCCGGCGATCCATGCGTTTTCCCAGTGACTCCCTGGATGAAAGGCAGTCCGTTGGGTTCGCCAAATCCGGTGACGTTATCCCAGCCATGGGTAACGGTCAGAGAGGTATCGGTGCCGAAACTGATGACCGCGGCGTCTTCAGAGTCAAAGGGCCAAACCGCACTGGGGAATCTCGTCTGCGAGTAGAGCAGGCCGGAGAACAGACCGTCCGCAGAGTAGAATTTAGCGCCGCCCGAGTTGTAGACAGTACCCGCTGCGTCGGACTTGACGAGACTGGAGGTGGGCAGGACATCGGTGATCTGACCGGGCTTGAGCCTGGCGATGTGGGGCGCCGCGTGGCCCAGGGGGGTGCCGTTGTACTGATCCGCAATGGCCCAGATGGATGTGAAGAGCGGGCTGGCCAGGCTGGTACCCCCGATTCCCGCCAGGAAATTCTGTTCGCCGTCCGAGGTGTAGACGATCGCAAAGCCGGTATAAGGGTCGGCCAGTGCTGAGACGTCGGGCACCTGCCGGCCGGTTCCGGGCAGGTCTTTTTGCCAGGACGGCTTGGCATAGTAGACGCTCTCGCCGCCGCCCGCGCCGCCCTGGAATCCGAGTTGAATGGGAGGATCCGCCACGCCTGCCATAGCGATATAAATGAGGTTGTTTCCCCAGCCGGCAACGGTGTGGGTTGAGGTTCCCGGATCGTTTAGGATGCTGGTGCCGCCGACTGCCGTGGCATAGGGCGAGTTGGAGGGAACGCTGACCGCGCCAACCGGCGTGCCAAGGCCCTGGTCACCATCGTCGCCTGTCGAGAACTGGAAGGAGATTCCGGAGGCGGCGCCCTTTTTCAGAATCGCGTTGAAGGCCTTCTCTTCCGCGGGTCCGGACACGATCTCGGAATCGGCCTCCCAACTGCTGGAGACAGCGGATGCCAACTTGTGAGAGACGATGTACTGGAGCGAGGCAATCATGTCTTCGTCGTCCTCGCCTGGAGACGCAACGACCAGGATCCTGGCGCCGGGGGCAATGCTGTGGGCAGTCTGGATATCCAGCGCGATTTCGACGGTCCAGCCGGTTCGGTCGGCAGCGCCGGGATCCAGGGGCTTGCCTTCCGGATAGACAACTGAGAAGTTGGAAGATTTCAGCGCCGGCAACCCGAAGATTCGTGCTGCCGTGTTGGCATCCGACTCGGCGTCTTTATATCCATAGGCCTCGACCAGCGCAATGGTTTGCCCGGCTCCGTCGTACCCTTCCTTGATCAGCGATGTAAGCCCGTAGTGGGCTTGCAATTGGTCAGGAGTAAAGGAAACGGTTTTCGCTGGGTTTGCGTCGTAGACCGATCCGAAATAGCTGGCACGCGGCGGGGAGCCGGGGGCGCCGTAAGTGAAGGGCGACGGCGTGCCAAGCGCCCGGTCGGTGATTTCGCCCAGCAAGCCTCCATCGGCATCGGTCTCGGTTAAGACCTTCTGATGGAGCGGTTTGCCGGTCCGGAAGTCCTTGGCGACGGAGATTGCCGGGTACGTCCGGTGGCGCTCGAGTCCGGCAACGGAAGAAACCAGCGCCCCAGCCTCGCCGCTCAATCGCGCGTCGGAAATGTGCGCGTCGATGATTCTTCCGTTGTATTGAAAGGTGTGAATCTCGGTCTGGAAGGCAGCCTCAACGTTTGTTGCGGCGCCGTGGACGCGAATCGAGTAGCGGTCTGGATCGGCGGAGACAACGGTCAGGCCATGCTTAAGGAGTTCGTCCTTCACCGTTTCAAATTCAGCCGGGGTGGGGGCGTAACGGGCAAAGCCCTGTCCAGTGAACCAATGCTGATAGGCGGGCGAGGCGGGATCGTAGAGAGCCTCGACGGCTGCGTCGTAGCCGTCCGAATTGTGCAACTGCAGCACAACCGTCAGGTTGATTTCCTTGCCCGGCTCGACGCGTCCCAGATCGTTGCCCAGCGCGACAACCGGGGACACGTTGGGAGTGGATTGCGATTGGGCAAACCGGGGATTCAACAGGGAAATGGCAATCCACGCCAGGGCGGGAAGCGCCTGTGCTGAGAGGGAGATTCGAGGCTTGATGTGTAATTTCATGGTTTCTCCTCGGGTTCGAATCGACGGGGATGCACCGCATTGAGATGGCGAGCCTTCAATTTTGGATGGCGAGCGATTTAAATGCTGAGCCAGCCGCCGATCTGCCTGGGAGCCGCCGGACACCTGTGATACCCGCGTCAGAGCGGGATTTGGAGACAACTGCGCCGGGGGGCTGGCGGGTTCACAAAGGACAATGGGTCAGGCGAACAGCGTGTCCGACGCAGGAGCTTCAGTAAGTTGGACTGCCTTTTCCAGCTGTCGACGATCAGGATCATGCTGCCCTCTACAGCGCGAGGGGCTAAGTTAAGTTCACGCCGGCATTTGGCGCGATTCCAGCAATAAATGGAGAATCAACGAACGTTGCCCGCAATAGAGGTGCGCGAACGGCGGGATTGATGCTCCATGGGAGGATCGTAAGTGAGGTTAGGTCCAGTGTCAATTGGATAATTTGGTTGGTTCCGATGGTGGGACCGGGCAAATTGGCCCGAATATTCGGAATCTGCGACTGGAATTGAGAAGGATTGAGACAAAGCTGCCGTCCTGCCAGGGAGTTTATCGGCGGGACTGCGCCTTTTCGAGGCCCTTTCTGCAATGTGCGGGGCACAAAGCATTGACCCGAACCCAGCTTCTTGGTATTGTAAGAGGGTTCGGCAAGAACGCACCCATTCGTGTGTCTTAATGTTGGGAGCGTCGGAGCGGCCCTGCCAGGCGGTAATTGACGGTGGTTGCGATCCAGGGTCAGGCGTCCGCTACGGCGGAGCCGGCCAAACAGGTCCCCGGAACGGCTCTTTTCTTGCGAAGGGCAGGGGCGAAAAAGTTTTCACGTTGGATGTGAGCCGAAGCGCATGCGCTCAAGTGTCGTTTTTCATTAAGAAAACGACACCTGGCACGAAATCGAAGACGCCAAGGAAATCGTGAAAACTCAGGAATCGCTACGGAGTCCGCGCGTTCTCCACCTTGGAGGGCTATGCGGGCCGGAACCGCGAAACGGAGTTGGCTTTCCTCGGATTTGGAAACGCCCGGCCACCGTCCCGGTTTTCGTCTGAGATTGGAACGAAGGCAGACGCGAAGCAGCAACGATAGGGCTTCTGTGCGCCTGTGCGGTCAGTTTGCCGCCCAGGGGCCAGAACAGCCCGAAGGGTCTGCGCGCGGCTGATGAGATTGGGAAGCAACAGGTTTTGGTCGTAAGGAGTTTTGGTTTGCCTACATTCAATCAACTGGTTCGCAAGGGCCGCACGGCCCCCCGTTACAAGACGGCGTCGCCCGCCTTGCAGGCCTCGCCACAGCGGCGCGGCGTATGCACCCGCGTGTATACGCAAACTCCCAAGAAGCCGAACTCGGCTTTGCGCAAGGTGGCCCGCGTGCGGCTGACGAACGGGATTGAGGTTACTACCTATATCCCCGGCATCGGCCACAACCTGCAGGAACACTCGATTGTGCTTATTCGCGGCGGCCGTGTGAAAGATCTTCCCGGCGTCCGCTATCACGTGGTGCGGGGGACACTCGATTCAGTTGGCGTGGCCAACCGCAAGCAGAGCCGGTCGAAGTACGGGGCCAAGCGCGCCAAGGGCGGCGCGCCTCCGGCGAAGAAGTAGAACAGAGATCGGAGATCAGTTCTCCGGGGTCAGAACGGCCCGGTTCTGACAACTGATCACTGACCACTAACCACTGGATTAACGGTTCCGGGACGGAGTTCAGAACCCGGACTTGGGCAGCAGAAGAGGCGCGATCCGCCAAAAGGATTTTGAGAATTTATGCCAAGAAAAGGCCACATTGCGAAGCGGGAAGTGGCGCCTGATCCGGTGTACGGATCGACGCTGGTCACCAAGTTTGTCAACTCCATGATGTGGGGCGGCAAGAAGTCGACGGCGCAGGGCATCTTCTACGAGGCGATGAAGAACCTGGAGGACAAGGGCGGAGGCGACGACGCGCTCAAGCTCTTCAAGAAGGCGGTCGAGAACTGCAAGCCGCTGCTTGAGGTGAAGACGCGGCGCGTGGGCGGCGCGAACTACCAGGTGCCGATCGAAGTGAATCCCGAGCGCCGCACCTCGCTGGCCATCCGCTGGCTGATTACGTTTGGCCGCAACCGCGGCGAAAAGGGCATGGTCGACAAGCTGGGCAACGAGCTGCTGGACGCGGCCAACGGGCGTGGTGCGGCCATGAAGAAGAAGGAAGACGTGCATCGCATGGCCGAGGCCAACAAGGCCTTTGCTCACTACCGGTGGTAGGACCCAGGGACTAGGGACTTAGTCGAACAAGAGATTTAACCGCGGGCCGTGAAGTGCCCGCAAGGAAGAAATGCCGTGGCTCGCACCATACCTCTGAATCGTTGCCGGAACATCGGAATCATGGCGCACATCGACGCCGGAAAGACGACAGCGACAGAGCGCATCCTTTTTTATACGGGCATCACGCACCGCATCGGCGAAGTGCATGAAGGCACGGCGACCATGGACTACATGGAGCAGGAGCAGGAGCGCGGCATCACGATTACTTCTGCTGCAACTACTTGTGTGTGGAAAGACGTCCGCATCAACATCATCGACACGCCCGGCCACGTGGACTTCACGGCTGAAGTCGAACGCAGCCTGCGCGTGCTCGACGGCGCCGTGGCGCTGTTCGACTCCGTCAGTGGCGTGCAGCCGCAGACTGAAACCGTGTGGCGGCAGGGCGACAAATATAAGGTGCCGCGGATCTGTTTTGTGAACAAGATGGACAAGAACGGCGCGGACTTCGAGCACGTTCTGGAGACCATTCGCAAGCGCCTGGGCGCGCGGCCCGTGGCGCTGCAGATCCCCATTGGCGCAGAGGCCAACTTCAAAGGCGTTATCGACCTCATCGAGATGAACGCCATTGTCTGGCACGACGAGACCATGGGCGCGGAGTTTTCCATCGAGCCGATTCCCGCAAATCTGCTCAAGAAAGCCGAGGCCTTCCGGCTGCAGTTGATCGAGATCATCGCCGAGACCGACGATGTGCTTCTCGAAAAATTCCTCGAAGGTGAGACGCCGACCATCGCCGAGCTGAAAGCCGGCATTCGCCAGGCCACCATCGACCTGAAGGTCTTCCCGGTCATCTGCGGAAGCGCCTTCAAAAATAAAGGTGTCCAAACTCTTCTGGATGCGGTGATCGATTACTTGCCCAGCCCGCTGGACAAGCCACCCGTCGAGGGCATCGACCCTAACCATCTCAGCAATACCGTGGTGCGCAAGGCAGACGACAACGAGCCGCTTTCGGCCCTGGCGTTCAAGATCATCAACGATCCCTTCGGCAAGCTGTGCTTTGTGCGCGTCTACTCGGGGTCGCTCAAAACCGGCGACACGGTTCTCAATCCCCGCACCGGCAAGACGGACCGCATCGGCCGCCTGGTGAAGATGCACGCCAACAAGCGCGAGGACGTTACCGAGATTCTGACTGGCGACATCTGCGCCTGCGTGGGCATGAAGGAACTGAAAACCGGCGACACGTTGTGCGCGCCGCATCATCCCGTCGCTTTGGGCGCGATCGTGTTCCCGGAGACGGTGATCTCTGTAGCTATCGAGCCCAAGACCAAGGCCGACCAGGAAAAGATGGGCGTTGCCTTGTCGCGCCTGGCCGACGAAGATCCGACCTTCAAGGTGCGGACCGATGAAGAATCGGGCCAGACGATTATCAGCGGCATGGGCGAGTTGCATCTGGAAATTCTGGTCGACCGCATGAAGCGCGAGCACAAGGTTGAAGCCAATGTGGGCGAGCCCAAGGTAGCCTTCCGCGAGACCATTCGCAAGTCAGCTGAAGCTGAGGGCAAGTACATTCGCCAGACCGGCGGCTCGGGCAACTACGGCCATTGCAAGCTGCGCGTTGAGCCCAACGTGCCGGGCAAGGGCTATGAATTCATCAATGCCATCAAGAGCGGCGCGGTGCCCAAGGAATACATCAAGCCCATCGACCAGGGCGTACAGGGCGCAATTGAGCTTGGCATCTTGGCCGGCTATCCGCTGGTGGACATCAAGGTGACGCTGTTCGACGGCAGCTACCACGAAGTGGACTCGAACGAAATGGCTTTCAAGTTTGCCGGTTCGATTGCCTTCAAGGAAGCCGCACGCAAGGCGAACCCGGTGCTTCTGGAGCCGGTAATGGCTGTCGAGGTGACTGTCCCCGAGGAGCACATGGGCGTGATCATCGGCGACATCAACTCGCGGCGCGGGCGCATCGAGGGCATGGAGCACTTGGCCGGTTCGCAGGTGATCAAGGCCATTGTGCCGCTGAAAGAAATGTTTGGCTACGTGAACGAGATTCGGTCGTCCACTCAAGGGCGGGCGTCGTATTCAATGCAGTTCGCGCGGTATGAAGAAGCGCCGCGCATGATTGCCGATGAAATTATCGGCCGGTCGCAGGGGAAGTGAAACGAGGCAGTTCGCTGAGTTAGTTTGGGGCTGGAGTCCGCCGCGGCGGACGCCCCCAGGTGCAACAGGCAGTACAGCTACGAAAGGGATGCAGGGACTTTTATGGCGAAGGAAAAATTTGATCGTTCGAAGCCGCATGTGAACGTGGGTACGATCGGGCACATCGATCACGGCAAGACGACGTTGACGGCGGCGATCACCAAGGTTTTGCAGAAGCACAACCCG